>JAAUXT010144398.1_pt1 | contig 30318 bp, 37 predicted proteins | sample 7278171 | NCBI WGS metagenome assembly JAAUXT01 (sample SAMN14350112, study PRJNA611818) | marine sediment metagenome | isolation source: surface marine sediment (1.8m) | place: French Polynesia: Moorea | collected 2018-08
AAGAGAGAGATAGATATAGATAGATAGAGAGAGAGATTTATAGAGAGAGAGAGAGGGAGATATATGTAGAGAGAGAGAGAGAGAGAGAGACAGAGAGCGCGAGCTTGTGGGGGAGGGACGGCCAATCCAGAAATTTCTGCATATCTGGCCACCAAAAAATCGACTTGTCTATTTGTGCAGACCACACACATTCCCTCAACACGCATACACGGATACATACAGACACGCATACAAGGCACACAAATTGTTTTTCAGTGGTTGGACCCCTCTGAAAGGAATTTCAAGCCAGACATCTGGACTTGCAAGCAAAAAAACCCCACGACAACAACTTCCTGAACTCCTGGTGCAGACCCACGAACTTCATATGAAGAAGAACAGACAACACATTGTCGGAAAATCTCCCTCGACACATTCAGTATTCGCTGGGGAGAGCAACAGGCTGCTTCGCGGTGTGACTCAAACACAGCCAGGCATCGAATTGATGCTAATTCTGTGTGTCCTGTCTGCAGAAATCCTCATAATCCGGCCATTAGAGAAGAACCTGCGTCTCGAAACACATCAGGATCCTGATGTTGATCAACTCCTTGTAACAATTTTCTCCTGACGCCCAGCCGACTCTTCACTTTAACTCTGATCGCACAGAGTTTGGAAAGTCACAAGGAGGGAATGTGTCCTGCATATCATGCAGTAGTGCCTGGGCTATTCTGATTGGAAGAGACTTCTCTTGGTTTTTTCACTTTTTGTACCTCTCTGCCCAGATTGGGATACGCTGTCCTCTTTCCTGTGTGAATTGAGGAACTGTACCAGGAATCACAAGAATCCAAAGAATTCAAAGTTCTGAAAGTCCTGAGCGAGTCAAGGGTCAAACAATGTTTTGTTCCAAACATTCACAGTATCATAAATTTCAACAGCTGCCCACATTTGGCGGATTCATCAACAAGATGAAGTGATGGTTTGTCCAAATTTGGAAATCTTTCTGGAGGCACTGCTGCAAGTCTCAGGCATACATTGGTGTCAAGCTCCAACGAAAACCAAAACCCTGAGCAAAATACACACAAACATTACAAGTGCTTTCACCGACTCAGTTTTACAAAAGGACTGAAACATGAAAATGATGTTTGTGATCTTTTGTCCCTCATTGAGGCACCAAGGCAATTTTACCCATTTACCTGCACTGCTTGCCTCTTTCACACCGAGGAAACGACACAGCCATCCCCAAACTTGGATCCACCACTGCGCCACTGCGTGTGTACCTTGTATTTGGTTGCGATTGTAAGCAGCTTGAAGCTCATATCTCGTCTTCTGTTTGCTGTGCTTAAATCAATTAGAGGACCTTTTGGTTCGCAATGTTTTCCTGAGCATTCATCATTGTGTCTAATTCACAACGAAGGAGGGTGAAAAACACCTTGCACAACGAAAACCACACACCCTTTCTGACTGAGACAAATTTGGATAACTTTGACCACAACTTGGGAAATGAGCTTGCAATTGTTCACACAAAAAAACAAGCGAGAGATTTCTCCCATACAATGACATTTGTTTGGAACATCGTTCTGAGATACCATTCGTCCAACGAAGCGTCGCAGCTTCAATGTTGGCGTGAGCAACAGTTGTGTCTGAGCACATTGCAGCTGAGAAAAATAACTTTCAAAAAGTTGCCTCACAAATAACGCACAACACGCGAGCAGAACGTTTGGCCTGCAGGTTTATTGCAGGGCGCATATTGAATGTCAAGAGCGACTGTAATGAACTTTCGATCTGCATTAGTTGTGCTTCCAGTTGGAAACATTTACAACGTCACGAGGTTTTGCATTGAATAGACTTCATGAAGAGAACGTCGCCTGCAACATTATCACCCCTGCTCCTATAATTAAAAAGCGCCCAAAGCCTAATAACGATATTACACTGTTGTAAATTATGTTGCTTATGAGTCGATAGGGAATGTTAGTTATTGTGGGTATTGTGAGGATTCGGTTTTGCGCCTGTGGGCACCGCACTGGGTGCGACCTGCAAAGGCTGCAGATAACATTGAAGGCGACAAACAAATGAGACCTTCGCTCATCGTAAATCCATACAGTTTACTAATTTCAGCTTCTCTCAGTTTACTTTGCTTCTGGAAACTTTGGTGCAAGTACTCTCAGACTCGTCACGATGTATTCTTCTCGAAAGAGAAGAAAGTGACAGAGTGAAAACAATGAAATTGAAAAGTGAAACAAAAGACGCAAAGATGAGCTCGCGATGATTATAACAAGAATCTGCTCGAATCTACGTGGGCAGTTGACATCAATTCACAACTAAATAAATTATCTCCAAGCATTGATTGCAATATTTTTGGGCACGGAACAAAAACTTCCCAAATTCTGTGTCTTTCTTTTATGTTTTTCAATTTTATTCGCCCTGAAGCTGTGTTTTGACGAATGAACTCAAACTGTTGGGTTCTTGAACGTAGGCAATGCCCATGAATGTCTTCTGACTGAGTGAGCACATTTATGGCACCATGTGGAGCGTTTTCCAATATGATTTGTGCTTCTGCTGCAGAATTGAGCAGACAATGCTTAATACAACGATTAGGAAACATAAGTGTGACATACGACCCCAGTTAAGTCCCCAGGCCAAGGCATAGAGCACATTTTCGTTCAATATTGTTCCACCAGGAGCTGTGAGGTTGCACAAAACGCTTACTTTTGCGGAAAGAAGCAGTGCGAAGCTTGGGCTTGCTGCTGAAAGCCAGAAGCGCGGCTTTGCCATTTTCGAGCGCAAACGTCTGCGCCTTCCACCCTCTCCAATGTTCGCTCATTTGTGGGCTTCTTTGTCCTCTTTCGGGCGTAAAGAAGAAACTTCTCAGAAATATCTTGGGTCAGACAACCCTTTGCAAGCTCAGTCCAACATGATTTCGCCTGCACCTGCAAAACAAAATGACATTTGATTTCCAAGCGCATGCCTGCAGAAATATCCACTTCACCAGTGAATGGGAACGTTTAATTTGGTTAACGAGCGATTACATTTACCAGGGCTGAGGGAGGGATGTGCTAATGAGCCTCACTGGGAGCCGAGCAAAATTGGAGAGGAATTCACTTGATTCGCACTTCATCTCTAATCGCGCAGATTGAGCATCATTTATATCCGCTTCTTGTCACAGGATGTTTCACCCTCCAGACCCAGGGGAACAGGACCTGTGAAACAGGGAACGGCAGCTTCACAGATCTGTGCGTTTTGTCCTTCCAAACCAGGAACACATGCGCGCAATTTAAATTTTGAAAGAAGCCAGAACCTGAAACGGCGCCGACTTGCAGGTTCAGGAAGGTGAACAACAGTGTGGCAGATTGAACTCACAACCTTGAGTAACAGAATGAACAAGGAACAAGAAACTGAACCTGATGAAGCATTTCACAGAATGTGTTTTCAAGAGCGCGAAGAAAATCAGAATTTGCAATGCTTCTGCGGTGCGGGAAACGGGCAATAAAAATGGCGACTCGAGAACGCAGCTTAATCACAGTATCTGTCAATTACCCTATCACTTGACATTCACCGCATTCTTGCTTCCAAATCTCCGCGCAAATTCCGCTTTTTGGATTTGCTCATTTCCTGAAATTAGCCGCATCAGCCACGTGCCGAGCCCCTCAGTTCTCCTGGTGACGGAATTCCTTGATGATGCAACTCCGCAGAGGTGTGGAAATGCAAAACCGATTCATCGGACAATTTCTGCTGGCCACAGGTTTGTGTTCTCGAAGTTTTGTAAAAACAGCAGCTCAAAACAAGTCCCTGCTGCTTCATATAAGTCTGTCTCACACACATTTGTTTTCAAGCCGACTGTTTGTATCGAACCAGCAGGCCGGTTGCATCGTGTCGTATTTTCAGAATGATTGGAAGCAGATTCGATTCTCTCGTCTCAACCCTTGCTTCACGTCTGACCTCTGAATAGTTCCTTCTTCGGGTTGAGGACAAATGGAGGGGAAATCAAATTAAATCTTTGACTGTGATACAATTCGTTCAATTTCCTGCACCTCTAATGTGTTGTGTCAATAATCTTGACAGAAGTTTGTGCTCTGAATCAACAATGGATGCCGCTGCCTGCTGCCTTTTGTATGGATATAAGGCAAAGAAAAATGCATAAAGGGCTCAGATTAATCATTACCGTGGCTGTTTGACTTGTGCGTGACGAGCAGGCACGTCAGAAATCACACGAAATTTCAGTTTTGAAATTGTTGCAGCTCATGGTGTGAACGGAAAGTCACGGTTGACAATCGGGCTGAAACTGCTTCCAAAGTGAAATGTGGGGAAAACGTCAGGATTTCTCTCCTCAACCAACCCTGCATGCAGTTGTTTATGTGTTTGTATACTCGCACGTACTTCGTGGGCGACTTTTCTCCAGGTCAACATTTTTTTTTGATAGACTGTCTCCCCGTCTGTCTCCCACGTCTGCAGATTAGTGCTGAGGGAATTGGGAATTCGTGTCTTATTTACTCAACAACTAATTTGCTGAGACCTTTGTCCGAAGCGTCTGTGCCAAAATTCAATTGTATCAATTTGAATTAAGTTTACAAGTGCCACCTTGAGTCCATTCTTGCAAACCATGCGACCTGTGATTGGATGTCGCGCACGTTATCAACTTGGGATTTCTCAAGAGGATTCAATTTCTTCAATGCAACTCGAATTCTTGAGTTGAGTGCAAAATTTTCTGTTTGGAATCAGAACGGATACGTTTTTAAGTTGATATCCGCATTCGGAGACAGTGCATCCAGCGAACTTTGCTTGGGAAACTGAAGCTGTCATTCAATCTTGAAGCTGCACATGACTGGTCCAGACATCTCGGTCAATACATCCAATGGGTGGAGACTGTGCGGCAATAAATGAGTTGGACCAGCAAACAAAACGCTCATTCAAGTTTCATCGTCAAACAGAAGCGGTGCGCAGTCGAGGCATTAATTAGCTTACACAATTATTGAGGGGTGACTCGGTAATGTTTGCCCCTCCTTTCAATTTTTGATAAGTCTGGGAATCGCAAGGTGGTCTATCAATGCCGAAGAGGTGCGGTGTTTAATTGCTTGTACCCCACCTCCCCCGGTCGGCTCGCGTCAAAGGACATTCGACACTGAAAAGACACTGCACAAATATTCAAGAACCACTCGATCTCAGATCAGATGGAAACACCAGGCAGATCAAAGGGCGCGCGCCGCAGCTGATACCCTCGTCGAATCATCGCTTCGAAGCCAGGTACGACCTGCAGACCCGTCTGCGCTTTTTCTTGTGTCATCGTGTCGCCGAGTTCTTCTTGCAGGCCTTCCGTGTCTTTCGCGATGGCTCATGGCACAAGATTTGTGCAAGAGTAAAACGAACTTTGTGTTGCACGTATGATTGGGGGCGGATTTTGGAGTTTTGTTTGGTTTTGGAGGAGCAGGCACGCGTGAGTTCGGTCAAAGCTTTGTGCACAAGGTGCAACATGCCGAACAAAAGAAAGATTGTCCAACCGTTGTTTTTTTGTTCTGCCTCTTGGCAATAAAGTTGAACGACGTTTGAGCACCGCAACTTTGATTGATGTGCTCAGTGATGAATTGTGTGATTCCACCAGAGGTAATTCATCAGGAATCACAAGATGCGTCCGGTGAATCTCCGTCAAATTGCTTCCATTGAGGTTTGAGCTGAAGAGCAATCGATGCACAACAAACCTCACCATGTTATTTTCTGACGCGATTCCGGCAGGTTCTTTCAAATGCATTGAGGACAATTGCAGAGATTGCAGGAATCGGATGTGCTAAAATCTCCTTTCGGATTATTAATAAATAACGGATGGTGATCATTAACAGTGGGGCAAGCTTCTATTTCCCGATTGATTTTGGCAAACAATTGACATGTTGAATGCTGGATGTGTTTTCAGTGGAACGAAGTCACAACCATAAAGTCCAAAATCTACGTCCTGTTGGTTTGCTGTGGATCATCTGTGTTTGTTGTCACACGAGACAAAGAAATTATATCCCGAAGGAAATTCTCAGTTGCGGGTGTCCGTCCACAGGGGAGTCGGGGAGTCTGACAACTGGTTTCTGAAAATTCCAAGTTTTGCTCGACGAAAAAAAGTGTTTATGTGTTGCCAGAAGGAAAGGCCTTTCAGCCACTTCGGGAATCCAGAATTTATTTCCCCAGTGCACATGTGCAGTCACACAACTCGTCGCCTTTCAAAGAAATTGGTCGGCTGGGACCATTGAACAAAGCTAGGCAAAAAAAAATTGTCTTGCAGGTCCAAACGGTATTTCGGGTGCAGTGGTCAGGGTGTGCAAGGGTGAGAAAAGTAAAACTGCAGTGGAAGTGAAAAGCAAACAACGGCCAAATTTTCCACGCCACAATTTTGTTTATTTTCATTAACAGGTTTACTGCCCATCGACGAAGAACTGAAAACTGTGAACAATCTAGTCAACACATCAAAGTACGAAAGTCATGCAATCGCAGACGAGCACCGCTGCCTCCAGCTTGGCGGCTCTAGGCCACAACTCCCTGTTCGCGGCCTTCACGGCGCACCAGGGAGCCTCCGCCCTGCAGAGCGGGCCTCCCGCGAGCTTCTCGGCGCCGCAGGCAGCATCTCACATGGCGGGGGGCAGCGGAGGCTCGGGTGCCGAAGGCACAGCTGGGCATGTCCCCCCACTCTTGTCGCAAATTCACCCCGCCTTCCTCCATCCCTTCTACCACCCTTTCGCAGCTGGGATCCGCCCTGCCGTTCTCGCTGCTGCCGCTATTTCCGCTGGAAACGGAAACAACAACATCGATAACCTCGAGCGTCCTGGGTCGGCGGGAAAATCCTTCACGATCGATGCGATTCTCGGAACGCGAGGAGGGGAAAGCGCTCAGCCCAGGCGCGGGGGAAGGGAAGCGGCCGGGCCCCGGCGAGGCGGGCCGACGACGGCCGCGCTGTCCCCGCTGTCTGCCCGAGGAACTCTGCAACACCGCTCGGGGCTCGCGGTGACACACCCAGGCGCCCCGCACCCGTACCTCTCGTCTCTAACAGCTCCGCTCAGCTTCAGATCAGCGTTCTCTACACGAGGTAATCTTTTCACTATTCGTGTGAAAATCCTTTCCAAAGCAAAGATTTGTTGACGCGAGTGTTGAATCCTTTGCCCGAGAAGAACAGAAAACTGCCAGTTTCCCACAAATGTTTTTCCTTGGGTTCAAAAAGCCACGGTACTCGAAGGTTTCATTCTACAAAATTCAAGGAGGAACCATTGCATTGTCACCAGTCGAAATTTGATTTGGCTGTGGGGGTGTGGACTCAAAGAAAAAAAAACAAATAGACTTCCACAACTAGTTCCCTCTTCAGTTTCAGACTTCAATACGTAGTTCTCTCTCGGGAGCAAGAGGTGCAAGAACTTAATCAACGTGATTCCTGTGCGAAAATCTGAGAATGTGTCAAGTCAGGTTCACGATGGTTCACCCACCTCGTCTGCGACGGTGCGCAAAGTGGAACACCCATTCCCCCTTGGAAGCTCCGAGCAACTTCTCAAAACTCCAAAGCCTTTTCCAAATTTGTTTGCTTTGTTTTCTTTTTGGTACACCACAAAATATGCACGGCAAGTTTGAAACGTACTCGTATTGTCACCAAAACGAATCTCACAGAGCATAAAAAATCCATATCTCATTACCCCGCAATATTTTCACCTAATAAGGTAATTAAATTGTTCACGTGTGTCGTGCACGCGCTCAATATATTATTGATATTTGGCTCATTTGCCTTCCTTATTCATCATTCCTTTCCTTCTTTCTTCTCCTTTTGTCGCCTCCTAAATGGGGCTCAAAGAAAAGCCTATGTGTGTTTAATGTTATTTATTTGCCCATCTGTTTGATCTGTGCAGAGCGCCTCTTTAATAAATCCGGTTTTTTGTTTCACCGTGCACCTCTCGCAATGTCATACTGACGCACAATCGACTTTGCTGAGTCGCTGTTTTGCACCAACCACACAGACACTAACCTGTATCTTTCGGACGGGAAAGGGAATTGCCGTCCGCAAAACATCCAGTTGAGTATTTTCTCTGGCGTGGTGGGAGTTCGCGTGTATGCGTGTGCGTGTGTGCGTGTGTGGGTGTGTGGGTGATGCGAGAAACGAACAAAGGTTGAACAAAGTGCCTGGTCTGAAGTCTGAACGAAGTTTGACTGCACGGAGTGTGATTCCCCAATTACAGCCCATTTAGCTATTGACGCACCTTGGCACGTCTATTATCACAATCATGATCCCAACCAGAAGCCGATGAATATTTAACACAACACATTGTGTTTCCCATCCTTAGAGCTATTGAATCAACAAGGCCACATAATGACACCGGAAAAATGATCAATTCTGCATCTCAAGGGAGGGAAATTAGCAACGGAGGGAAGTACTTGAGGGTATCGGCACAAAAAAGTGCGTGGGTGTGGTAACGTTCAGGTGTACGCACACCTTGCTTTTCGTCTTTGCTTACTTTTTGCTTTGTAAGACAAAAACGATACGCAACCGACTGGATTTGGACCTTGCCGGACGAATTGCACTTTTGACATGTTCACGAACGAAAAATTTCCTGCCTCGTTGTGCAAAAATAAAGACAACTGATTTGTCCGTTTGATGGACGTAATGCTCAAGGGCCAACCTCTGAAACATCTCAGTCAAGTTCATCCGACTCAAACTGATGGACTGACCCAGATCGATCCTTTTGTTGTGAAAAGGGTCTCTTTTGGACAGGTCTCTCCTTTTTTGGCAGCAAATTCCTTGTGTATAGCAAAAGATAGAAGTGTTATTGACTGTATTTTCTTTGCTTCATTCACACAACCTTGCGGAATAAATAGTACATCAGTTCAATCATACTGATCTGAACAGAAAATTTGAGCATTCCACGAAATATGGATTCCCTAGTCATGAACGTTACAGGAGCAAATGCTGCTTGTGTCACTAATAGCTCTTCAACACCATTTTCGTTCTCATTAGAGAGGAAAGGAGATCCGGTGTTCAAACATGAGCATTTGTTTGAGCAAAGGTTTATGGGGATTGTTTGCCTCTTGGTCGATTGCCCGTGCTGTGCTGGATTTTAAATGATCTGTGCAGGGTGGAGGATCCCAATGCTTGCAAACTCGAACACTTACCCCTGTTTGAATCAGCCGAAGTTTGAATTGACAAGATGTCCAGCATAGTGACCTCCAGTGGATTCGAGGGGCCTGACGCCTCACACATTGATTTCCTTTTTGACTGACACATTTCTCCTGCAGTTTCTGTTTCTTTTGAGGTTGAAGTCAAGTTTCGTATGCTGGAACCCTGGTCAGATTCCTCAGTCCTGAATCCGCATGGCTGCATGGAACAAACGGGTCCAAAACGGGCAAGAAAAAGGAATGCATTGGTGGTGACAAGATCAGTGAGAGAGCGTCCAAATTTGGGAGATCTCCTACGCGCAAAACAAAGGATGTTTTTGAGATTTTCGCAATTTTGCTTGAAAAGACATGCTTCCAAAAGGTCTGGCTTTCTATAGTAAGGGAGGAAAACTTTGTCTGAGACAGAAGTACTCACACAGAAAACATTCTTTCTGATTGAAGCAAATTTGGTTGCAACATTTGAAGTTGGGACGATTTGCACACACACACACACACGCACAACAACAACAACAACAACAACAACAACAACAACAACAACAAACAACAATTCTCAGGTCTGATGGGTTCGATTATTTGTGCGAGAATTTGGCTGCTGACGAAGCACGTGAGTTAAATGTTTTATGGGCGTGTTTGCCTGAGGGCGCATCCCTTTTGGGGAGAAATGAGGCGAGGTCGGCCGTCGTGCTACATCCTTGTTTCCGATGGAAAGAAGAAATGACGGTCAATTCGGAGACAGCAATTACGAAAACGCACAAACAAGTTTGATCAAATGCTCGGCTTTTTTGAGACTGAGAACAACGTTACAAGTTCTTCTTTTGTCCAGAAGATGACCAGAAGTTATGCCATCAGTTTGCCATTCTTTCTGTCCTGTTTTCTTTTTTTTTCAAATTCGCTGTGACTTTGCTTCTAACTTAATGTCAACAGCGGCAAATCCGCAGAGTTCCTTCCAAACCCGCCATGTTTGTTATTTCAGAGGTGCGGTTTCCTTCAAGCGACAATTGAGAGTCGGCTCCTGACACACGTTGTTTGACACCCAAGCGGGCCATTAATTAAATCGTCAATAATCATTGCACATGCACGCGACATCGATAAAACTCCTGTTTAATCGATGACGGTGAAGATGACAAGAGGCGGGTGACAAAGTGCCCTTTATTAAATTTGGAGTCAGTTTCCACCCATATGCGGAACATCAATTTCTCGACAAAAGCAGTTGGCAGTGTGCACAAACTTTAATTAAACTGAAAAGCAGCCGTGTGTTTTGTTGCAACTTTGTGGTTATTCTCAAGTGTGCCAAACAACTGCAACAAAAATGCACTGTTTGAGACAGATCCGGGGCTCGACCACATTGGGCATGCAACCTTGAACAAGAAAACTTCGGCGGGGTGGGACTTTAACTCTCACGAGATCTCCTCTTTACCTCCCCCTCCCAAATCGCCTTTTTTTCAGATTGATCTGCGAGTTACATTTGGTCAAGTTTACTTGCAGACAAATCTGAGCGGAAGCCATGTCACCTGCCGGTGCCGAGCAGCGATGCGGGCGAAGCCGGCGACTGGGGCGGAAAGGGAGCCAAGGCGAAGCGCGTGCGAACTATCTTCACTCCGGAACAGCTCGAAAGACTTGAGACCGAATTCGAGAGGCAACAGTACATGGTCGGCACAGAAAGGTGAGTCAGTGAAGTCCGACGCCCTTCGATTGCAAGAAGAAAATAATAGTTTGTTGAATGTGTAATTCTTTCGCGAATACATCAATCTTTTCTTCAGCATGAGTTCTCAACACTTGGCAAACAACAACAACGAAAACAACAGCAGCAGCAGCAAAAACAACAACAAATTATTTCGCGCATTTGTGTTGCAGGTACTATTTGGCAGCTTCTCTCAACCTGACCGAAGCCCAGGTGAAGGTGTGGTTCCAGAACCGCAGGATCAAGTGGAGGAAAACGAACCTTGAGTTGCAGCATCAGAAACTAAAATCCATCAGCGACCTCATCCCGTGCGGTGAAGGCATCGAGGGAGACAGTGACAGTGATGGAAGCGAAGAGGTTGACCTCGTCAGCCCAGTTGACCAGAACCCTTGTCCTTCACCGGAAAGCTTTGCTTTGCGGGATACAATCGTGGAGGATCACCCTGAGTCGACAACACAAAACGTCGCCACAGCCGCGTCCACGTCCGAGTTTCCCGACCCGAGTTTTGACCGAAACTCGGAGGCTGATTGCGGTAGTGAAGCACTCGACCTGCAGCCACCTGACAAGCAGCTTGGCTTGTGCCAAAACAACAACGTACAGCAGTGTCCTGAAGAATTGAAAGATTGAATGAATGGGCGAACCGGAGAATTGTCGAACAGACATCCATACATATATGCAGAATTGGCTATCACAGCTTTGCAATGAAATGACACGCATTGTCTGTGCATGCTCTTGCTCGCGTGCACTTTTCAGGTCTTGCGTTGTACCTCAGATGTCCCGTGTGCATGACATTGCCTTTTTTGTGAACGACTTTGCTCTTCTCGAATTTGTCAGCTCGTGTTGAAATGTACATACATTTAAACGTCTCGTATGTTTTCTGTGCAATGTGTAGCACAAAGCCAACTTTGTGTTGAATCGGTCCCGCGACGCGTGAAATGCGCAACGTGAGAAAACGCACACACGCGCACACATACACAGGAGAGAGAGAGAGAGAGAGAGAGAGAGAGAGAGAGAGAGAGAGAGAGAGAGCAGCAGCAGCAAGCGGGCAACAACAAGAACACCTCCCGGTGCGGATTTGTGCCACACCTAATAACCGTGGCAAGATTATCTGAGATGGCTTGCTTACACGAACGCACACCTGATACATTTCCATCACCCGTCTCATAATTCTTGGCTTTGATTTTTTGACTTCTCCAAACAAAACCCCATCCCAAGGACAGCACTGGGCAGTGGTGTTGGGAGTCTGAGACACGCAAGCAAGGAGAGGGGGTTGGCATGGGCACCGCACCAATGCCAAATGTCTCATGTGCACTTGCACACACACACGCACACACACACACACACACACACACACACACACACACACACACAGAACATCGGACGGCGCGAAGGCGCCGGATGGCGCGCTCGAACAGAGAAGGACGTGAATTGGTGAGGAAGGACTCTTTGTCCCATCCTTCCGTTCAATATTGCAAACAACTTTTTTTTGTGTGTCAGACCAATCAGGGCAGAACAAATTCAGTGCCCTTATTGTGCAAAGTCCCTTTAGGGCGAAGCACCATGTGATAGTGCAGTATATGGCAGCTGGACTGAAATGTCCCCTGCCCCCTCCCCCTACCAGACCCCTATCACCCCCTACCGGAGGCAAGACCCCCCCTGCCAAAGGCAAGACCCCCCTATGGTTAGTATGTAGCATGACTGGTAGAAGACAAGGATAAGGAAGAATTGATGAAAAAGGAAGAATTGACAACATTACCGATGCCGCAAGGGACTTCGCACTGCAGTTCCCTTGAGTACTGCTTCTTGTTCATAGTTGCTGTCCTTGGCCAAAAAGATGTCAGTTGCATGTTGAAATGATTGGGGCGTCCAAGTTTGGAACGCAGATTTGATGGGGAGGCGGTGAGGCAAGCGACTTCTGTGAGCGTTCAAATCATCCTCCTTTTTTTTCCCCCAGTGCCCAGACAGGCATTTCACGTAGCTGGCTGAACAACAGAACACCGCACAGAACAGACAGAACACGACGCTCGTAACCACGTGTAGTTTCACGCCCGTAACATTTTGAGTTCCCACCCGCAACAGCGATCTACTCGCCACGTCTGTGACCACACAGAAACTAAACCATCGTGTCATCGTCAACAACTTTTATTTTGGCTATCAGTATCATCACATCTTACAAAATAAGTACGACAACAGCTGATCAGTGAGCAGTATCTGAATAGACCTTTCAGACATGTGCTTCAAATGTGCCGCAAAGCTTGAATTTCACCACAATTTCGCCACAGAACAAGACAAATACCCAAAAGGAACCGAACGAAATCTGCAGTCTGTCCCAATCCAAGCAAATTGCAGCCAACTTTCCAGCAACATCCAAAAATATCACAAAACTGCCACCAATCACCACTGCGCGATTTAACAACTTGATTCTCAACACGACAATTGTAAAACCAACAAGTGGCAAGAATTCACCCGAATTCTTGTTGCGGACGACTGTGGCAACTAAGCAAACACAGTTTGGCTGGACTGAACCACGCACTCCAGTTCAGCGCTAAGCTGTCAGCACTCTGGCGACGATCACTCTACCCATGAGCGCCAGCGATCCGTCTGCGGGCGGGACTGAAGCACCGGGAGACGGCGGCGACGCGCTGCCACCTGGCGGGCATTCTGACGGAACACTCGGTGCTGGATTCGCAGCGGTCGCCGGAATGTCGAAGAAGCCCAGCTTGGCGTGCAGTTCTACATCATCTTTGTTGTGCCTCAACACGTGAGTGTGAACACCACATGAGCCTACAAAGTCAATTTTCCCAAATCAGAATAACACATTCACCCATTCCAATTCATTCACCCATTCCAATTCGAAGGAACTGACGAATGTTTTGTGTCCAACGTCACTTTCACTGAAGATAAAATGGAGGCCAAGGTGCCCGCGCACTGACCGTTTGAAGTGAGCGCGGCCAGGCAGAGCGCGAGGGCGTGGCGCACACACTGATGGTCGCGATGCTCCTTCAGCACGGCCAGCGCCATCACGGACGGGTGGTGCACGTACACGCAATGACGCACCAACGCCACCTCTTCGTGCAGACTTGAAATCAACTCCTGAAAGCGGTCATGTGGAATTTTTCAATGTCAAGACGGGGAACTCTTGTTATGCAGGACAGACAGTAACACGGCTTCCCCTCATGAGCACGTGTTCGCTTGTTCAACAAAATAATTACCCGTTCAGCTCCCGTGCACGAGGTCAGCGCGTCCGGCTTCGGATACTTGTCGCGCATCCTGACCGTCCAGGCCACCATCTTCTCGTGCAGATCGGCCGAGTCCAGTGCCGAGCACACATACCCGCACACGCCCTCCTCTCCCTCGATCACGAAGCAGTACTCCTGACTCACAGTCAGCAACGCGCCCACAAATCTGCACGAAGAATCCGCAATCAGCACAAGTTTAATTGATTTTTCGAACTCCAAGAGAAAGAACCAAACCATCTCGTCAAGAGTAGATCCAAATAGAAAGTCACCAAGCTGTTATGAAATGTGTGCCAAACAAAATATCTTCGGAGAAACTCGCCTGTCACCGGGAAGATCCGGATAGTTCACGACCTTGTCCGAGGCGTCGCAACTTTCATTGAACGTTTTTCTGCAGATGTCGTACACCACCGCCTGAGAAAGGGCAAGAAGTGAAACCATAGTGTCGAAACTGAACAACTTCCGCACTGGTCACAGAAACTGATAAACCATCGAAATTGCTCACTTCATCCTGTGGCATGAAGGGACGAACCCGCATCATTCTGGGCGTCGGAGTCGGCGGAACAACTGTCTGCAGCAAGTCCATTGCGGTTTCCAGTGGCAGCAGGCGCTGTAAAACCAAAGCCAAATGAACACCAAGATTCACACGAAATAACTCACTGACCAGAGGTGCATTCTGACCAATTACAGCTGAAACACAAAGCAACAGTTGTTTGGACAAAACGTATTTGATGACTTCATGCATCTCGATTGTAATATTTGTCTATTAAAGTGTCAAAGTTCGCAAGCCTGGCACTTGTTCGCTCCCGACTTTGTTCTCACATGACTCAGCATCTGAACTGCCGCTCAAGCTGCAAAACAAAGGCACATTGCGCGACACTGTCGTGTAAACTGCACCCCACATGTTGCCACACGCTTACAAACCGTTCAAGGTATTTTCGACCAAAAATTCGCTTCTGGTTTTCATGAAAATGTTCGCCATTTTCACTGGAAATGGAACACAGCCGACAAATTTTCGCCTTGCCACGAAATTTGTTTTGCTTCGTTTCGAAAAGAGTCATTATCTCTCCACATGAAGGCACGGCCATCAATTTTCATGAAAACACCACGAAGTTTGTCCACGTCACATCGCAAGAAAACTTGGTGACGAGGAGTTCTGAAAGTTGAGAAATGTGGCAATTATTGATGAACAATGAGTTTCCTGAAACTCTCAAAGCATTAAGAGTGGCAACATATGAAACAGACAGTTTACACAAAAGTGCGCAAGCTGTAAACTTTCAAGAGTCTTGTGAGTGAGGTCGAGAACAAACAAATGCGTCAGCTGAAAAATGCAACTGTACATTATTGACTCTACAAAGTGCCACACTCAAAAGGTATGTAAGGTGATGTAGAGCTGCACCAGGTAAAGTCTCGAATCTAATAAAGAAATCCAGGACTGTGTACGTCTCCACTGCCGAACCCAACTTCACGTCTGAGGAATGTTCACAAACTTGTTTCTGACTTTTTCTCTCGTCGTGCAAACCAAACAACGTCAAACTCGCAGTTCTTTTCTTTCTTTTTTTTTCTGGGTTGTGGATTCGCCAGTGGACCAAATGTTTGGATCCCGGTCTGATGACGTGGCACCGGGAAACGTACTTGCAACTCGCCCTGGAGACCTCCACGGAATACCCAAGGCTCCGACTCTCCTTTCGTAAATGCTCGGCGATACAATGGATTGGCCCCTGCAAACAGTCGAAGTATAAAACGGTCAGACACCCTGCACTTGACTCGGACACGCACACATGCTTTCACGCAACTCATCCTACATTCGGAACTTGCATGACATGGCAGGGCAAGAATCTTCACCAGTTCCTGCCAGGTACTGTGAGTCATTGAAACTTGGTTAATTCCGAGCTCACGTCTGAGAATAATAACAATTATATGTTGCTGTGCTTCGCTACGGAGCTGGATATTAGTACACAACGCTGCGCTGGGTCTTGAGAACCTGGCACCGCACGAAGGCTGATCAAAACATAATCTCTTCCGCATCAGAAAGACGAAGGCAGTTTCAAATGCCAAAATTTTCAGAACGAATTCAGACAGCTTTCCATTTCTACTAAATAGCCTTCCTGGGTGCCGAACTTCGCAATGTTCTGAATTGAAAAAAAAAATCACTTTCTTGCTCTGAAACATGGACATTAATTTCAATGCGCCAGTCCTTCGCTCAAGAATTCATAGATAAGAGGACAACCCCACAACATTACTATCGAATGTTCCCCAAAATGGATTTGGGACATCTTGACCCGGTTCACAACCGACGTCTCAGGTCAGCTCCCGAGACTCCACTCTTCCCCTCCCCTGGACCAAGTCACACTATCTTTGAAGTGCTGAGCCAGACTGCGATTACATTTGCTTTCGTTCACACGAAAAGATTCAATTTGAACAAATTGTGTCCTCCTAAAAGATAACGATATTATTTTAGAACACAAAAACTTTTCACTACAAAAAAGTAGCCAGTGCCTCATTAACACACACTGGTGCGCAAATGAGGACGACTACAGTTGTTTGTCTCTGGTTGTTAGCTGCGCCTGAAATTGTGGGGATAAGTCGCGCGCGCCATACCTACCCTTGTTGCATACCATTTGGCTGCTCGTCAGTCTCGTACTTTCAAGCAATTACTTATCATGATTCGCATTGGGGTCATTACACTAGGATTTACGTGGCGTTGATAGATGCATACATGTGTAAGGACTCCTGGACATGTAGCAAGCACTCGATGACGGAGCTTCTCCCAAAGCTGTTTGAAAAGAGAAAAGAGAAAAATTCGATCAGTGCGAGTGGAATGTACAAAAGTTCAGCAGTTTACCTGCAGTCATTCAGTTCTCCGAGGGGCAAATCTATTTTCTAAAAAAGGGTGTACAACACACAAGAACCCGAGGCCATTGTACCAACAAGAATCTACGAACTGAATGCTTGCAGTATTTTCCTGAAGTGAAAGGGCATTGTGAACAAATGCAATTGTGTCACTCGAAAACTTGCATGACGATTACTGCCAGACAAAAAGTGTTTCCCTTCTCCGGTTGTCAGGTCTAAACAGCTTTGCAAAACTAAAATCTGCGTGGCCACATTGGATTCGATGCCTTATGCTTTGGTACTGCCTCTGCGACGGAACCAGTTGAATCTGTCCCGCATAACAAGTGAGTCTGGGAGTTTTTCTTCCATTTGTTCGAAAATGACAAAATTTGCTGATTTGCAAGTTCAAACGACATTCAGTTTAAACTCACACGTGACACAAAAAGGGTAAAAATTACAAATGCCGGTGTGCATCGAGGCGATCAGCACCAAAGGAGAAGGGATCAAGTTTCATGTCAGTTTGAGCGCTCTTCATCTGAAACAAACACCTAAATACAACCAGTGTTTCACACCTGAGGAACACTTCCTGATCTTTAACTTGTGGAATTTGAAAATCTTACACATTTCTGTTGTTGTTTGCCAAATACAAGAAGTATGTTTGCGATGAATTTGAAACACTGGGTGTACATGAAGCCTTCTTGCGTGTAAGTTACGTCATGTATGAATTGCCACTGAGCAATTCGTATCCCAAACGGCAAGGTGTTTCCTTGTGCGCTACATTGCTGAAAACTTTGTCCTTTTCCGTGTGAAAACTGGATCACCTTTCACCCACATTGAATTTCTGCTTTCCAAACGTGCGCTATCAACAGTTTGGCACTGTAGTGCACAGGACGCCTGGCCGTTTCCCGTTGCGACCATGATTGGTCAATGACACTAAAATATCATAAGAGAAGGCTTCATCCATTTGCGAAGCAGTCTAGACCTTTTCGGGGGGATGAGTTTTCATAGGATTTGAAATGTTTCCTTTGTCAAAGTACTCACGCAAGTTTCTATTGCTGCAATTTTGCGACAAACGAACTGCTTCGTCTCCAACAGAAATTGACAATCTCATAAAATACACTGTGACTTTGCTGTCTTTTTTTGTGCACACCCATTTCATCTATGACAAATATCCAGAACAGGATTTCCTTCTGAGACCGAACGATGTGGCCCACCAAACGAGATTTATATTCTGCAAAATGATCGACGTTTGAAATCGCAGAACCTACCCAGCCACTCGACGAAGGATCCGAGGAGACTGGCCGTCGTCCAGATGTCCCAGACGTAAGGATACATGTCGTAGATCAGGCCCTGGTTGGGACTGTTGCACAGCCGCTGCATCACCTTTCCGATTGTCGCCACCAGTTCCCGGAATTTCTGCGCGCGCTCTCTCCACTCCACACAACCCATGAGTTCGTTGTCACCAGTTTTCTTTCCTTCTGCGATCGCTGGACAGTTTAGCTTCAGCCATGTAAACTCTCTGAGCAATTTTACCCCGATGCTGCCGTACTGAAACGGCATGTAAAATAATTCGACCAACACAATGATGTCTTCTTGCGTGAGGAGACATCGCTCGCTGACTGGCGTTTCGATCCCCCGCAGCACCTCTTCTTGTGACCGCGGACGGCAACAAGACTGAGGCTCCTCCACTGAAGAGCACGACGGAATGATCACCGAGTCCACTTGCATACTATCACAGTTGGAGGAGACGATCGACTTTCCGCAGTCTGACACGCAATCTTCAGTCAGTGGATGATTCGTGGTCTGCACGGTCACCAGGGGAGGAGGCATGCACGACGTGGACGCAGGAGTAGAGCCCGGGGTCACCAGGCAATCCATGGGCTCCACCGTGCTCTGCTGCACGGACTCTTCGTCAGTGTCCGTGCCACTGTCCACGAGGCTGTTGTGCGTCGTTTCGCCAGGCAGTTGTAAGTAGGAATCGTTGACAACAATTTCGGCGCGAACCAGTTCGTTCAGATTGCTCACAACCGGGTTTGTAATGGAAACAGCAGGCACGGGTGCGAGTTCGGACGGCGTGTTGGTTGTCATCGTCGGCGCCATGCATGTATTGACGCCGGGAGTCGGCGCAGCCGTCACCTGCAGTCCCAACGGGGGAGGTGGCAACTCGTCTCCGAACAACCTCTTCGTGCCGGTGTTGTTGTGAATCTCCTCCATCCAGTCTGAAATCGCTGTCGTCAAAGCTTGACGTGGTTTGTACAGGCTCTGCAGGAACAGTTGCGACTCTTCGTCTGAACCATAGTCTGACTCTGTTTCCAAACGAATGTCGGCAGTCAGTGGGTTGTCACCTGAAAACCGAACATATTTACAGTCAACTCAGCAAGTTGTTCTGGATTCACTTTTTTTTTTTACAACGACGCAACGTCTGGACGGTCGCCACTTACCGAGCAAGGGTTCCCGCTTGGTCCCGTCAACATTGGACTGATACCACTGCCCAAGTGTGTGGAGAGCAATGAAGTTCGCTTCAAATTCGCAGTTCGGGTTTGTCAGAACTCCGCGCAGATATGGAATGAGGTCTGTGGAACGTCCGTCGTACGGACCAAGGAACAGTCGCTTTTGGTCGTAATCGTTGGCGTGGAGATTGTCCCAAATCACCGGCGGTCGTTTGAGCACAGAACTGAGTTCTTCAATCGACTGCACGCTGATGTATTTCGAGATGACCTTTGGTCCTGGAAGTACGGAAGTAGCAAAATACATCTTTTGCGCATCTCAACAAAGGACGCCAACCTGCCAAGTTTTTGCTTGCAAAAGAAAGTTGGTGCCTCGAACATGCTCTTTGTGTGTGTGTGTGTGTGTGTGTGTGTGTGTGTGTGTGAGTGTGTGTGTGTGTTGTGTGCTAAAGTTTGGTCGAGTCAACTTGCCATCATCTTCAAATCTTTCTCACTCAGAGAGAGAGAGAGAGAAGAGAGAGAGAGAAGAGAGAGAAGAGAGAGAGAAGAGAGAGAGGAGAGAGAGACTGACTGAGACTCGAGCGCTTCGCATAACTGATGGGGTGGGTTGTCTTTTCCGCAGCGATTGCTTTGGAAACAGGCGCGTGCAAAACATACATGTTATCCACATTCAGAAAATTTGCAATGTAAATTCTGGCATAGTCCTTCATTTTTCCACAAGCCAGTGACATGTTCGGGAATCAACAATGGTTGAAATACCTGTCCAGAGAATGTCCACTCCAGGGAGGAGCTTGCTTCCAATGGTGTTCAAGTATTCAGATGAAGACACGTTTGGCACAGCACGCGATGCGCAGTATTCTGTAAAGTTGAAGTTGAGGGTTTCACTCATTTCGAACATTTATAATACGCAGCTTGTGTGAATGGTCAACACTGCTTTCAACTGTGACTCACCTGTAGGACAAAACAAGAACTTGGCTGGCTGATGCAGGTGCTGAAAAACTTCATTTGACACAGAAACTTGAGCCTGTGCAAACGAAGAGAATATTTCCTTGTCTGCTTCGCACATCTCAATGTCAATGTCGTCAAACAACAGAGCGAACGCACTGCAGCCGAAACTCATCACCTGCAAAAGTTCAAAACATCTTTGTTGATTCGATTCACAGACGACCTGGTGTACAAAGTTCAGAGTGATAACTCTTTCGAACGAACCTGCTGCAACTTCTTTTTGAGAAGCTGAATGTCTTTGCTGCCAGAGTAGGTGATGTCGAGGCCAGGTGAGATGGCGTACACAAAGCTGATGCCTTGAGCTTCGGCTGCTTCTATCAGCACCGTCAGTGCGTCTACAGGAATATCCCAAAACAACTGCATCAGCATTTGCATCTCCGATTCGCAAAGACCTCTTTCCAAGTCAAACGGAAAATAGGTTTCCTTTTGCCTTGGAGTAACAATCCAAATCGCAACTTCTCAACAGACGGCGTCAACGCGGATCTGTTCACGCATCTATTCTCGTCAGCCAGAATCTCAGCTTTGCGTTGTCGCAACTTACCCGCTTCTTCCACGGAATACTGCTCTCTCCAGAACACGCGGTGTTTGCTGTCATCTTTTGGCGCATACAGGTACGTGTTCATGCCCATCTTCTTCATCCACTTGAACAGCCTCTTCCTCTGTTCGCTGGTCCATGGTCGTCCGTAAAAACCTGAAAATGGACGATGTGTAAATAGATCTAGATCCAGATTTCGAGATCAACACGAATCTTCCACACGAATCTGAACTGGAGTCCCACTGACGTCTGGATTCAGACTCTGTGGGTGGAGTCTGCAAAAATAATTTTCACCGATCTCGTGCAACAAAACTGCAAACACAATGTATCCCTTGGCAAGATTCCAGATCACACAGATACGATAGAACACAGATTTCCTTTTTTGATTGCGAAACTGATGAGTAAACATTGCTTGCCTTCAACGACACCACACAGGAATTTGCAGTTCCTGTTGTCTGGCCCAGTGTCGGCCAGATCTCGCATCTTAACGCAGCAGCAAAGTTCGGCCAAGCCCTTCAGGTTAACGATTTTCTTCTAGAAGCTTTACAGAACGTTTTCCAACCAGACACCACCACTGTATTGCCTGGTGTCGTCAGAAATCTGTCAAAATATCTGTATATTTAGTGCGCATTACAAAATGGTGCCCAGATCTGCCTCGTTTTCACTTCGTGTTTTGTACGGAGGAGACCGAACGGAGCCGAGCTCGCGGACAAAAATGCGGATTTGATTATCTCACGGATTTTACAACTTGGCGGGAAGCATAAAACCATTACGGATTTCGTGATATCCGGAGACAAATCAGCGCGGGAAACTCAAACTCTCAGCGTTGGAAGGGAGGGGGAGAGTTTTGTAATCCAGAGGACACTCCATTCCACAGGTCATTGGATTTTGACGAAGATGGAGTGCAACCAGGGCTTATGGCACTGCTGCTTCGTGTACCCACAGCAAACAGCACAATCGCTGCCCTTGTGATCGTGCGTGTATCCACTTGTGCGACGAAAAGTTTGGTTGTGTTCGGAATGAAGCAATTTCATTTCGATCGAGTGTCAGGCAACACGTGAGCGTTCAACAAAAAAGAACTTCGTTTGCTGAACATTGTGTGTTTGTTTTATTGGCGAAACAAGACGTAAAATTTCCTGCAGATTCGACAGATCAATGAGAGCTGTGCAATTCTTGAGCAACCAAATTTTATCTTTCTTGGTCACAAAATTTTGGCTGAAATGATACCTTTGAGGTATTTTCTCTTTGCTTGTGTTTTCGTGCAAACATCGAGTCTTGAATCACAAGGTGAGTGTCAGGTTCTGGATTTTTTGTGCCGGCGGGCATTTGCCAAAACTGCTTCAGCAGACAAATACCTTCAAGATTACATCCAACATTTGTTGATGGGGACATGTCTGGTGGGCATGCAGGGGCAGCAGAATGGGATAGACTTGAACTGCGACCCAAACTGAACTGTATGACGTGCGCGATTGTTCTTTGAACTGCATTTGAGCTCAGTTGCAAGATGTTCTGCGATACTTGTTGACCCCGTTGAATTGTTGAGCGAACGTCTTGGTTGATAAACTGACACAATGCAACGAACCGATGTAGTTTCTCGACCAGTGGAGTCAAAAGAGATTGTGGACAACAACAAGAAGAAAACAAAAGGAAGAAACTCTTTGAGAGATAAATTCGTCTGCATCGATTTGTCACCTTGATCGATCACAGCGGCTGAGCAAGTTATTTACTTTGAAGCGAATTGTGTGTCTCTCAAACGTGACGAAAATGCTGGCCTTGTGGCATTGATGGATTGCACTTGCCAGAAAAAAAACCCAGTTGGTTACAAATGTGGTTCCACCTCAACAACTGTTCCCTGTGGCCAAAAATGCTGAAACTGAGAGATGCTCTCCGCGAAACTTTCATTTCAAGCCTTTGTTGCACTTTATCAACTGTGGGCAAAATTGCAGATGTGCCAGACAGCAGAGGACAGGTCTTCACCGTTTCCTTCCCGCCACTCGGTGACGAAGATGCGCCTGGCTCTTTGGACCTCGTGTTGACCACACTGAATGATGGCGATGTCAACGTCACAGTCTCGCTGCCGCTTGACAGCGGCGTCACGGACCAACAGGTGCAGCGCAAGCGCACGTTTTCGCTTTCTTTTTCATGCAAGCAATTTTTTTTTATGGAGAAAGGCGGCCTTGGGTCAAACCACAGTTTGAACCTTGTCTGGGCCCTCAATGCTGGTTCGGGGCAATTGTCTCTCTCCGGTTGCTCAGTCAACATGAAGAACAAGATCCCACGCTGTCCTCCAAAACACTTGTTCTTGACAGGTGACTGTCAACAGCAGTGAAGCTGCAAGGGTGCGTCTTCTGGCAGACCAGCTCCGACCCAGTTCGACAGACGACGATGGCGTTCAGAACACAGGTTGGAAGGTCGTTGTTCAGAAGTGTGGAATGAGTCGCCAAAACCGTGCAGTGCCAACCAATCTCTCAGTTACAAAACAAGCATTTAGCCCAGGCCAACCCATTTCTCTGTGCACGCGCGCCTGAGGGTCAAGCTATATTACAAGTGACCGTGCACAAAAATGACACAACAAATTGGAAAAAAGTCTTATTTCTTGAAAAGTCTTGTCATTTGTACAGGGGTTCGCATAGAAGCGACATCGGACGTCACAATACAGGCTTTCAGTGCTCAGAATCACTCACTCAGTGCCTTTCTCGTGCTGCCAAACAGTGGACTGGGAAAGAAATACATAAGTAAATATTTTTCTTTGTCCATTGACAGTGTACTGCTTTACCATTTTTGTTGATCAGCTGACAAACAATGAACGTGCCATCGTGTCCCTTTCAGTTTTGACACCATCGACGTCGAACTCCCAGGCAGTTTTCTACGTTGTCGTGACAGCGACGGGAGACTCTACTGTGGTTCAGACAACCCTGCCGCAACATGCAGCCGCGTCCGTCGGTGCAGAAAACAACGCTGTCGCAAACATTGCACTTCACTTGTGTTTCCCTCTCTTTGTACGTACCTGTGTTGTGTAAAATCGGGTTTGCAGGTTCCACTGCGCACACTGCAGGGTCCAGCTTCCAGATGACTCTGAACAAATTCCAGACGATGACAATCAGAAGCCAGCTCGACCTGACCGCAACGAAAATTGAAGCAAACAACGTTGTCACTGTGTTGGGTGTGTGGACTCTGTGGCTGTGATGTGCTTTTCGAAATTTCTTCAACAGACAGACGAAAATGGATGTCTGCGTTGAAAAAGATACAGACAATATTTTTTCATGCAGCTGGGTCGTACAATCTGAAGAGCTCGGATAATTGTTCCAACTTTGGTCACTCAGCTCAACAAATGATTCCAACCGAGGCTTGGGGCACTCATTACCTGTTTTCCAGCATTGCTGGAGGTTTGATCAGCTTCGTCAGAATTCTTGGTGAGCAGGCAAAGTCTCGTTCATCATCATAGCAGTTCCTTTTTCATGCACGCATCTTTGACAAGCAACATGCTCGCTCTGCATTGAATGAGTATAGAATCTGACGCGGTACACCTCAGCCAAAATTGTCCTGAGCGACGAAACAGCATTGTTTGAATCTTTGCACAGCTTCAGAGCCAGCGACCAATGTGACTGTGCGTGACGCCTCGTCGATCATCGTGTCGGAGCTCGGTTCCGCTCTGGACTTCACCGATGTCAATGTCACACACCCAGCACAATTGTCTGTGTCTGCAACAGCTTCTGTCATGGTACGGACAAATTCACTGCAAACAAATTTTTGCTGCTGTGGTAAACTTTTTGTTTGCGCACATCACAGAAGAAATGTACTGGTTCGTTTTATCTGGTGACTTTAACAACACTCATGAATACGAGTGCTTGTGAGTATTCAGTTCTTGGAGGTCCATTTGAAAAGACAGCAAAACATTTCTTGACGCTGCCAAACATGCACAAGGCTTTGTTCTTGACACACTATTTCTTGACGTGCTGTGCATTGAATCAGGTCGCCTACTTTGGCTCGTGGGAAGCGCAGGACTTCTGTGATGCAGCTTCTATGATGTTGGTTCCAACTCAGCAGTATCTGAACCAGTACGTCGTCACGGATGTTCCCCAACCTGACGTTGATTTGAAAACCTGGGTCGTTGTGAAAGACGTTGACAAAGGCAGCCTGGTGCACGACGGGTCTCTCGTGTGGACCTGGGATACTCTGCTTGGCGAGGAAGAGTTTGTCACTGGATCTTCTTCGCTGCCTGGTGAGTCAAAGACACGCTGGACATTGAGTTTCTCACTTCAGTGCAGACCCACAGGTGTTTTATGTGTGTATCGGAACACAGAAAGTGCGGAGCTGGAGGTAAAACATGACACCTCGGCTTTCTGGTTGTATCTGCTCGCTTCGGGACCTGGGGGCTTCGCCTTGGTGCCAGCCGGTGTGAAACTGTGTCCTGTGGCGGTGGCGTCAATGATCCCCGGCGATGGGTTGGACAACGATTGCGACGGACGGGTTGACGAAGAGACGTCGAATATCACAGACAGCGATTCAGACGGAAAAACGGGAGAAGACATTGCTGCTCCTGACGTGGATCTCACAACACCCAACGCAAGTAAGAAAGATTGACGTAACACTGCATCACATCCAAGGTCAGTTCTTCCAAACATACATTTTCGTTGTGGAAGAAAGGTTTCACCAAGGATCATTTCTACCTACAGCTGACAACAACGTCTCGACCACTGCGCCCGCCATAGAAACAACAGCGGAACCAACTGAAGAACCCAAGAAGTGGTTTTCAAACAAGGCGATCCTGGTGTTGGGAGGTTGCGTGTTGGGTGTTCTCGTTCTCATCGTGGTGTTCGTCATCTACAAGATGTGTGTTCCAGACAAGGAAGAGAGCAACAATGTCAGGACCCAGGGACCAAAGGTCAGAACGTCAGGACTGTCACGACGAGCTGTTGTTGACATCTTTGTGTTCTTGCCTGTCAACATACTCGTATCTTTTTGTCACCTGTGCAGATGACATTGGTTGACGATGGTCGAAGTGGAAAGGCCGAAGAAATAGAGGTACGACAACATGCGTGTTCGAAACCGATGTACATGTTCTGCTCGTGCGTGAGAACGTCGTCACTCATATCCAGTGCCCAGTTTCAGCCGCGTTCGCGTGAACAACACTTCGAGCACAATGCATGATAAGTCTGCCAGTATCAGTAAGCATGTTGTGAACAGTTTCCATGGGCAACATTTTTGCCTCACTATTCAGGTTGAAGACTTCGCACCGATGGACCTGCCCGACTCCGGAGAAGACAGAGACACCTGGATGCATTTTAGGACTTCACGCAAGAACAACTCTGTGGGACCTGTAGCGACACCCAGACAAGTGCAGGTTACAGCCGTCTACGACTAGAAGGATTTGGACACCGGTGGATTGTGCATTCGCGTTTCACGCGTTGCAGGCGAACTACAACGTACCTTTCCAGCTGCGTTAAAAAAAGACATGTGTGAAGACAAAAAATATTTATTCTCCAGACCAGCTGGATTTTATTCAGTGTGTGATTTCAGTGCGTGATGTACAGGTGAACAATAAAGGCTTCGACACGAAGCCATATATTTCCTGTGAATGAAATGGGTGCATGACAGGTGAACTGATTCCGTCAACATGAGTGCCGCCTTTTATCACCCAACGAGTGACTGGTGACGAAAACAAAAGGATGAGTCAGTACATATCACTTCGAAATTTTCAAGAAATTGACATCACGCGTCTCGGGTGTGCCCAGCTTTGTAGACGCGCATGATGTCCCTGATAGGCGCCCTGCAGACGGGGCACGAAGCGGCTCGGTTCTGCAGCTGAACGCCGCATGTGAAGCACAGACACAAGTGGCCGCACTGGTACAGCACCGTGTCAGCGGTCGAATCGAGGCAGATGAGGCACTGAGTGTCGTCGACCGGCTGAGCGCTCCTCGGGGGCGGGAGAGCCGCGGTGGGGCCTGCAATCAGAACGGCCTCTGATGTCAAATCCAGAACCGTGTTGCCGTAACTTTCGTCTTGCTTGCTTCATTCAAGCTGAACGCAAAAAGTTGAAATCGACGTCCGAGGGGTGAACCACAAAGCCGCAAGGCCTGGTCGAGGTTATTTAGGAAACGGACTCACCCTGGTTTGCGGCGAGTGCAGCCGCCACCTCTTGGCGGATGGCGCGCTGCAAGTCGAGCTGCATGTCGAAGCTCATGCGCAACATTTCCTTCATCTCCTGCAGCTGCGCTTTCACTGCACGCATCTCCCGTGACATCAGCGCCTGTTGCTGAAAGTGCAGGCAACAGAGCATGAACTTTTGAATGAAAGTGAAATGGATTTTGGTTCGTTTGTTCGGAGGACGCCCATTTGTTCGGAGGACAATCCAAATTTCGTTTCGAACACAGGAAGGACACCAAAAAATATATTCTGTACCTGAGTCTGCTGAACCTGCACAGCAGCTGTGGCGCTGATAACAGAAATGTTGTCCATGGCGTCGGAACCAGCGCCAGCTTGCAGAACATTGGGTGCCTGGATTCCCAGGTCACTGAAGTCGTTGCGCAGATGAGGCGCTGGAGGCAGCGACTGAAGGAACTCTTGAACTCGTCTTCCATCCGTGCCGCTCGACGCCAAGTGATCCTGATGAAAGAACGCAAACGTCGGTAAAAGTGCCCAGGAATGAAGTTCCCTGGGGTCATGTCATTGATCATCAAATGTCAAGACAGAGACAGGCGTACTCTCACCATCATTCTAGCCTCCAAGGTGTTCCTGAATTCTCCTTCCAAAGTCTGCGTGACCAGCTGTGCCTGTACCAACTCGCTGATGTCCATAATGACACTTTCTCGTTGCGCTTGCTCGATGTTCTCCCATACTGACATGCGCACCTGTTCCCTGCAAAGGCAAATATATTGAGAGTGACACACGACCAACGGTTGAATCGGCGTTGAAAACATCTTCAAATGAGATCGCAATTCATGACAAGTCTTTGACGACGGTACCTGGCGTCCACGTGCGGAACCTGCTGCAGCCACGCCTGCGCCCGCACATAGCTGGGCACCTCGGGTACAGCCGCCGGTGCTGCAGCTGCTGCACCTCTGTTCACTGATTCAACCTGTAAGAAAAGGCCATGCAAGGGTGCCAAACACTCAAAAATGGTTCCCATATTTTGGTTTTTATACCGCATGCAGGTGCAATTTCCTTTCGGCTTTTTGTCCCAGTTGTTCCCGATAGCCTCAAACCCCCATGTTGCGACTGTCTCGGGGCTCGACCCTGGCTGCGCTCCAGACCCTGATGATAGGTCCTCAAAAGCAACTCATGAATATTCCAAATTGCTCTGGTACTTACCGGTCGCCTGGCGGTTGCACCGGAAGGTTGAGTTGGATGCACAGGCAAAGGAGGCAGAGGCTGCGGTTGAGGCCGGACACCTTGTCGGATGCGTTCGAGAGTTTCTTCATGCAGAGGAGGGGCCGGTGGAGGTGGAGGTGCGCTTGCTGCACAAAAGAGGGAACTATTTTATGTCAACGCGAGTCACACCAGAGTTGTCAAAGCTTCATGTTCAGATCAGGGTCCTTCTCGCGCCTTTCTGATACATGTTGCAGGGAAATCATTTTATGTGTCAACCTGGCTGACTTGGCTGTTCCGGTCGGGGTGCCGCTGGAGGTGCACGGGTGGACAGAGAAGCGAATCCGCCCCGAATAGCGTTCTCAAGGGTTCGACGAAACTGTGTACTCTGAAGAATGGACGACACCGGCCGAGTCTGCACCAAGCCTTGGACCTGCAAAGCAAGATTCCTTTCTGTACGAGTACTGGCGAAGTGAAAGATGCCAACACGGGACGCCAATTCATGCATTCAAAAGCTCGAACTTGAATGTTCACAGGGAGAATCGACTGTTTCCGGTCTTGGTTCCAAGGCGCCCACAGAAAATATTGTTTTGAAAGACAGCCGAATACCTCGACAAGGACAGCCTCAGGTCTGTGCTGCTCAGTTGAAGTCGACTCTTCACTTGGATTCAAGCGACTGTTGAAGAACTCTTCCACGTTCTTCTTGTTCTCCTGGCCAGTCACTGGACGATCACCCATTTTCAGCCGCCGCAACTCGAACATAATTTCTCTGCGTGCAGAACATACATAAAATTCTTTTGTCTAAAATTCCTGTGCTATTTGGAACAACCCTGCTGTATTGATCTGTGGTGACTAGTCATGAAAACGCTTTCGTGCACACAATAAGACAACCCTCTCTGGGACCTGAGAGGTAGCGCTTGGGCGTGCTCCCCCCCCCCCCTTCCCAAGTCGTTTGCCCCCACCTAACATGTGGAATTGTCTTTTTTTCACTTTGGACCTCCAAAGCTTGATCTCCGCGACCCAACTGTGAGCCAAAAGGTTCAGAAGTTTTGATAGGCGTCCAGATTTTGATCTACGTTCAGATCTATGTGCCCCTCCCAAAGTTGTGGGACTACTGTTCCTGAATTTGGCAAAAAATTTGTCATGTGGATCACTGCACACTCCAGACCCAACACAAGCAGAAGTTCCAAACAAGATCAACGGACTCTTCTCACACGGAAAAAAAATTCAGCAATTTTTGATTTGCAATTTCTCACCTTCTTTGCTTTTCCAAGAGTTTAGCGATGGGGCTGTCTTCACCGGCCGTTGCCATTTTTGGTTCTCCACCAACTGCACCAAGTTCACTGTCGCTCAGTTTACACAGACTGCTTTCGCTCGAAGCTCTGCTGAGGTTACCCGAACTTTCTGAGGCTCCTGTTCCTTCCATTTCTTTATATCGAGTTTGGGAAATGCTTCCTACACGGCAATGAGTCTGTTTCCAAAAAAAGAAGATTACGCATGTTGGTGGGGCACCTGTCAACACGAGAGTCACGTGACACGTGTGACGTCGAAGCAGACGACACTCCGGCGGCGAAGTTATCAAAAGTTTTGAATTCTGACAAACGGAGCCATGACCGTCGAGTTGGACAGGCTGCTCTCCAAAATTTTACACTCTGAGAAGACGGCAAAAGAAGAAAAGGCATTGACTGGATCAGGTAAGCTATGTATTCAAGTGGAACTGTGTTTTTAGGTGATTTGAGGAGCTTGGTCCGATTTGTGAGCTTTTGGAAAAAGCGAGTGAAATTGGAGCAAGCGAAATCAAATCACCTATAGGTAGGGTCTTCCAAAAGTATGTCTACACCTGTTTCATGGTCAAGATGAGGATTGATTTGGGAACTTTTGGGCTCTTTTGGTTCATTTTGGGTTGGGGCTAATGCGCCAGGAAGGAATTTGTCAAATTTGAATTTTTGGGTTTCTGTGGTCTAAAAGTTCTATTTTGGATATGTGTAAATTATGTTGTATGGTTATTGTAATGGCTCCGTATCTGAGAATGTACATAAATTTGGTGAAAGAAGTATATTGACAAAATGTAGTCTATTGTATGGGGGTTTGAGAGGTGGCATTCAATTTTTGATTTTTGAAAATTTTTATATGGTTTTTAGCTGGGGGTAAAGTTTGGGTTAAAAAGTCATTTTTCAT
>JAAUXT010011310.1_pt1 | contig 30309 bp, 30 predicted proteins | sample 7278171 | NCBI WGS metagenome assembly JAAUXT01 (sample SAMN14350112, study PRJNA611818) | marine sediment metagenome | isolation source: surface marine sediment (1.8m) | place: French Polynesia: Moorea | collected 2018-08
AGACTGGGTGCATACAAGAGGGGTTACAGGCTGGGTACACACCAGAGGCGTTACAGACTGGGTGCATACAAGAGGGGTTACAGGCTGGGTACACACCAGAGGCGTTACAGGCTGGGTGCATACAAGAGGGGTTACAGGCTGGGTACACACCAGAGGCATTACAGGCTGGGTACACACCAGAGGTGTTACAGGCTGGGTGCACACCAGAGGCGTTCCAGACTGGGTGCACACCAGAGGCATTACAGGCTGGGTACACACCAGAGGTGTTATAGGCTGGGTACACACCAGAGGTGTTACAGGCTGGGTACACACCAGAGGCGTTACAGGCTGGGTACACACCAGAGGCGTTACAGACTGGGTGCACACTACAGGCATTACAGACTGGGTGCATATGAGAGGGGTTACAGGCTGGGTGCACACTGCAGGTGTTACAGACTGGGTGCACACTGCAGGTGTTACAGACTGGGTGCACACTGGAGGCGTTACAGGCTGGGTGCACACTGGAGGCGTTTCAGGCTGGGTACACACTGCAGGTGTTACAGGCTGGGTGCACACCAGAGGCGTTACAGGCTGGGTGCACACTACAGGTGTTACAGGCTGGGTACACACCAGAGGCATTACAGGCTTGGTGTACACTGCAGGTGTTACAGGCTGGATGTACACTGCAGGTGTTACAGACTGGGTACACACCAGAGGCGTTACAGGCTGGGTACACACTGCAGGCATTACAGGCTGGGTGCACACTGCAGGCATTATGGGCTGGGTATACACTGCAGGTATAACAGGTTGGATGCACACTGCAGGCGTTACTCTCCAAGAGCTGTTTCGTCGTGAATGGTGTACGCTGCAGCCGTATCGTCACACAGGCTGGGTGCACATGCACTGCAGGCGCTACTCCTCTTCCAATACAACTTGGCAGTACAGTGCACTCAGCTTCTGCAGTTACATGCACATCACCCTTGCACCAAAGGGCTGTGGTCCTGCACATGTGGGCTGGTGTCTCTCTGCGGACGTCGTTGTGACGCGCCTGCAGTCTTTCCTGCGTTGCATGTTGCATATTCTTGCGCAAGTGCGCCATGTCCCGTACAAGTCTAAGTGCTTCGCCCATTTCACACCGGATGCGTCTTGGAGTCCCACGAGTCTATGGGCGCCGTGTCGTTACTGTATTCGCGACGTCACGCCAAAGAACACGCGATACATATGTGACGCAGCACATGGCGCGGAAAGTGAGACGCACCCAGCGTGAAACTGGCCTCACGTTTCAACAGTGACGCCAGATTCACACTGGATCCGCTTCACTGCACAAGTCAGCAGGAGCTTTGCACTGACTCGCACAGGGCGCAAAGCGTGACGCGTGCGGTATGAACCCGGCTTCAAGCCCCAACATGCACGACGCAGTTAACAGCAGCAGCAGCAGCAGCAGCAGCAGCAGCAGCAAAATATAGCAGCAGCAGTGGCAGCAGCAGCAGCAGCAAAATATAGCAGCAGCAGTAGCAGCAGCAGCAACAGCAGCAGCAGTAGCAGCAGCAGCAACAGCAGCAGCAGCAACAACAGCAACAACAGCAGCAATAGCAGCAGCAGTGGCAGCAGCAGCAGCAACAACAGCAGCAGCAGTGACAGCAGCAGCAGCAGCAGCAGCAGCAGCAGCAGCAGCAGCAGCGTGTGCGGTGTGTTGCAAAGTTGAAATCTTTCGCAGAGATGGGCGGATCCGTGGGGTGGGTGAGACCCGATTGTCTCAAATGGAAGCGCACAAAAACTCGCACACTAAGGGTGAACATTGCGAATAACAGGTTTTCCACAGAACAATTATTTCTGAGAGTGACGTTGCAGTTGGTGAGACCAAACCTGACGGGAATCATGCCTTTTCCATTCATGATTGGAAACTTGGAAAGTTTTTGTTCTGTGGACGAGGCTTTCCTCAACGATATTTTTTGTCATCGTCAGTTCTCCTGCTGGGATTCAGGACGAGTGGAGACACCTCCAACAGATTTCCCGGATGTGCTGTGTGCTTTCTAGCGCTTTGTTGACTGAGTTGAAGGATGATCAGCTGGAAATTAAGTAAATTGGGTAGAAAAGTCCAGGCGCGGAGGGAGGATGTCGGGTGAGCGCGGCTGCCAGGTGGCGCTGTGAGCGCTGCAGGAATCTGGGTGAGAGGCAGGTTCGGTGAGACTCCGGGTGCATGGGTCGGGGAGGGCTACGGAGCAGTGAGCATCTGGGAGAGTCACGATGTGGTCAGAATTGGGCATGTGGGGAGGGCAATGGTACCAATGAGTGTGGGTGAGCAAAGAGTTCAGGGGATGGTGGGAGCCTTGGTGAGTTCAGAGCAGTTGCCACAGGGTGGTCCAGACGAGTGTAGGGCAGAGTCATGCCCAGAGTCTGAGGAGGATCAGGGGTGGTGCGAGTGGTGAGTGATTGAGTGTTGTGGACTGGGGGGAGTGTGGCTGAGGGTGAAGTGTCATTCAGGCGGGAGGTAAGGGTGGAGGGTTGTACAGGGAGTGAGGGTGGGTGGAGGGTTGTACAGGGAGTGAGGGAGGGTGGAGGGTTGTACAGGGAGTGAGGGTGGAGGGTTGTACAGGGAGTGAGGGTGGGTGGAGGGTTGTACAAGGGTGGGTGGAGTGTCATGCAGGGGTAGTCAGAGTGTGGGTGAGCAAAAAAGGACCACGGGGTGGGGGAAGTCCAGGTGAGTTGGGGGGGGGGGTCATGGAGCAGTGATAGCAGGTGTAGCCGCCAAGTGAACTGCGGAGACGGCGGTCGTGCAGGGGGTGAAGCAGACTGAGCAAGGAACCATGACTGATTCACGGAACAGGTACCGCATCAAGTGTTGCATCAGCTCAAGAGCCAAAGGCAAGAAAGCCAGGACGATCCCCACCAGCAGTGGAACAAACTTATCCCAGCTCAAGCTGAAAACCACGTCAATACCCTCCTTCAACCAAAACATGAAAAGCACCAACAGACGAGGCACACAACCCAAAACTTGCAAAGGGTTTCACCCCACAATAGAAACCCTGGCAACGCCATATTGCCATATTGCATGGATCCACGATATTTCAGTAAACTCTTGGGCTTGTTGGCTTTGATTTTGCAGCTTGGGGAAACATATCAGAAGTGACAAAAACAATTGGATTTACAACAGAATTCAGAGGCATCACAGCTACAACTGTCCAAGTCAAAGCATCAGTGGGAAACTCAGACCAAACCAATGATATGGAGTAAATTACAGCAGCTGGAATCCAGCACAAAATGTTGGACAGGCTCACAACAACAATTTGCACAATGGTTCTGGTTGCCAGCTTTGAATTGCCCCGTATCTTACCAGCTTTGAGTTCAGCAACCAAGGCAGAATACAAGGAGCATATGCCAATTGTGACTGCAGAATAGATGACAATAACTGTGCCTGTGAATACTCTGATTGAGATGGAATTTTGTGTGTCCCCAATCATGTTGCAGAGCGGCAAGCCATGAAACTTGAAGCCTTCTACGTGATAAAAATTGAACCAAATGAATGCAGTACTGCATGTGGATATCATAAATGCCATAAACATTTTCCTGTAGATGAAGTGCTTACCCTTGTATTTACTTTTGAATGGGTATTTGATAACTAAGAATCTTGTCAGGGTCAGAAACAGAAGAACTGATGGAGACAAAAGAGAAAACAACCCAGACAAACATCCTGCAATGTGACACACAAAAGAACTTCTCCAAATTTGTTCCAGAGAATAGTACCTCCCAGATGTTATTCTGTCTGCAATAAGTAGTATTCCCAAGTAAAAGCTCAAAAACAAATCTGTCATGTTCACGCAGAAAGTTGTGATCACATAGGCATTCACAGGTGACTGTGTTTTCTGGAGAAAACGTTTCAATTTAGTTCTGAACAGAGACCCAAGATTTAACAACAATGTGCCAATGAATGTGAAGTACAGGATAGTTTTCATTGTTAAGTTTCCAATGATATCTGAGCAGCTTGCTGGCCATTCTGCTTTCACTTTGCACACAACTTGAACTGACAGCATGCAGCATATTGCAAAATATGAAGTGTTCAGAATCTGCAGACTTTGCAGTGAATCAAAAGTATCAACATCCAGTTGAACAATAGGATTGTCCATAAGGTTCAGAACAACAAGGCTTTTCAGGCCAGCAAATATGTGTTCCTGCAGTGAACAAAGCCTGTTGTGAGACAAATCCAGAGTACGTAAAATAGGCAAACTGAGAAATGTTCCAGGATTAATTTCTTTGGTTCCAGCTGTCACCAAAAGGAAATACCTCAATGAGACCAAACCTTCAAAGCATGTCCGAGTCAGTGTGCTTTGAAAACTGTTGCTTATGCTCCAGTGAATCAAATTAGGAAATTTCTTTTGTGTTTTTGTGCAGAACAGAGTTACATCACTTGAACACAATATCAAATGGGAAGCAGAAACCATGGAAATGAACAAATGCTGTGTGATTTGCAGTTGATGCAAACTGATGAAGAGATAATGACTCAATTCTACATGTTTGGTCTCTTGCTCCCTCAACTGAACACAGGACACTGCAAGGTTGACACAATGACACTTCTTTGGACACGCAAAGCCACAAAGAATTTCATCATCATTGAAAGGACAGTCAAGGAACCCATCACAAATTTGCAAAGCTGGCAAGCAAATGTGACTCTGTTTGCACCTGAACCAGCCAACTGAACAGGATTTGTTCAAGCAGTTAATTTCATCTTCTCCATTGATACAACTCCATACCCCATCACATACAAACTTATTGGGAATACAATAAGAGTATGGGCACTTGTGCATCACACTACATCCAAAATCTCTGCAATTTGTCAAATGAAACCCATTTCTACAAGTGAGTATATTTCCAGTTTGATCAACTTCATGAATGCACAAGTGTGTAACATGGAAACAAATTCCAGATCCTGCAAAGCAGGGAATCATCAGGTCATTCTTGCATGATAGCCCCAGTAGGATGTTGCGTTTGAACTCAACCTCATCTTCATCATTCACACAGTCTGGGAATCCATCATTCAAATATCTGTCCAGGATAATTTGCCCACTTCCACACTGGAAAGTATTTTCTTCTGGCCTTTTCTTTTGGAACAGGAAACTTTTGCATTGAGAATGGCAAAATTGTTTGAACAAAGAGAATAAGAAGCATGTTGACCCAGTGGGAAGGTTTGAATCATATTCTAGCTGACTTTTGGTAGTCACACCAAAGTAGCAGGAGCAGTTCTTTTCATCTTCTCCATTTCTGCAGTTTTCATGCCCATCACAAACCACAGATGCTGAAAATACCTCACCTGCTGAACATTGATAAATGTTACTTCGGATGCCAAAAGAGTTGTTCACAAATGTCATATCCTTCTCAAAAACCACCAACCCTCGCGCTTTCTTGCAGGAAACTGTCTTCTGATACCACTGATTTTCCATGTAGTCTGGATAAAATCTGTTGACCTCCAAAGTAGTGCATTCATTGCCAACTACTTTGCAATCAAAGCACAGGGTAGAAAATGCTTTGACATTTGGAAATGCACTGTCAAATGTTTTCATGTCAACAGGCAAAGCAAGGGGTCCCCCAAATTTAGAGCACAGTTGATGAAAAGAAACTTTGTCAGTTTTTCCACGTGTTTTGTTCACAACTTGAAAAACAAGACATGTGTCATTGTATTTGACAAACCCAATGGGACATTTGCTTGACTGGTGAACAACTGCAGACAGAATACTGGACTCTGCTGTGTTTGATTTGGTTGACATGCAAACAATAGTTTTCAAAAGTGAATCATTACATGGCACAGATAACCATTCCAAATTAGCAAGGTTCCCCATCATCATTACTGTGCAGTTGTATTTCCCAGTATGCATAGGTTGCAAATACTTTTTAGCTTTTTGTCGTATTGCTGCAAGTTTGGAATATTTTGACCACTGCAGAGAGTCATTCTTGTAAAAAAATTTCACCCAGTTTACTGGATAATCACTACAATTTTGCAAATGACATTGTGGTTGGGGGAAGAATGTTATGCTTTCTACATCATTGTCCAGAAAGTGAATGTTCTTCCAAAGTTGAACTGTACTCAGCTGTTGATTGGTCCACAAAAACTTGCTGCTTCCCTGTCAATGAAGAAAACATTTCACAAGTTTCAGTGAAACCAGCATTTTCTTTGTCAATTTGCAAAAATCACAGCAAACAAAATTACATTTTCCTTGTGCAGACCAATGTAGATCGCCTCAACTGGAGGTATGTATTTGGCAACTTTGAATGCAGTGATAAAGTGAGGGAGCACTGTCCTGTTGGAAAAAACAGGCAAAGATTGATGTTCGTCCTCACAATGCTTACTGGCCTCCAGCCAGGTTACAAGCAAAGGGTTTTGAAGGATAAGAAATGTGCAGGTGTCAGAAATAGAGTACCAAGAGCACTCAGGGAAATTTACTGAAGTTTTGGTGACCTGCTTGTCACTTTTCCCCGGAACTATATTTGGAACATGGTGGACATTTGCTGGTTTTGTATGAACAGTAATTTTGCAGGCTGAAGAACCATAAAAAAACACAGATTCAATGTCTTGTGGGACTAAAATGAGCTGATGTTCTGCAAGTTTTAATCTTTGAATGGGGATTTTCAGTCGATAAATTGTGTAATGCACAGCAGGATGACATGAACAATGAGATCGTGCAAAACACTCCGGGCAGATTCTGTTGTAGTTACAAAACAACCTCAAATGAATCGGATCGCCTTGAGGACAGGCACATGCTACCCTGCACTTTTGCTCTCTTTCCTGCATGACATATTTGGCACCAACAAGAGCTTTGCAGGAAGTCAGCTTTGTTTGGAGGTAGACACTCAAAACAAAATTTGCTGAACACTCTTTCTGGGCAACCTGTACAACCAAGTAGCGGGTGCCACCCACAGTGGTTGGAATATTCTGAGAAACAAAACTGTACCCTGGAGGGAAAAACTCCAAAATGTTTGATTCCATTGCTGAGCAAAAGTTATCAGGAAGCTCACATTTTCTGCCCCTGATGACTGTTCTGTGCAAATTTGAATTGTGGGATGGGCAAGTGTTGCCCGTGTGGAGTCGTTTTGTACGGGGACAAGTGAGCACTTCTGAATTATAATGACTCCACTGACTGCACCCACACAAGGGCACTGACTCCACGTGGCACCATGGAAAAAACAGTGGCCTGTCTTCCTCGTTGCAATGTTGAGGACCTCTTCTTTGCAGCACAAGTCTGCTGTTGAGCTGCATGTGAATCTCAGGTGACGTGCTCGGAATAAAGTCAGACAAGTGGTACAAATGCGACAGGAAATCTTTCAATCTCTGGTACACATCTTCTGGCAACTTGTCAAGTGGTTCAAAACAAGCCACTGTGAAGTGAGTTTTGTCTTTTTCTTTGTGTCCCACATCAATCAGGCCCAGGTCACCTTTCTTGAAAAAGGACACAACCACATCCTTGGTGTGCACAAATAGGTGTGAGAGCCTCTCCATTGTGTGTCTCAGAGTTTCAGTAATTCCTGGCTTTTCAAACCTGGTTTCGTCTATATATACAATAGAGTTCATATTCTTGTAAATGTCCAAAAGCATCAAGTTAGTTGAGAAGTATTGCACAGTAGGAACAAGTTTCACAAGGTGATACACGTGCCAAAGGTCAATATTTTTGTAGTTTTTCGGCAGATAGTCTTGCTGCTGTTTGATGAGCAGTTTACTGACTTGTATATCTATGCATTTGCCCAACTTGACATTGTACTGGAGAAAAAGCACATAATCTGTCACTTGATAATGCCTGAGTTTTTGTATTTCATCACCAAATTCTTGGTGGTATTGGAATAAATGTCTTATCTCGTAAATTTTCTCCTCACTGTCAGTATTGTAACTGTCAAGAAGATCTTTGCATTTGTGAAAATCGTATGTCAAAAATGTGCCTGATGATTTCCAAACCTTGTTCTTGCATGTGAAATACAGAGCTTGATGGTTAAAAATCAATCCCTTGCAAGATACTGGTCTAAATTCAACAGTGAGATTCACATGACTTGTCCCTTCATACTCATATTTAATCAGAAAAATGTCAGACAAAGGAGATACAATGTAAAACTGTGAAATGTTCTCACAAAGAGACAGAATGTCCTTGAAAGCATTGTTGCCCATGTAAAAAAGACTGACTCCACCATACATACAGGTCACATCGTGGTATCCTTTGTACACAACTGATTGCAAAGTGATGTTTAAATACTTGCCCTCTGGGGCCCTCAAGACAACATTGCAAGATGTATTTGGACAAATTATTTGTACCTGAGGTGCTTCTGTCCCAGCAAACAGCACTTGGTCAACAACAGGCTGTGTTGCCTGGAAAGTAATTTCAGCTTCAGTCAAACCAAATTTGAAAACATTTGCTCTGGCACATTTCATTTGAAACACCTGAACAACAGCTTGGAATGTTTCTGTGTGGTAAGTTCCACCTGCTGACATGACAAGCTTGTGATGTTCTGTACTGGGGCCATCAAACACATGATGATCTAATGTTCTGTATTGCCTTGATGTTGATATCTGAATGGTGTAAAGTTTGGGCACTTTTATGTTGAATGTGTAGACACATTCAAATGAATTTTTTGTTTTGTAAATAAGAACTGATTTGAGTGTCTGTCTTTCAGTGTTGTAAAAGCTGTGGCGAAGTTGATAATCAACAATTTGAAAGAAAAGTCTGAATGAAACTTTTGTTTCTTTTCTCAGCACCTTGGTGTTGCCTCTTAGGAACACAGAAAAAGTTGGTCTGAATCCCCCACAAATGTAAAATTCAGCTTGATAGCTGTAGTGGTCTCCTTGGGAATCCATGTGCAATCCTGCTTTGTCATACATATCTTTACCTTTGTGAAGAAAAGCACATTTAGATGTGTCATTGAAACCCTCAAATGTGAGGTTGACATTGAAAGTGCGATGTAGTGAGAATTCTACAAGATATCTGCATTTTCTGTGCATGAAAACCATCCCCATAGATGCCCACGTTATCATACTGAAATCTCCCCATTCACAAGAACAAGGACTCTTCAAACTGTCTCCGTGATGACACTGAGTGCAGTAATGCACCTTGAAAAGCCGACATCTGAAATGACAAAGATACCAAAGTCTACTCCTTGATTGATTGGGCACACACCAGACAAGTCAATGGGATTTTTGGGACACTTACAGCCTCGTGCAGCAGATTCAGTGCTCGCGGAGGGAAAGAATGAATGGTCGACTGGGTCTCACCCCAGAATGGGAGGGAAGCCCTACTCCTGTGAAACACTTTGACGCACGTGAGTGCTACACAGGGCAAAACTGACATCAGGTTGTCTTCATCCAGGAGATTAGGTGGGCAAACACCAAAGTTGTGTCAACACCACGGAGGCACATGTTAAGAGGTTTGTTTCCACAACCCTTTGGACCAATTTAAGGATAGACAAGTGGAAATCCTGCGAGACAATCGTGGAGTTTTTTTTGCTTCCAAACGACTGCAGTGTTTTTGCTTCCGCATGGATGACTCTGGATGGACGTTTGTGAAGAAGGATTTTGTGCCAGTGTGGCCTGGGTTCTTTTGGGCCAGAACCACGTTCCTGACGGAGAAAATAGAGAGGTTTCTATGCATCCCACGCGGACGCCCCTCCGGTCCCTTTTCACGTCCAGTCCCAGAATAATGTGGGAGCACACAATTGCAATGAAATGTGTGGTTTTGCTATCTTTCAAACAAAAGTTGTTCTTGAAAACCTCAGCAAATATGGCCAAGGAAGTCAATGAAAGAATACTAATTCCAAAATGCACTTTGGTTGGGCACTTTTCCTGTGAAACTGCCATGGAGAAAGCACACATGGCATTCCTGTTTCGCACTGGACGTGGAATCGCACCGGGCTGGCTCGCACGGGTTGCATGGAAACCTCTCCTATCTGCACACATTGATCACACCTGACAGACCCTTTCTACAATGAGCATCAAAAATTTGTTGATTCAGACTTTTGGTTGCATTTTCTGACGATTTCCTTTGATTGTCTGTCTTTTGGTGAGTTTTCAGTGTGAGTACGCTCAAGACCCTTTATTCTTACTTTCATAGCTATGGAAACTAGTCAAAGCAAAATACCTGGTGAACAGCCCTTTGTCCCTTGTCATGCACAACTTTCCTTCATTGAAAAAGTCAATGGGATGTTTGGTTCTCTCTCTGATTCTTGTTGTCAAGCAGGTTGAAAAAGAATGGATGACAAACCTCACCCACATTTTGGAAGAATCTAACCGTCTGTAGATTTCTTTGAATGTACCATCATGTGAATAGGTTTCTTGGCGTTTTTGATTCGGAGTCGGCTTCAGGCAGGCTTTGCCTGAAGGAACTGAGACAACGCCCCAGAACACAACCACAATCCATTTGCAGCATGCAGACATTTTGATTCCCACCAAAACAACATGAGAGAAATATATTTTGAAAAATAACCCACACCTTTTTTGCACCTTGTTGAACTGAAAATTTCGTGCTGACTGTCTGACTGCTTTGGCACTCATTGCTTTTTCACTTCCAGTCTGATGTTTTTGCACGGGGCAGAGTTCTTTGCATGTCAGAGTGTCAATTGATTGGTGTTGAGATGAATCTCTCATTTTCCACTCACCTTTACCCACCCAACAACATCAAGAGAAGCTTCTCAACAAATAATGACATTTCAACAAATCAACAACTTCTATCATCGCAATTTTGAGCTGTTGACACTTTGCCCTCATCTGAACACAATCCTACAATGTCAAATAGTGGATTCGTGCGGGAGTTGTGTGTTTTGCATTCACACTCACTCGTGCATGGGCATGCAACTGACCTGTCAGTTGGTGGTGCTGCAACGAGCTGCAGTCATGACGGACGAATCGAATGAACACGGGTTGGGCTTTAAAAAAAACAAAATCCAATTCACTGCACCCACAATGATAACTTTCTCAGCATCTTGTTTTTATTCTTCGCAGTTCTATGGACTGTCCACGTCCATGACAATCAAATCAATGTTTGAATTCTGCAGTGAATCACAGCCCGCGGCGGGTGCATGAAGGAGCGTCACACTCCGGGCGGTGGCGGTGCGGGCTCCGCGGCGGGAGGCGCATCACTGGCCGCAGCCGGCGGGTCGCTCTCTCCCGGGGGCTGCCCGCACTCGCTGAGGCGTATCGTGTCCGGGGTTGTCTTCCAGAACCTGCGCAACCACCTCCTGTTGGGAAGGAAATCAGGTTCTACAACGCGCCGTCTTGCAACAGTGATTTTGCTTTGATCGCCGCGTGGTGCAATCAGCCACTCTCACACTGCAAGTTGATCATGATCGAAGCAAAATCACTGAACATTGCAAGCCTGCTTTGTTGTAGAAATCAAATCTCACACCCAAAGTAGTGTGGGAAAGTTACTCCCACCACTTCAGACTCAAAAATTTTGTTCCAGTCTCGATGCAAGCATCTCGACTGTCACAAATTTTTTTCATCTGGCGTGGTGCGAGTGAGCTTTTTCCCACACGCCTTGGCGTGTGAGATCCTATTACTAACGAGGCTGCACAACTGCCGCGTGCGCATGAGGCATTGAAATTGTAACAGGATTTTCAAGCTCCACCACAAACTGTGCATTGAAGTTCAGTGCATTTTTCCTCGTGGGTCGTTTACATTCTCAGTAAACCTGTGGGCGCGTCGCCTTGGACCAGAAAATGCATTTGCTTTGCTCACCTAGGCCTCACACAAACCAAAAGAATATCGCCTGTGAGCTAGGCGTGCACACAGCATGGTTCTAGCCAGAGGCAGGGATTTCAACTTAAAATTTTACCTTTGAAACGAAGGACTTGTGCATACAGCTGAGGTGTACAATTCGGGTGAAGCAATGTTATCTTTTGGTGGTGGTGGTGTGGACGGGGGTCATGCATAGGTGAGCCCTTCCCAAGGCCTCCCCCTAGGATCCATTCTTTCGTGTGTCCCAAAGGGTGGGATATGTCGGCTGGTCATTGGAAACGAGCGATGGGAACCTGGACCCCCCAAACACTGCGAGCTCTCTTCCCCTGCTGTCACTGCCTGCGCAGGGTCCTGGAATCAGGGAACGCGGTCTTGCATCACCTTTTGGTGTAGAGAAGCCCGGCCAGGAGGCAGAGGCAGAGGATCAGGACCAGGGTCAGTACCACGGCCAGACCTGCAACGACAGGAGGCAGAAGCAGAGGATCAGGACCAGGGTCAGTACCACGGCCAGACCTGCAACGACAGGAGGCAGAAGCAGAGGATCAGGACCAGGGTCAGTGCCACGGCCAGACCTGCAACGACAGGAGGCAGAGGCGGAGGATCAGGACCAGGGTCAGTACCACGGCCAGACCTGCAACGAGACAACGACGCAGGCACAAGTGAAGACGGGCCTGAGAATTCGGATGATATTGTGCACAAGCTCCTTCTGGGGAAGTCCTCAAAGTCCTGAACAAAATGCATTGAACTCAGAAGTTTACAATCAGGTGAAAATGACAAATCGGAGATAAGACAGAGCTCCCTCCATTGTGTCGTTGTCCCCGAAAGATACTGAACTGAGCTTCCGCATGAAGGGATGCGTGATCCCTTTTTGCCACCCTGATGTGGCTTGGTCATGACAAAATTTTCGAATTGGAAATTATGCCTATAATTTACCGCAATGGAAGTGTTTGGCTACATTTATTATTGAATTGGCCGCTGGTGAAAGAAAGCAGTTTTTGTGTGTCTGCGGGATATGGATGCTCGAAAGTTGTATCAACAACAATCGAGTGCAAACAAATTTTTTGAAGCAACAAAACAATTTTTAGTGATTTGCGCCGCTACCGGTCGAGCGCGAAGCACTGTAGGCATCCTCTTCCAAAAGTATATCTACAGCACTTTCTCTATGAAAATGGTACTCAATTGTATTCATATTTGGTCTATAGATTTGTTTTTGGTCAAGGACAAGGTGCTAGGAAGGAAATTGATCAAAATAGCCTCCTTGTGATTTGGCTTTGTTCCAATTTTGCTCTTGCCTGAGACTTTTGACCTTTGGTAAAATGGGGTCAGTTGGTTGAACTTGAGCAGTTGAGGTGCATATCACGCGAGTTCCGTGGAACTATTTTTTTCCGACGGCAGAAATTACCTGCACAAGTTCCCGTGCACTTTCTCTGGTCCACATCTGCTGCAGTTAAATTCTGCTTCCCTGGAGCGGAAGCTGTGTTCGTGTCTCCCGGTTGTGGTGGCGATGGAATCTTGACAGATGGCTCGACAGCTTCTGCAAAGAACGAGTGTCAGAAGTCAAGATCGCACGGAGGCTGAGCAGTCTCTATCAAAACGTCGAGCTTGCATGCCACAAGATGCTTCAATTTCGCAAACATCAAAAACAAGAGGCAGTGCTCAAGGCAACTGCAGTGCGAAGTCCCTTGCCAGTAATGTCGTCGATTCTTCCTTGTCCTCCTTGTCTTCCACAAATCATGCAGGCGGGGGGGTGTCCAGGTGGGGGGTCTGGGCAGGGGTCTAGGCAGGGGTATGGGTGGGGGGGCAGGGGACAATTCATCCACCTTGCCAAGTACTGCACTACCACATGGTGCTTTGCCCTAAAGGGACTTCGCACAATGACCTTGGATACATCACAAGGTTGCATGCAGAGCTGACCACGGATGTATTGGAACACAGGCTTCGGGTTCCGTTTCAGCGGACGCACCGTCTTGCAGCAGGTGCCGCTGACAGATGAACTTCTTGTACTGAACGCAGCTCTCCATCTGGAGGGAGCGCACCGCCTCGGAGAGGCTCCACCCGGGGGCGCTGATGTTCCGGATCAGCAGCAGAGGGCAGCGGTCTGAAACCATCCAGGGTCAGGGGAAAGAAAGATACAGCGGATACAGGACTCAGGCCAGAGGGTTCAACACAAGGAGCGGGAGGGGGAACTCCACCTTGGAAAACTTTCACACAGGACTGAATTCACCATAATGCAGGCGAATGGTGTGAGAAAAATGAATCCGGTCACGGCCACTGTTCCTGTGGTTCTGGTGAACTCCTGGAACAGGGACTGTGTCCATGATACTTCGAGAGACTGCGTACGAGTGAAATTGAGAACGAGGCAAAGTGGATTCAAAACCACTGGAGTCAATGCCAACTTGCTGAACTTCTAAGTCCAAGTTGTTATCGCAAAGGAATGGTTGATTTGTACCTGTAAGTGGAAGCTCATTGAGTCGGTCTTTGAGAAACGACTTGTGCAGCACGTGGGCGCTGACGTCCACCCAGAACCCCGAGTCGCCTCTCTGCGCACGCGTCGTCAGCTTTGCGCTGCCGTGCTGCGCGCGCAGCTCCGTGTACAGCGTCATGACGTCATCGTCGTCGCCTAGCGACGCCATGCGGCCTCCCTCCCCGAGTAGCACGCCGCACGTAGCGTTGACGTCACGATGCGCCAGAATCATGTCGGACGCGATGAGATACGTGGAGTTTCTGAGCGTGAACATGAATGTCGCGCCAACCGATAGACCTGCAGGGATCAACGTAAAGCTGCTCGTGGTTTCCGTTGCGAGTTTTTCTGTGCCGTGTGACATGGGAAACGAGCAGCCAAGACTGCTCAAGTTTTATCTGGTAATTTCTCCTGGAAATAGGAGCCTTCGGCGCTCACCCCTTATTGACAGACAGATGTGCTGAACGCATTGTTTCGCAAATGACACGCACACGTGCAACGACGACACACACGCACACACGCACACACACACGCACACGCAGAGATGCACACACGCACAGACGTACGATCACACGCGTACACACCACACACACACGCATGCACGCACACGTGCACACACACACACGCACCCACCTGCCTCCTTCTGACAGAGTGAGTACTTGGGCAGGAAGCACGAGTCCCTGACCAGTGAGTACTCCGGGGTCCGACGTGCCTCGGTTGTGTTCTCGTCTATGTACGTGCACCAACTCTTGACGTCTGTCAAGACACGCGTTTTCAATGCACACACACGTACACACACTCACACACTTCCTTCTTCAGCAGTGAAAGTGTTTTCCTACAGCCAATATAATTCTGAAATCCAGGGGCATGTGCTCTCCGGATTCTCAAAACATTAAAAATTTGATTGTTCTGCATAGGGAGGAGTTTTTTCTGAGGTTCTGAGGTCTGGTCAAGTGCAGCGAAAATGAAACAATTACTGGTGTGCTGCAAAACCGTGTTCACTTTCGTTTTGTTGCACCCATCTACAAGAGCACCCCTTCGTTTGATGTGGCGTGCAGTTTCAGGACAAAGGTGCACCCGTCATGCACGTGGGTGGATTCGGAAGAGCTAAATTCTTTGTCGGGTGTCCGAGGACCAGGGCTCCGAGCAATGTCCCACAGATCTACTACCCCCCCCCCCGTATTTGTGTATGTGTTGCCGTCAGGGCCTCAGGCCTGGGTTGGTTGGGCCCTGGACTCACTCGTACCGTGGTGCGACGAAGACTCCCCCGACTTCCGGACGACTGTTTCATCCACGTGGAACAGCTTGTCGTCTACCGACTCGACCCACAACTGAAGAAAAGAAACAAGCTGAATCAGCTTTGTTTTGTGCAAGCTTGCTTCTTGAAATAGATCGGCTTGACCTCAGCAGATGTGCCAACCCTCAGTTTGGAAATGAACGTGAATTCGCTGAACAGGCACGGGCACCTGAGTGGGAAAAAAAATTTGGGACGCGACGGGAGGGGGGGCGACCGCCTTTCGATCAGATCAAGGCCTTTCCCATGTCCTGTGCTGTAATTGTCCCTTTAGGGCGAAGCACCATGTGGTAATGCAGTAGATAGCAAGGTGGATGAAATGTCCCCTGCCCCCTCCCCTCCCCTAACCCCCCTCCCCCTGCCTGAACCCCCCTGCAGCTAACCCCCCCTGCAGCTGGACCCCCCCTTGTGGACAGCATGACTGGTGGAAGACATGGAGGACAAGGAAGAATTGATGAACAAGGAAGAATTGATGACATTACCGATGCCACAAGGGACTTTGCACTGCAGTTGCCTGGAGCACTGCTTCTTGTTCATGCTGGCGTCTACGCAGAGCAAACACGAAAACACTCTTGGCCCTTTTCCACCTCCCACCATTCTTGCCCCAGTTTTCTTATTTGAAGAAGCCTGTAACCAACCGGAAAGCAGGAACAGTTGCCTTGGTTACCTGCGTGGAAACGGCCGCCCTGTGAAGCTTGGCGTTGGCGACGACGACGCGCCACAGAAACGTCGTGTCGAGCGTCGCCAGGGCGGCGCCGTCGCCTAGCAACAGACTGCAGTAGCGACGCGCCTCCGGTTGAGAGAGACGCTCCCACACGAACTTGTACGTCCGACCCCGGACCTCGAAGTCGAAAAATGTCTGCACTGAAAATGAGAAGTTTTGTGAGCTTCAAAACAGGAATTCATGAACAACTTCAATTTCTTGGACTGTGTACGTCGGTATCCCGGCCTCACTCTCGCCTGCACTGATTTACAGGAAGACGAATGTCGTGTGGTGACGACAACGCATCGTTGCTCGGCAACCCCCATCGGACCCTGGCTCTGGACCCAGCCCATGACCTCCAGCTGCTCAGGCCCCTTGGTCCTTGGTCCCTGCACTAAGTCCTGGCCTGTGTCCTGGCCTGTGGACACAGCCCTTGGCCGCTGGCACCTGACCTACGGCCACTGACCCCGATCCACAGGACCCCAGTGCGCGGTCGTCGGCGTGGTCTCCCCCAGCCGCTGGTCCTCACCCGGCTTGCAACCCCAAGCCCCCGGCTGAGGCTCACTCAAGGCCCTCGACCCCTGTCCCCCACCTCGGGTCCCTGCCATGGTCTTACGTACCTGCCACCTCAGCCCCAGGTTCCCGACCCTGGTTCTGACCCCTGCACTCAGTCCCATGGCCCCTGGCCCCAACCCTTGGCCCTGGCTCCTGACCCCCTGCCCCCCATCCTGAACACTGGCCCCAATCCTCCGGCCCAATCCTTGGCCTCCACCCCCTGCGTGGCTCTCACCCGGGTGCGTCTCACAGACGAAGCCGTTGCGATGGAGACACGGCTCGTCGCTCCACTCCCCGCGTCTCCATCCGCTGTGCAGCGTCGCCCCGGACAACGCCGCGCAACGCGCATGCGCAGAGTAGCCCGGCGCACCCGCGTCCCAGTACGTGTACTTGAGCTGCGAAAACAACGTTTTACGTGCGCATGATTGGCGTCTCGGACGCTCAACCAATACCTCAGCCCCTGGCCCAAGGACAAGGCACCAAATCTGGAAATTTTGGTCAGCCATCTTGGGGGGCGTGGCCTCTTTAGCAGCGCTGGCAAACATGCGCTTCCCGCTCTGTATTGTTTTGATAGTGCTTCCCCAGGGTGACACAGTCCCCACAGTGAGTCCAACTTTTCGTCCTGCTCAGGTCCTGCGATGATCGGCTGCAGGTCAACCAATCGCACCCAAGAACATGGAACTGCCAAGCTGACTGATTCCACGGCGAGGTAGAGCCGAGCCTTTCCTCTGGACTGGGAGTGGACCTTGAGACTTCCGAATCCTCCCGGGAGGCCCATGCACGCGCGTCACCCACCGAGTCGGGTCCGCTATTGGTCCACTGGAAACGCGTCCAGTTCTGCAGCGAGTGGAGCCCGATCCAGAAGCCTCCGAACCCGTCCCTGCCCCGCAGCAAACCTGCACAGGACAAGTCGTGTTTGAAAATGCGTGGCATCTACCCTTCAGTGCGTTCCTGTTTCTGTGCAGCTGTGATCCATTGAGGGTTTTCACATGGGTTGGGCGGTGTCAGACTTTTTGACGCGCGGGTGTCAAAGTCCGTCAAACTTTTGACGCGCGGGTGTCAAAGTCAACATGACGCCCAATGGAGAGCATCAAATTATCGGTCCAGACCGATCACAAATGTTTGACGCGGGCATCAATTTTTTGTCGCTGCGTCACCAATGTGAAAACCCTTATTGTTGCCTGTGTTTTGGACGTTTGTCTTTGCGCGTGGCGCCTTGCAAGTCTTGCCACAGTCTCTGTGTGTCCCCACAAAATAACAGGCATGCAGCTGCTTCAGAGGGCCACCAATCAGAACGGGAGGGCTCACTCAGGCCGAGGTCTCGTGACCAAATTTGGAATTCAGTCCTCCAAATGGCTGGCGATCTTGCCGAACGCTTTGAAAAGATGAGGCTTTGGATAAAAGCGCCCGTCCTTCTGATCCTGTTCAAAGGTTCAGATCACGCACGTAGCAAGATCCTCTGGACACCGTGATCTTTCTTCGTCAGGCAGGGCCGAGGTGGTGCACGCGAAGAATTCTCACCGTTCAGGAAGTACTGGACGCCGGCGGAAGTGACGTGCGCGAGGTCAGCGTCTGCGCGCAGCTTCTGACACACCTGGCGCGCGCGGTACCAGCTGAGCGCAGAGAGACGCGCGACGTAGCAGCGTCCGTCGAAGCGTCGCCACGACGTCGGGCACGAGTCTGCGTGGTGGGGGAGGGTGGTGCAGTGGATCAGGGCTTGATTTTTGAGAATGAGATCTCGTTTTGACGTGGAGACACAGAAAACTGATTTTTCCAGACAGGCGAGTGAAATGGAATGACCAGAGAAGACACAGTAGAACAGGGAGACAATGGCAAAAGAACTGAACATGAAACATAGACAGACAGACAGACAAACAGACAGACAGACAGACAGACAGACAGACAGACAGAAAGAAAGAAAAAAAGACAGAAAGACAGACAGACAGACAGAAAGAAAGAAAGAAAGAAAGAAGACAGACAGACAGACAGACAGACAGACAGACAGACAGACAGACAGACAGACAAACAAACAAACAGGCAGCCAGACAGCCAGCCAGACAGACAGACAGAAAGACACACACACACACGCAGGCGTTCTCGGCTCACCCGACACGTTCCTCGTCCCACAGAAGTACGCGAGCTGCAGGTTGCACTGCGCGTTGTCCCAGCGACCCAGGTTGTGGCGCGTCGCGTGCATGAAGACGCACGTGGACAGCGAACTCTCCCTCGGCTCCCAAGGGACCCAGTTCCGGTACGACAGCGCCATCTGCGAAACAGTAGGCCGCGTTCGATTTGTAGGGGGGACGGAGCCCCCCTCCACCAGGTTTATTTGGCTCTGAACAGGTCTTGACGAATCCGTTGTTCATTGCGGTGTTGATGAATTTTGCTTCTCACAAGGGTGGTTTGTCCACGGCAAAAAACTCAGATCTTTCGTGTGACGTGCAATGTTTGTCAATGGTCATGAAACACCGTCTTATTCCTTGCAGAAACAGACGCGCGTTGCTTGTTATTCTGCTGACACTGTTGAATCTCAACCATACAAGAGAAGCGCTGCGATTGGCCAACTTCCACAATGGCTCGAAATATATTTTTTTCTTCCAGATTTGTGCTGGCTTACTGTGGAACCACGAGCGAGTCTCACTGGGGTTGACCCTCCCCTCCCGCCCGACGCCCTGGCAGGAACCACTCACCTGCCCGGTGGACCCGGTGGACCCGGTGGACCCAGTAGACCCGGAGGACCCTGAGGACCGGTTGCTCCACTGCCAGTCTCCAGTCCCGTTTACGTTGTGCAGGTCGATCCACACGAACGACTCGTTCACCAGCAGGGTGTCTGCAGGTGAAAGAAAGTGTGTCACACCACTGCGTCACATGCGTGACCATGTGCGGGCAAAATGCGTCTAAATTGAATCAGTGTTGCATCGTAAAAGTCAAGTCAGGCAGTTACGTCACGCGAGCCGACACTGCTCACACACAGACACACACCCACACACAGACACACGCACACACACACACTCCCACAGACAGACACACACCCACACACAGACACACGCCCACACACAGACACACTCCCCCCACACACACAGACACACACACTCCCACACACAGACACACACACTCCCACACACAGACACACACACACACACAGACACACGCCCACACAGAGACACATGGCCACACACACCACACACAGACACACACACTCCCACACACAGACACACACACGCCCACACACAGACATAAATTTGGTATGTTTGCTTGTGAGCAGTCTGTTCTCCCAGAAACATGTTCACTTGCACAAATTTATGTTGCTGAATATAGAGTATATTGGTCAAAGTCATGCTCCCACGCCCAAGCATTGGAGCCCCCCTCCCCAAGTCTAATCCTATGATCCCAGATCCACCCATGGAGAGAAGAAGTCGGAAGCCCATGTCAATGGAAATGCAGCTTTGGGGGTGCAGGATTTGGTCCAGCTCCTTGTGGGGACCAAGACAAACTGTCGTGTTGTGAGAGAGATCGTGGCCTCGGAGCCTGTTGGGATTGAGTTGGGATTTACGAGCCATTGAAGTGCACACGAAAGGTTTGCTCAACCAGGGTAAGCTGCCCTTGAGTACATGGTGATCTAGTCTGGGGCATGCAAAGGCATGGTTTGTCATTTTGGCTCTGTGTGTGTGTGTGTGTGTGAGAGAGAGAGAGGGGGGAGGCACAGAGAGAGAGTGAGTGTGAGAGAGAGAAAGTGTGTGTGTGTGAGTGTGTGTGTGGGGGGAAGGGAACATGCTGAGCAAATGGGATCCACTTGGGGTATGCATAACATGGGGAGAGTGTGTCACGCCACAGGTGTACCAACCTGCAGGCTGCTCTGAGGTCAGAGGTATCACCTGGATCATTTCCTGCACTCTGATTGGCTGAAACCCATTCCTACTCAAGGCATGCTAGACCAATCAATGCCCAGCTCCTGTTGCACATACTCATGGCTACAGATAGACCACATCTGGTACTATGTGTAATGACAAGAGGCCATGAAAGGAAAACACACGCCTGATGTCACAGAGGAGAGGATTCAGGACCCCAACCCTTTGGAGAGGGCAAAACTTTGAAAAAAATGAGAGGCCAAAGTCCAGACTTTTTGCAACGTCAGCGAAGCAGGAGATGACATTTTTTCAAAAGTCTGGGACCCTGACCCCTGGCCCTGGATCAGCCTCTGAGAGGGGATATCCAGAGAGGCCCAAGCCCTCACCTCCTGAATTGGGACAAAGTTGTTCCTGAAACTTGTGCTGCATATTTGCTGTTTTGCACCTTGTTTGTCCCTGATAAAACTGAAGCAAAATTTCAGGGGCACCCAATATTTTCCTGTGCCACTCTGCCTGGATGTTCTGACAAGGTCTGTGTTTCAAGAAGGAGGCAAAACACACAGCAAACATGCAGATACACCTGCAAACAAACTTAAAACCTCCTTCCTAAATCTACTGGAGCTGCAACACACAGATCATTCTGAACTGGTGATCAAACCCTGAGACAAGAAAGGATTTTGCACATCTCTGTGTTGACCTGGAATGGTGCCAAAGTTTTTCCACCATTGCAGCTAAAATCTTTAAAATGACAAACAAAATTAACTGCATCAGAATTGCCTGTATTTATTATCAGGAGACACATTTGTAGTTCTTGAGACAGAACCAATGCGACCATTATCACATAAACCAGTCAGCACATCTCAATAAGGCCATCACATGAAACATCTCTTTCTTGTTTTTGTTTCCTCTTCACATCTTGAGTTGCATGACTAGTGTACTTGTTGGCCACAGAATTCTGGACTGTCATCATGTTCGAGGCAGATCTATCTTAATTTTTTTGTACAATGCTTTCCCCACTTTGTAGTTGAACACTATTGGATTGACCACACCATTCAGAGGTGTTGCTACCATGGTGACCCAGACCAAAGCATTGATAGGGTAGTTACTTTGGGATAAAGACACAATGTTCAAGCTAGCTTCAGGTATCCAACACAAAACATTACTCATTCCAAGAACTAACAGCTGCACAACAATGCTGATTTTTACAGAAGTCTTCCCAGATCCCGAAGACTTCGGATTTTCAGAACTCAGCATGGCTAGTTTTTGCTTGTGTTTTGCAAGACTTCTGATCAGATGGGCATAAAGCGCAATGTTCATCAGTGCAGCTAAGATTTTTACAACTACAAATAGAATGCTGGTGAACTTCTCTGCAACAGAGCTGCCAGTATTTCCAATTAGGAGGCACAAAGTGTTTGACAAGTACTCTTTGCAATCAGCAAACCTAAAGGCAAGAATGGTGCCAATTGCTATGAGACATGCAACACTTGTTCCAACCAACAAAATTATTTTGACTTTTCCTTTCTGTGAGAACATTGTTTTCATTGGACTCACAGTCATCCTGTTTCTTGTGAGAGCCAAAAATGTGATGGAGAACACAGAGAACAAAGATGGCCAGATGTAGGCAAAAGATGCAACAAAGCACCATGCAGAATTTCTCCACCACCTTTCAATATTGGAAAAGTTGTCCTGATGAGACATTTCAACAGCAAAGATGCTCAGTAGATAAATACAGAGTAACATATCAGAAGTGTTTATGTGAATCACAATCATGTTGTATATATTTTTGGTGTTGCAAGAAGAAGGTGTCTTTTTCGAAAGTTGAGTGTTCTCTCTTATTGCAATGATGTGTTTGACAATGGAGAAAATGTTAAGTACAACAGTTAAAATGACTAGAATGGGCAACATGATGTACAAACCCTTATTTCTGACAATGTTGGAGCAACTACTTGGCCATGGAGGTTCTATAGTGCATGAAACTGATGAAATCCTTTCTAAACAGCAAATTCTGAAGTCGTCAGTTTCTATGTATTTCAGAACAGGAAACAATGTTGACAAGGAAGATGCATGAAGAGACAAAATGGGATTGTGAGAAATCACAAGACAAGATAAATTCAGCAGGGAACTGAAAAAATGTTCCTCAAATCTGTCCAGTTTATTGAAGGACAGATCCAACAGAACAAGGTTGCTCAAACCTTTGAAAGAATTCTCTGCAACAACATTTATCAGATTGTGCTTCAATGTAAGCTGATTTAAATTGTGCTGATTCACCAGGCATGCCTCAGTTATTTCTTCTATTTCATTGTTGTTCAAATTAAGATGAACCAGATTCACCAGGCCCTGAAACAAATCTGGACATATTGATGCTATTTTGTCCATGTTCATGTGGATAAACAGAGAATTTTTCAGCATGTTCACATTTTCAAGCATCATTCTCTGCAGGTCTGAATTGCTGATTGAAACATACAGGTATGGAGCAACATTGCCAATGGTAAAAATAAAATTATTACAGTGAACAGCAAAATTGAGGCAAAGGCAATTCAGCCAACACTCTTTTATGTCACATGCAGACTCATCATCCTTGTGTAGACATTGGAGAACACCATCGCAAATTTCTTCCATGTGAATACAGCTGGATGTTTTTGAACACTTGAACTTTCCAACACACACATAGCTTGCACAGTTTGCTTCATCATTTCCATTGGGGCAATCAACTATTCCATCACATCTGTTGCTCAAATGAACACAATAGTAGCCAGGACACTTAAAATTTCCATTGCACAGAAAATGTTTGCACTCTGCAAGATGGGCACCATTTCTGCAGTTCTCCAAGTGACCATGGACTGGATGCCTCCTGTTCAAGCACAAGTTACTAATCTTGAAACACTTGGGGTGACCAGGAATGCAGGGCAACATTGTTGGGTCTGGGCATGGCATTCCTGAAGGAAGGCCTTGAATTTCTGACTCATCTTCCCCTTCCAAACAATCTGGTATTGTGTCATTGACAAATACATAGGGAATAGCTTGGCCATCATTGCAAAAGAATGTTGAAAAAACAATATTTTCTGCTGGAGGGGATCTTGAATGTAGCTCCTCAAATACAGTTTCTTTCCTGCTCTTTGACACACGTATGTCCAGCATTATCTTGTGGCTGTAAGTTCTCAAAACACCTTTTGAATCCTTCCACAGCAAGCACTGTCCTTGTGAGAAACTTTTATTTCCCTTCAAAGCTTGGCAGTTTCTTGCCACTCTTGCTGGAGTTCGTGCGCAAAACTCTTCATCTGTGCTAAACACACAGTCTTTGTTGCCATCACACAAGAACAAGGAGGAAATGAAAGTTTTGTCAACACACTTGAACATGTTAGAGTGTGGAGCATGACCATTTTCAGTTGTCATTTCTGGCCTGTCATGCCAGCACAGGTAAAAACCTGAGGCTTTGTCACACAATACTTTTTCAGAGTGCCAAGAAGATTTCTTCAACAAGTGTGATCCCAAATAGGTACCAACAATTTTGAGACAGATATTGTGCATCTTACTTTGAGGTGAAATGTGTGTCATTTTTCCTTGTATCATTACCAAAATTTCAAGAAGAGGAAGAACAGGCCTTGTTAAATTCAACATGTCTGTGCCAATGGGATACACATTTGACTTCCAACATTTGGGCAAACCATTCTTTTCCTTGTAATGAGCAGACAAGCACAATGGAGACACAGTGTCTTTTGGGCATGTAAAGTCAGAAAGGAATTTAACAGCAGGTGTATCTGTTTTCTTTCTACACATGACTCTGTTGGTTGATATTTTTGCATCACAGTCCACCATTTGGATTGTTGGATGAAGCAAGTTGTCCAACAGAATGACAGAGCAGTTTTTCTTTTTGCTGAACTGAAGTTGCCACACTTGCTTTGCCATTTGACTTGCATTCTGTGTGTCAACAACAAACCTCATTATATCAACAGACAACCCCATGTCTTTCCATATTTGGGTTTGAGTTGCATCTAATGGTGATGTGGAATAAACAATAGACATTTTGTTGAGATGAGGATTATTCCATGGTTGATAAGCCAATGTGCTGTGATCATCATGTGAAAATTGAAAAAATTTTCCCTGCAAAGAAAGCTTCACTGAATCACATGGATGGTCCACAACAAAGGCATAAAAATGCAGAGAAAATATAAAGTAAGTTCTTGACAGAAGACACAATGCAATGCTGGACAATAAGAAGTCTAATCAACAAATGATGTAGCTCACTTTTTTCTTGATGGGGAGCCATCGACAATTTTCTTCTCTTTGACTTTCACGCAAAAATTGCCCACTTTCAAGAGGCACACTGAACACTGACCAATTATTGGCCATAGAATACTTACTTGTCTTTGAATCCCATAATAAAATGCAAAAAATGGGTACTTTTCGTCATGTACAAACTTCAAGAAAAGCTTGACAACTTCTCTGATGTCACTTGTGCTGTAAACTTTCAACAAAGAGCCATCTACATGGACACATCTTCTCTGGGCTTCTCTCCAGGAGAAGGGTTCAAACCCTTTGAATCTAATTGAAATCAGAGTACTGTGTTTTGTTGTGGAATATTCGCAGTGAGGAGCTGCTCGCAAATCCAAGTTTCTGTATTGTGAGCTGATACACAACCAGTCACTATCGTGAAGAGACCCACCCAGCTTGAGGACTTTTGTGGGTGTCCAACTACTACCCTGGATTAATGTGAACCCTGTGTCTTGAATGTCACAAAATTTGTTCCCTTCTTGCCAAAAGTGTTCAGACTGGTAAAAAGGAAAGTAAAAATTTGAGTGATAACTCACATCAATGTGATTGAAAGAATCATTTTGACTGAGGGTGACATGGAAAGACTTGTAGTCAACAGGCAGGAACAGGTCGTAAAACATGCTTTTGAATGACAACTTTTTGAGTGTCACTGTGGCAATGTAAGCTGGATAAGATTTCCCTGCACAAATTCCTGTCAATGTGAAATGGATCTTAACAACACCAAGATTGTCATGTTCACTCACGTTGTGTTCTACACCAGTTCTAGGAGTGAGTCTGATAATGGATCCCAACTTTTCGGATGGAATTGCTGTGCACGAAGATATCTGGGAAAAATCACAAATGCTCTCCTGAAAACCATGCCTGTTGATGACTTTGCAACTTCTTTGCATTTTGATAGAGATCCAAGAGGAGCCCCAACCCATCAATCTCAGAGCAAATGTTCCTGTATCTTCCACATTCCATGGCTTTTCCCCTTTTTCAATTCTCAATTTTCTCAAAGGTTCTGTCACATCATAAAAACTCACCAGGGATGAGTTATAGCTCTTTGAATAGATCTTTGTGTCACACCAGGAAGAGGTAAAATCTGTGACATAATTTGTCACATTGGGGCACAAGTTACCAAAAATTTTGTGCTTTTGTGACTTCAGTGTTGTTCTTTTGAAGAGGAAAGACATCATATCACCAAAGCCTGTCATCTCCCTCCTCAATGCAAATTCATCAACAAGTGACAAACATTGCTTTTCCTTGCTCATTACTCCTGGACTGTTGTCCAGCAACACCACACTAGCTTCATGTTGGAAAAGTTTGATGTCATAATGAAGTGCACTATCTTGTGGTTCAGATGTGTGGTCTTGGAGCAGAATGAGTTTGCAGTGATATTGAAACTGTATCAAATCCCTTTTGGGGTCATATTGCCACGGAGGTGTTGTGATGTGGACAACAACACAGGAATCCTTCTCCAAAGTGAAACTCATGAAACTGGTGTGACTTTGTATGACATAATCACAATAGTCAAGTATTCGCAGGTTTATCAGGTTATCACTTTGTATTTGCTTCTTGACAATGAACTTGAATTGTACTGGTGCAGGTCTTCCTTCATCCAAGGTTAACCTCAATGTACAAGGATCGAGGAACACTCCATGACAATGTGTTGCCTGGACACTGAAGCTGACCAGGAACTGGTGCAAATAAGAGTGAGCAACCACATGGACAACTCGAGATACTGTGTTTTGAGGAACAGTCTTGGAAGTGTTGGAAGCTGTTTGACTCTGGTTTTGGCAATATGCCATGACTGGATATGCATCACTGTACACTGTCACTCCTCCAAACCTGAGAGAAAACAGATTTTGTTGGACATAAACATTTCTAGCTGTGCCCTAAATATTATACCCTTCAACCCACACTGAAAGCACACAGACATTTGTGCAAGTTCCAGTTGTTTTACTTCAAACATTTATCTTTGAGATGTATGGAACTGTCCTCCAATCAGGATTTTGGGGGGTTGTTACATGTTGTCAAGCTTGTTAATTCTTGCAGCAACAAGTTAGTTCAATCCAATTGCAGCTGTGAACATGACACAACCAATGAACTTGTGTGCCACACTTCAACCCTTTCATTGAAGTCCTTTTCAACTTACCTGCAGCTGTCTATGTTTGGTCCATTGTATTTCATGTAGTCAACAGACAGGTTCACAGAAGAATGGTCACCAGTGAAAAATTCAAACACACAATACATAATATTTCTGAAACACTCAGTACAACCTGTGCAAGAATTTGAGAAAGAGGCAAACATATCCAGAGTGATAGTTTTTGATTTAGATGTCACCTTGCATTTGCTTAAGTGTGGAGCTTGTATGAAATATGTCATGTGTTTATTGGCTGGGAAGGAATTGTCATGTGAATAGTTCTGCACAGCTTTCAAAGTTATTTGAAATGTGGAGCTCAAGTATGAAGAATGCAGCTCCCCTGCTTTGAATATGTTTTTGCTTTTCAGTGACAGTGTCTGACTCATGTATGGCCCATCATACGCAAACAGAGACTGGATCTTTGTCTCAACTCCCAACAACAGATATCTTTTTCCTTGAAGGTGAAAAATTTGAATCGACAATTTCCTGAACATGTTTCCAAAAACAGGATAAAAGTAAGCCAATGGTTTGCGTGTCAAGTGATTCTCAGGGACTTGTTTTGATAATGATCCAAAGTGGTAACAGGTAAAGCCACACTTTGTGCAGCAAGGTTTTTGTTTGATGTGCTTTGGATCCACCACCTGAAATTGTATTTCTATTCTGTGAGGTATCCATTCCAAAGTGATTTGGACAAGGATTGTGTGTTGTGGCTCTAAGAATTTTGACGTTGTTGGCATGTGTCCACATATTCTGCTTTTAGTTGCGGCTTCCTTGTTGTTACCTGTTCCAATGTATTCATTCACACACTTGTAGGTCAACTCAATGTCAACTTTGGTCAAGGTGAGATTCAGCAACAACATCTGGTGAAGGTTAAAGCTGAGAGACATTTTCCTGCATTTGAAATAATTGATGTATCTTGCACACCTTTCCTTGTCTCTAGGATATTGTTCTTTTACATGGTATATTTTCTGGGTGGACAATGGCTGTTTCTTGATCCATCCAGTATTGTCACAGATTCTTCCAATCAATGAGTTTGTGTTGGTTGTTTCATCTGAACAACTATTCTTTAGTTTCAATATGTTCACCTGATATGAGGAGTATTTCTCTGCATAGTAGCTGAGAAATGAAACAAAGCAGTACAATTTGCTTCTTGTCCCTCTGACCAAAGCATTGTAATTACTTTTGTCCACATACTTATGCCAAACTTTGCAAAACAATGATGCATTTCTTGAGATTAGATCCATGGTGATCAAGTGGGCACAACATTGCCTGTGCAAAAATAATATGAAAAGAACAATCCAAGAAATATGGTTCTTGAGCATCTGGACTGACAAAAATTCCAACTCCTGAGAACAGCAGTAATTTTCTCTTGAACACAGTTAGTTCCAGAGAGGAGGCGTTGTCATCCAGTTTTCAAAACATAAAGAAGAGGTTGCAGGCAGCCAGAAGAAGTGACAAGACTTTCTCTTCTGGCTATTTTTGGTCTGATTTTTTGAAGCTTGAAGACACTGTTTTCTGATTTTTTGTGGAGATTGAATGTTGGAAAAATTAATTTGTCAGCCCAAAGGCCAGTGTTGTTTTCATTGCAATTCTGAGTTTTGGTACCAAAGAACATGTACCTGAACAGCATTCAATTTGTCAGCGAAAAAAGCAATGCAGAATCCAATGAGAGGCCAGAGTTTTCCTCACAGAGCAATTATACGCAAACACTTCTCAGGCAAACTCTTGGCAGACTCTTTTCAAAACAATGATGGGCTGCAATTTTCCACAGAGCAGTTACCCACAAACACTGCTCTTGGCAAACTCTTGAAAAATTGACAAAAGGTAACAAACAGCCCGAACGTCCAGTTGCAAGTTTCAAGTTCAAGGGTCATGGATCTGCCCCTGGGTGGGTCCATGTCTCGGGGTTTAGCATTGGGTAGAGGGGGTACCCAGCCTCCTGGGGGACCCCAACTCAACTTTGAAAATTTTAACATGTTTTTTCGTTGAGAATTTTGTGCCTTTGGCACATGCAAAATTTGGGGTGCAAATCAATTTTTTCCCGGGGTTGGCAGGGGTCATACCTCTGAATCCAGCCCTGTCTTCCCTCCTCTGAAACAACTCTCAGGCAGCCAATGATAGCACCACAGGAATGCCACTCCCACCCCTCGCCAAGGAATTCAAATTTTGCATGATGACTGAGGGGTGGAAATTAATTTTTTTCTGGGGGTCAGGGGCCGCCAACTGGATCCACCCCTGAAAAGATCATTTGTTTCCCTTTGGGTTGCAGTTCTCCCTGCAGTTTGCTGCCTGCCTTCAGGAGACAGCAGAGACAAATCCAGGAGTTCATGGATCCCAATCGAGTTTGGGGACCCCAACTCAACTTTGAAAATGAACGAGTCATCAGCATAATTTGAAAACAGAGCAAAATTACTGGGGTAAATCAATTGTGCAGAGGTCAGACGAGGCCGGGCCTTTGCTCCTAAACGTGGACATGTCCCTGGACCCACAGGGGCAGACTTAGGATGTGGTCACAAGGGGGACACAGCCCCTTCTGGAAGACCCCAGCCAGACTTTGAAATATTTAGATCTAACACGTGAAAAGTGACAAAAAAGATGCAACTTCGGTGCAAAATTGAGGGTGCAACTGAATTTTTCACATGTTCCCTGGGCCCAGATGTGCTCCTGGTGAGGCAGGAAAATTATGTAGATTTCTAAATGATGAACAGGAGAGTGGCAGAAGATGAAAGGTGAGAGATGCAGACAGGCCACTTCCCTGGGTCAACGGCAATAATGTCTTCATTTGGGACACCTGTGAAGAAGAACTTAGCAAGTCATTTGACAAAGGGGGCACAAGTTTTTTGTGTTTTCCCTTGATTTGCTCAATACAACAGAGCTAAAGTTTCAATTCTTTGAAAATTGGTAGTTTGTTGTTGCACACAGACTCAGCAGGAAATGGTTGGTGTCAAGTTCATGGCATGGTGATAACTGGGCATAAAGTGGCCATAGACACAGACACATACACACATACATACATATTACATACATACATATTACATACATACATACATACATACATACATACATACATACATACATACATGCATACATACATACATGCATACATACACACATACATACATACATACATGTCCATGTATACACACACATACATACATACATACATACATACATACATACATACATACATGCTTACATACATACATACACACATACTTACATACATACACACATACATACATGTATACATACATACACACATATGTACATACATACATGCACATGTATACACACATACAAGCATTTTCCTGGATGGGTGGTTCACAAGCGTGAGATCAAACATAACGCTAACTGTCACGCTTTGTCACACTTTG
>JAAUXT010087350.1_pt1 | contig 30304 bp, 23 predicted proteins | sample 7278171 | NCBI WGS metagenome assembly JAAUXT01 (sample SAMN14350112, study PRJNA611818) | marine sediment metagenome | isolation source: surface marine sediment (1.8m) | place: French Polynesia: Moorea | collected 2018-08
CAACATATTGATCTTGCACTCAACTAAGAGTACAGTGAATGTCGACATCGCAGGAGCACAGGGCAAGGCACAAAAAACCCGCTCTCGATACTCCTTGAGACCCCCTCGTACGTGAACATAACTGATCACAAATGCCAAATTCAAACGCCAGCACGCTGATGAATGGGAACTCAATGTGCACACCAGGAACAACACTCGTGTCACTGCGTTCTGCTCCTGACCGATTCATTCTGCAAACGTTGTACGACCATCATCAGTGGATGCGCACAGCTTTTCCGAAGTCCAGCGGGCAACAGATCTGTGCATGTGCTGACACCAGTTTTGAGATTCCGCCCGACGCCGGGCCGCGGAACTCACTTTTCGTGGTCGGTCATGTCGAGGACGGCGGGCGGCGCCTCGTCGAGCAGGAACTTGACGACGTCCTTGTGTCCGAAGCGCGCGGCGAGGTGCAGACACGTGTTGCCCTGCTGGTCGGTCGCCATCAGATTCGCACCGCTCTGAGCCAACTCCACCATCTGAAGAGCAAGCGCGCAACTTGCTGAGAACGAACGGTGTGTAGAAACCCAAAGATACTCGAAACCCGCGGACACCGTTTTTGGCCATTTCAGTTGGAAATCGAAAATGGCTCGTCGTGTGTCTCCAAGTTTGGGTTTCCACCTGAACTTGCCAATTACAATTCATTCCCCACACAGACAGAGCGAATTCAAAGGAAATGCTGCATTGCTTGTTCAGTCGAACAAAACTTTGGTTCTTGGTACTTGATTATGTCGGAAACACAATTCGTGAATTGACGTTCTCCCTCTCAGCGCAAAGCTGATTTCGGTCTGGGAATTTCACTGGATCGCACAGAAGCATCAAACAAAGCCAAGCCTCACTCACCTTGGGAAGGTCGCCTCTTTTCGCTGCATCAATCAGCACTGAAATAGAAACTGATCATCAGGGCGAAGGACGAGAACAAAGCGAATACCGGGCGGAGTGTCCCAAGTTCATTACCAATGACCTGTTTATAGGCGCGTCAGCAATGCATTACCTTTTGATGTCTTTTTGATACATCGTCGCTGGCAGGTCATAACTCCCAGGTGAGGCATCTTGAGTTTTGTTTGCTTCGCTACACGGTCCGAAAGTCAAAAATGACCGCCAGAGGATTCAACTGAACCCCTCACAAAGTTAGCAAGGCTTCTTGACTCCAGTCCTGGCTTTGCTGAGTAAATTCCATTTGTGAATCAGTCAAGTTCAATATTTTGCCGTCAACTGAGCCATAACTGAGCTCGTCGGTTCCGGCCTGCCCCAGGGCAGGGAAGAGGCCAACTGTCGCCGTGTTGTTGGTTGTGCGCATTACTTGCGAGCGCCGCCAGAACACAATCCGCGGCGCAGAACCAGCTGGCGCACTGCGAAACGTGTCAACAGCCTCGACTGGGCGCGAGTCTCTCTCCAGACTCGACTTGTTGCGACAGTAATTAATGACGCGTCAACAGCTCCGACAGACAGACAGAACCCTTTCTACAATCCTCAATGCTTTCTTGCTGACTCCACAGGTAAATTTTCTCTTCCTGCGTGCTCACAAACACAAGCAGCAACAGTTTTGGACACTCACTTCTGTCGGAGGGGTCGTTCTCGTCGACGGAGCTGAAGCTCTGAATTTTGATTTGCGGTGAACTCGGCCGTTCCGGAGGCTCCGTTCTGAAAATGCACGAAAGAATCGAAGGTCAGCCACATGTTGTGACACGCTAGGCACAAGGTTCTGCAGAACCATCCAAAGCCCCATTTTCATCTGTAAATTTATGCAAAAGAACACAACTTGCAGTCCAAGTACCACAACTCCCACGTCAAGCTTAAATACGCACGTTTTCCGGAACACAAAGACATCAGGCAGATTAAGCACGACGTTTGAAAGCGCTGAACGTCGCGTCGCCGACGCGACGCTTGAACGTCGAAATAGCAATTTTGACGCGATGTTGACGCGACGGGGCTCCAACAGGTGATTTCAAACGTCGTGCTTAATCTGCCTATTGAAGGGAAAATAGCGCTTGACCCATCTTGACGGGAACAGACGTCACCAAACTTCTGTTGCTGCGCTCACAATTATTACACTCTTGAAAATGATTTCTGTTCAATCACAAATGTCTTGACCAAAAGTCTCAAAATTCAATTGTGCGATTTTCCCTGCAGCAATTTTCCAGCCCGTGTGGAGTCTCACTTCTGGTGAAGCGAATTGGACGAAGAAGCAATGAGACGCATTCGGCACGCAGTGAAGTCAAACTGAGTCAACGAGCAATTTGCGCGAAGCGGTTGTAAAATTAGGGACACTGTAGTCTGGGTTGTCATTTCCCTCAATGACGAAACGGAGCCCATCCAAAGCACGCCGGAGACGCGGGGCGGCAAACCCTTCAGCGCGCAAGCAGCGGACACACTGACCCCTGCGGCGTCCGGGGCGGCGTCGGGAGGTTGAAGTTGAACTTGGAGGCGCCGAGCTGCGGGTCCTCCATGTCCTGCACAATGACGGGCGGCGTGAAGCCGGGCGTCGACGACACCGTGTCCCCGCCCAGGCTGCTCAGAGGCGACGCCGCACTCAGCGGGCTGCAGGGCAGAATTGGGCAGTGCTGGTGTGTGCGTGTCGTGTGTGTGCCCAAACTTGTCACGTGCAACACTTTCTGAAGCGCTTCCAAATCATGTCCTTGTGATGCTTCAAGCAGCAAGCAGGAGGGCACAATCAGAAGCATTCCACTCACAACCCACCCAGGACCTCCACGCAAAACGGACAATGCACAAAGGGTTAACGTTCCACCACTTCAATTGCCTGTTGGTTGTGAAGGAGGCACGGACAAGCTGTATGATCAATGCAAAGGATTTTATATTTGGGCGAATGGAACACGACATAGGCTTGTCACTCGAGTAGCGGGGATCTCACATGGACAGCGGGAGCACTATGTACACAGCACGTGCGTCGGCTTGCGACTGACCTGAGCGTCGTGAGGTGGTTGTTGTTGTGCAGCGACGGCTTGGTGAAGGAGACGAGGAGGTCGGGGTCGAGGATGTAGAGGTCCTCGGAGGAGATGTCCGTCACGTAGTGCAGGTGCTCCTGCGCGCGGTCGATCCGGAAGAAGCGCTCCGCCGTCGTTGCTGCAACATCAAGCGGGCGGTTCAGTCGCCGCTCCGACTGCGGATCCCGGGGACCCTCCCGATTATCTGTTCAACGGGGAGGAACCCACGACTCCACTTGGGGACAGGACCAGCTGACAGAATTCTACGAAACGCTTGGTTGTGATCGGGTGGAAAAAAAAAAAGACTCCACAAGTTCCTTTCGAATGCGGTGATTTAGATGTACGAACGTGTGTGGCCTAATTTTTCAGAAGCAGTGTCAAAGAGTCACAACTTACAATCTACAAAGCACCAGTTTTCTGACAGGCTTGTGCTGGATCCTCCATCCGTCTTGTCAACATCCTGAAATATTAAAAAGCGACTCAAGTGAGTGCCGTTCTGAACAACATCAGTTGTTTCAATTCGTCATCGTATTCCTCTCCCCAGGTGGGACACAACACAAAACTAATATCACAAAGCAACGGTCTTCTGCGAAAATTTCATGCAATAAACCCACAGCGAAAAAAAAGAGAACTCTCTTTCACATTTCACCAGACAGAATGAATGTAATCAGCGGAAGATGAAAGAGCTTCACTCACAGATTGTAGACGGTTGATATGTGTGCGGACTTGCTCCAGATCTGCGTCATTTTCTACGACAATAATGCCAATGGGAACAGCTGCAAAGACAGGATTTCAAAATTTCATGAACAGAACGATTCATTACTTGAGTATTGTGTTGCATTTTCATGTTCCAATTAACAGGAATGCTCTCAAAAACAAATCACCCCCCAAGAGAATCTCGAGATAAGACTCGACACCAGAACGGGACTTTTCACGGGATGTAATTTTTGTGGAGGCGATGAGACAAAGAGAGCGCAACTACGAAGCTGGAATTATCCAGAGGTTAATTAAATTGCACCTGCGGGATAAATCTATTCTGCTCACAGCTGAATGGATCTTAGAATAAACAAGACTCCTGTCCGCACCTGAAAAGCAACGAGACTACCCACTCGTCCAGAGGGAGCAGTTCATCTGCTTTTTTTCGCTTTTTATGGGCCACTTTCAGAACTGCTTCCGTTCGCAATGTTCAGTTTGGACAAGATCTGCTTGTGGAAAAGTGTCCAAAAAGTCTGGCGAGAGCTTCAACAACCTTTTTTTGGGGGGGGGGGGGCTGAAGTTTCGCCGAGATGAATCAGGAGGAACAAAGAACAACGTTGTTCTTGCATCTCTTCACACAACTTCTGCCAGGTAGATCTGACGGAGACGTTCACAGCTTTTCACATCACTCCGTGTCAAGCAAAGTTATTATCCTCCTTCATTCCAGGGTTTGATTAATTTCCTTCAGTAAAATTACGCCTCAGTTCGAGGTCTCTTCGTGCAAGCAATTTTCTCAACAAAAGATTTCCTACTTGATTCTTTGTCTACTTTAACAAGTCTTTCGCCAAGTGCCTACGAAATGAATCCCTGCAGAAAGCAGTGACAATTACTCTGTGGCAGCTACAATTTGGCAAAGGCCAGTTTTTGTACCGTCACTACAACTGGAAAGCGCAATGAAGCAGTGAAAATTCACCTCGGTCCACACTTTGCTGCTTGATGTCGAAGAGTACGGAAACTTCCGAAGTTCATACAAGTTTTACAGAAACAAACACAAATGTTTGGTCTTCCAAAACACATCGATGCCATGGAAAAGGCAAAACCATGGTCTGAGGATAATCCACACAAATTGTCTCAGAGGCAGGTCAGAGTCAAAAACTGCTTCAACCAAAGGTCTGCAGAAAAGTTTTTGCTGCTATTTGTGTTCAAAACTTCAAACGCAAAAAGGAGGGAACAACCGAAAGTTGGAGAAGTGTTGGGCAGGGCGACTTACAGGCATCCTTGAGTTTGTCCTTGTCGTAGTGTAAGGCCTCGTAGTCCGCCATGCTGATGCGACTAACCTGCACGCGCAGTCGCTCCGCCACTGCAGGAGGCCTGCAGCGAAAAACAAAGCATCGAATCACTTCTGCGCATCTTCGAACAGACAAGTTCAACGACGCTCTGTACATTCTGCAGATGAAGCCCAAATCTATGTCTCTCTGCCTTTGCAATTTCGATTCATGTCCTCAGACTGCGCAGCCCTCCGCTGAAAATCCGTTGTCAGAAGTTGTTATGAAGTCAATAATTCACGTGACAATGAAAACTTGCTATGAGGATCTCCGAAGACGTTTTGGCAAATGGACAACAACATCTACAGATGAATAACGTTCAAAAGCTACCTAAAGTTGTCAAGCGTTGGGAATGAGATGAAAGAGAAACAGAGCCACGCGGACAATACACAGAAGACGAAACAACTTCGTGATTCAAAAGAGGGACAGATGTCTTTTTGGTGATTTTGCAGCCAACAGAGAATGCAATACATGTATCAGAAACTGAATGTGGATGAAATCGCCCCAGCCACGTCCCCACTCAAGATTGTGCAGTCAGAAGTGAATGCAAAACACAAAACAAACTGGTCTGATTTGATGAAAAGGACTCTGCTTTGAAAACAAATTCAATGTCCTTCTACCACGCAACTAATGTTGGAAATTACACCCAGAGTCACAGGACACCACTTGACACTTGGTTTGAAACAACGAGAATAAGGGTTTCAAAAGTCATTTTTCACAGTAAATTCCCACGCTGAGAAAGTACAAAGTGTATGTTACTTACGAAGTGATAAAAAAAGGCAGCCTAAAATGTGATATGAAATTTTGTGAGCAATTCAGACACTATAGAGTTGCGTTGTGTTGGCGACACTGGCCGGTTAGTGGTGTGTCAGTGTGCGCAATGTTTGAAAGATTCTTTGCAAAGTGTTTCGTTGTGTTGCCCAGAAATCCTTCGCAAAGAATCGGTGAGTTAACAAATTTAGAACATAAAAGGTCTTTCCAGCTTGTGGATTCGACAAAAAGTGACAGACGAAACAAAAAGAGCAATTCTGCTACAAGCTCGTTTGTGAAAGTGATCAATCAAAATCTCTAAGAATGTCGCGAATGCAGATTATACCCGTGTGAAGGAAACAATAAGAATTCAAACAAATCTTGACAGTCATTCGAGTTCAGAAACGAAGAAAAAAGAAATCATTCTTAAAATTGTTTGAATGAGTGTGCCACAAAATATGCAAAGGCGACTGTATCTTTGTCGAAAGGAACATACCGACGACAAGTTTTTGGACTGTTATAACTTGAAGAAAAGGTGAAGAAGCTTCCGTTAGATCATGTTGGCAAATCCGTTGGATGAAAATGTAAGTGGTGGTGGTGGAACAGTTCTTACAGGGTAAAGATGAGGGGCAGAGACACGTGAACTGCAGGAGCAGGGCATGAGGGCGAGAGACAGACAGCGGTGATGTGGCGTGGCTCCCTCTGCTGGGTCAGGCAATCATGGCCATATCAACATGTTCCACGACAGAATGGGACGAGGTTTTCTCTCCACCCACATCAAAAGTTCTTATGACGCTCACCGAGATCCTCTTTGTGATTTCCCTTTGCGAACAGAGTCTGACCAGTTTCTTGTTCCAGGGCAAAAATTTCGTGCAACTACCCAATAACCAGCAGGACAAAGTTCGTTTCGCACCCGCGCGTCAAGTCTGAACACCCCCAGAATAAAAGCGGAACCCATGTTTGCGAGTTTCAAAAACACGCACGGTCAGGGTCCGTGCTCATTGCACATCACAGACCTGACCAGAGGTCAGAACGGAGCTACTCACTCGTTGCCGAGCGGCACGGAGCCGCGCCTCTTGGGCTTCTGCACCATGTTGGCCTGGTTGCGCAGCGAGATGAAGATCTTGGAAGGCAGCAGGCGGCACGGCTCTCCATCCACCTGCATCGGAATCGTCTTGCCCGTCGTCAGCTCGACCGACTGACACTGCTGCAGCCGCTCGCCGTGCCCGCCCACCTGCAGCGCCGCCTGCAACATCACGGAGATTGTAGTCGACTTAAGGGCATTTCTTCACGTCTGTGTCCAGTGAATAGCCTTATGTGTTCGGTGAAGTTCAGTCGGATAGACTAAGAACAGCGTGATGGAGACGATGGCGCTCGACCAGCACCGATCCGAGGCTGCGCCGGGAGCACTGACCAGCGAGGCGGTCGTGAAGCCGATCACTTCCAGGTGGCCATCGTCGTGGCGCTGCGGCTCGAAGCTGGAGCTGCCGCCGACGGACGGATTCCCCCAGGGCTGCGTCCCAGCTGCGTACCTGCAGCGTGGCAAGGGAGCTTCCTGCTGAATCTGGGATTCGAGTTCACGCAGGATGCGCTGGTGTTGTTCGACTGCGCAGCGTCATGATGTCAATTAACTCGCACAAATATGTAACGTGTGTCGCGTCTGGCGTAAACAGGAAACCCCACAATGACAAAGCAATCCCGACTCGCTTCTGCCCAATACGCTTGGGTCTCGGCAGCGGCCGCACTGTCCACAGCAAGTTGCAGCAAGACGAGTTTAATGACACAGGACATGGAGGCATGTGCATCCTCCAGGGACCCAAGTTGAGCGGGTGGATTCCCACAACTGTGCTGTTTCTTCCCCGAGCGCTTTTGCGCCTTTCCTTCCAAAATTTGTGACACTTACTTTGGAATATTGAGGAACAACAGGCAGTGGATTTTCAGCTCCTTCAGCCTGGGCGTGATGTCCTCTCCGTCACACTGAAATTGGAATGGATTGTGCTGAAAAATTCACAACCTCAAACTCATAACAAGCTTGGAAAAACACATCTGAATGTTTCATGTGGAAAAGCTCGTTCTTTACGATTAATTTCCGCTTTCAGAGATTACACGCGGTCCAAATAACACGGTTCATGAATAAACATCTCAAGGGAGAAGGTCCGATGTTGCGCACAAAGGTGTAAAAATCAGGTTGGACAAAGAGGCTGACTTACAAGGAGTGTGATGTGATCAGTCAAGTCTTTCCAGCTTCGTTTCAACAAATCTTTCCCCCCTGCCTGCAAGCACGGAAAATATTTTACCAGTGAGACACAAAATCGTGTCAAACGCAAAAAACAAAGGTGGAAGGATGAAGCTCCAAGACGAGTCAAAACTGAAGAACAGACAAACTTACCCCTGCATAGAACATCTTGTTTTTAAATCTGCTGTTGAACTTTTCTGGGTTGGCCTCTGCAAAGAGAAATGCAAGCATGAAGGCAAAGTGTAAACGAGTTGGAAATGTTGGACCTGATGTGTCTTACTTTTTGTGATTGTGAGACATACTACATGTGGTTCAATGATGAACGTGCCCAGACCGCGAGTTTTTCTTCATGTAGTTGTTGTTTGTTTGTTTGTTTGTTTTTTGTACCGACACAGTTTGCGTTGTATGAGAGGAAACTTGTTGCTGAGCAAATCGTTTGATTTTGCAGCACGAGCCGTTTGTGGTACGAGGTGAGATTGAGACAAGCAGACTGAACTACATCTCGTTCTTCAGAAACAAAAGGAGGTCAAAGTGACAGGAAACTTAGGTGTCTTCTCCAGAAAAAAAATCCATCAACCGGAGAAGAACAACACAAAAGGAAGGTTGTTGGGTTTGCAAACAAATGCGTCTACCCAGAGAAAAAAAATCAAGCCAAAGGAAATAAGGAACACAAAACAAGCTCAGTGTTTGGCTGAACGTGCAAAGGTCCAACAACAGCTTTTCTTCTTTTTTTCTGTGTCGCTCGACCCCCCAATCACGGCACGTTGGGAAGAGTGATTCGTTCCACTTGAATTTGTCGGCAGTCTTCGACAAAAATCTCACAACTAACGGCTTCAGTGAGTTGGAATCTTTCTGTGTTCCTGGACAAGACAGTCGAGTCTAGTTTTAGCTGTCTGTTATTTGCTTCCACCAAGAAACGATCAATCCTCTGAAGGCTCCCACATCCACCTCCCCACGGGGCATTTAGTCGAAGCTGAGGAAAGTTGACACAAAAAAAGCACCAACTGAAAAGTCTCCCTCACACGTAAATCATTGGGAAAACTCAAAAACAACATCCAAACCAACCAGGCCAAAATGCATTGCACGGTTAGACGATTTTCATTAGACGCTCCACAACGAAAGGTGGGTACGAATGCACGACACATGCCAGATGATTCGAGTAAATAGTACCTCTGGATTCATGGAATTCAAGTGTTACGTGTGCGTCAGCACCAAGGCTAAAGTAATTGTTCATGACGTCAAGGGGCATGTTGGGCACGGAGCCCTCCTCGGGGTCTGGGTCCTGCTCTGGGTGCGCTTCTACGGTAATGTTCCATCTGTGTGAACAAGCAATCAAGCACAGGTTGGATGAGATCATGAGCAACTCACACTTCTCACACCGTCGTCTCACCCACCAGTCTCGCGCACAAGTGGCATCGCAAAAATGGTACCGCTTGCACAAATTTTGCTCGCTGGCTAAGTCCAGGTGTCTCTGGACACTAATTGGCGAAAAGCTTCAGGACTGTGCCAAGAAAGACATTTTTGGCTGATGAATAGATGGCTTTCCAGATTTGTACTGGTTCGTTTGTGCACTGGGGAATATGATTTTCAGCAAAGCAGCTAAAATTCCACATAATTTAATTCACTGAGTGCTTCTTGCCTGAAGAGCTTTGCGCAAGCCTTGTACAAAAAAGTGCCAGTTTTTCGAACCAAAGGCATGTGAGCGAGAAGGTGCTTGCAAGCAGAGTCTGCCATTTCGGTTCAATGTTCAGTCCAAACACAATTTCCAAACGGACTGACTCTGCTCACAACCCCTCGTATTGAGACAACCGCGCTGACGTCACGCATCAGAAACACTGGCGTCACCCTCCGGCACAGGCAGGTGGCGCAATGTACCTCGTGACTCGTGGAACTCTACGGCTACGTGCGCGTCAGCACCGAGACTGAAATAGTTGTTGATGACGTCGAGCGGCAGCACCGTGACCACGTGGTCCTCGTCGAGGTTCCGCTTGACGCCCAGGTTCGGCACGACGCGGATATTGAACCTGCAACACACGCGCCTCGCAACATGCAGACTCGACAGCGCTCGGCGTCGCGGTGCCGAACCCGAGATCACGTGTCAGCTTCTGTTGTCGTTTGGAGAGGAGACAGGAGGAACAGGGCGACACAAGGCCAGGTCTGTGCAATTTGATGATGGAACGAGGAGGAAAGGACACACACATCTCTCCGGCCACCTTTCGGAGGGAAATCCAGGGAATGAACCTGCACAGGCTGTCCAGGAAAAACCATGGATACACAAACTGTAACATGCGACGTGCAACAAGAGCAGTGGTTTGAGACTGTGATGAGGTACCGTCGATCTAAAATGACACAGCGCGCGCTGTCACGTGAATTCAACGACTCCAACCGCGGTCGTTGTTCTCTGCATTCCATCTACAAACCAAAGTTTGCTTTAATTTTCTTTCATCACGAGTGTTCATCCCTTTGGGTCAAAACTACGTGTAAAGTTCAACTGGGCCTGCATATTCACATTGGTTTTAGTTGGCAAAAATTGCCGAAATAGGATTTCCAAAAGATGTTGTGACCAGATTCAGCCAAAAAAGAAGCAGGGTTCCCACTTTTGACCCAGAACAATATTCCGTGAATTCTCCAGAAATTTTGTCGATTTTTCAGACCATGTCGGGCATTTTTGGGTGGCCTCTTCTTGTATAACTGTTTGGAACAAACAAATGCTTTGCAACACTCCACAGTCTTTGTCAATACAAAAGTTCCAGAAATTTGGAAAACAAAAAATGTGGAAAATAAACAATCCCGACTTTTCCAACCTGGCTTTTCCAGGCAAACTTCTATTTGTCCTGGCTTTACAAAATTCCACCAACATATAAAGTTTCCTTGACCCTGTTCCCTGACTGCAAAAGATCTAAACAACTTTCCACATTTCCCCAGGTTTTCCAGACCACGTCGGAACCCTGAAGAAGACTCATAATATTCACTGTTGATACTGTTGACGCCGTTTGGCTCGCCCGGAAAACAAACAATGCCGCGCACTGAACATGGGCGCGTCTCAAAGTGTCCATTTGCGAAGAGCCCAAATCCTTCAGTGATGACAAAAATGAAATGTTTGTCTGATAAACAGGGTGACTATGGCTTCGGGCGAATGGTGACCACTCACTTACAATTTTAGTTTTTGTTGTCACCCTTCTTGTTGTCATCCCAGCCCAGAAGCCGCCTTCGAGGGTCATGCTGAGGAACTATTTTCATCCTAAAATTCTCATGTTGGATTGCAGGCAGGCAGGGATTGGCAACAACACGGATTTGGACACGTACTGCGTATCGAGAACTTTTCGCTGGGTTCAACGCCGTGTTTCTTTTCTGTTTGGAACTGTTCGCAACAAGCACAGAACTGAGAAACTCTGATTTGACTCTTTGCTCGCTGACATAGCTTTTCGTTTTCCAACACACTTACCTATCTAACTGAACTACTGGTCCGTCTTCTACACTGCATAGGATTTTGGATATTGGTTCGTCTGTGTAGCCCTGGAAAATACAAAAATCGGCATGATTTCGGATGTTCACGCAATGTCTCTGTCCATCCAAAACGAGGTATGAAAAACGAGAACAAGGACACGCGTTGCGGGTGTGCCTGTGTCCCGGCAACCGACCGCTTCTATCACGTAAAACAGCAGAGGTTCCGCGTCCGAAGGGTGGGAGATGCAGCAGTGCGTGGTGGCACCGAATTTTCAAACGTCGATTTCACGGATAAACCAGGACAGGGCACGGTTTCTTGTTGCGCAGGGTAGGGTTTGAGCAGTGAGAAAGTTCGACTTAATCTTCCGTGGAGTTTGTTGCACCAGACAGGAGGGGTATCTGTCACTGTTCACTTTCAATGCGTCGGAAGAAAACTGTGCTGTTTTGCTGATGAGAATGGATCAGGTCGTGGCAGATTTTAGAGACACAGAATCCGGACACCAAAGGGTACGGAACAGGAACTGACGCCCCGATGGTCCGCAGATCGGCGGCTTTTTGCCAGATTAAACTAAGAAGTCCCGTCAGAGTGAGAGAGATTAATCACAGGCGAAGAATCTTCATTCCTGAGCCGCAAACACTTGCAAATCAGCCTTTGACATTTATTAAGGCGGGTGGCAAGGCCTCTGCGGTTTCGGAAACCACTCAAGGTCTGCGCTGCTTTGATCAGGCGACGACGCCAGAAACGTTCCCCAATCAACATAACACAATTGCCGTGTTTACACCTGCCGTCCCTCATCCGCCTGACGAATGGCAACGCAGAATGGAAAAAATACCTTCCCTTCATGCACGGAAAAGCTTTATCCAAAATTTGCAAAGTGCCGTTACCGCCAACGAGACGGAGCCATCGTTCGTCTCAAGTCCGTGGCTGACGACGATCGCTGCAGCAGCGACATCGAACAGCCGTCTGTACGAGTACGATTCATCACAAAAGGCAGAGTAAAGATTCACTGTCACAAAGATCTTTAGGGTTGGCACCAGGTGGACACAAGATACAACAAAAAGCCACTTGCTTTTCTTGCTACAATCCACGCCAATCCCGTTGGACTTGTAAACCACTTGCGCGAATGAACAAGGCCAAAGCCGCTCTCAAATGTCATTCCGCGATGCTTCATATTTAATCAGTAAACCACTTCCTTCCTCTGCTCGTACACAACCGCGACCTTCAGACGGCGCAATGTCCTACAGATCCGAGTGGCATTTCAATTCTCCTGCAAGACCAACCGGAGTCTTGTTCTCCACTCTGTTTTCCTGCTGCTGTCGTCTTTCTCCGAGTGACTTTCCGCAAGGATAAAACTCATCCAAGTTTGATGTTGCCACATATAGGAGGAGGAAAAACCTGCTGGTTTGTGCCCGGAAACACGCAAACTTGAAACTCCTTCAAGGATGTGCACGGCTTTCATGTCTCCAAAAAAGTTTCCCTTTTCAGGGCTTGTTCGAGATGTAGATCAAGACTATTCTGGCCCTCAAAATGAAACCGAAATAACTGCACCACAACAAATTAAAACGCGAGCTCAAATTGCACAACTTTGTTGGTGGGGAATGCAGCATGCTGCCCCCTCCCCCAAAGCACTGGCTCTCACCCTTGACCAAAAATGGTCACTGCCAAGGGGGATCTCCACCAAAAATATTTGGCAGTGGTCATTCCTGATTACAACTGGACAGCCACTGGTTGTGGAGTTGATCACCACTGAACATTTTTGGTTGTGGTGGTTGCAGGTGGCCAGGCGGGCATCACTGCCCTCAATTTATTTTATTGCTCAGCAGTGCTGATCAGGGTGATCGCTCCTGCCTCCTTTCAAGGACGCGCCAATGCAAAAGGAGAACTGGAATGCCTTGGACCGAGTCTGAGGGATCTGCGACTCAGGAATACCCAGAAGGAGACGGACAAGGCGAAGATACTTGCACTGCGCATAACTTCCAGTTTGGTTTATCCATATTTTTCCAGATCGCAGGTGCTTCTTTCCCACGAAACCGGGAGCACGAATAAAAATGACATCAATTGGCCGCTGGGCAGCTGGTATCCTCGCTAGCAAATCCGTGACCCCCCCCCCCTCCGGAACCTGGTGCGTTCTTCGTGCCAGATACTGTGTGTGGAGTGAATTCACTCGAAATGTATCTTTTCTCACTTCAGTTGGGATCTGCAGTTTCTGTTTGCTTGGACGCACTCGTCAGTCACAAATCCCAGACCTCTGTCAGGTACCTTTTCTTTTAGGCTTCCTGTGTGCGGGAGCACTCGTGACATCTTTTTTACGAATTATTTTGCACACATGACAAACCCGGAATCAGTTGGTGAAAGCTTTGAAAGTTTTCCCCGTCGTTTTAGCTTTCCAACTGCTCTTTAGTTTCACAAGGAAATCCAAAAGCAAATGTACCGGTACTCACAGGTCAAGGAGCCTGAACTGCTGCACATTCAGAATGGACATCGGGGGCCAACTACCAAATGACCATTGTTGAGCGAATGTCTCCGTAATTTGATAAAAAGCAATCAATCAATCTTGACAAATTGGCCAACAGTCGGTCGCCCGTACATTTTGACTGCAGAAACTGGAAAAGAACGTCAACGAGCAACGAAGAGACGCACATATCTGCAAGCGAAAAATAAGTCAAGAGGAACAGAACGCACTTAACCTCAATCCATGGAAAAGGGGGAAAATAATTGCAATGCCTTTTGTACACACACTGCATCCGCTGAGAAAAAGGGAACGTTTTCCCTTGAAGGGTGCTTTGAATGCAGAGCCGACAGTACGAATGATGCTCTGCAGTGAGTTCGGGCAATTCGAACCGCAGAGGAATTCTCCATTTCGGCATTGGGGGATCAATTCTGCAGATTAATCACGTTTCAGTCTGAAAAAGCTTCGTTTTGATGGGAGCGACCGTCATCAATCAGCGTCGGCGCGGACGGCCGAGCCGCGGAGCGTGCCGATCTGCCGCCGGAAATGGAGGAAAACTCCACACGCCGCTTCTCCACAGTTTTTGCATTGTGCAATGAAGTTAATGACGACTCAATTCCTCGGAGAATCGTAGATTGTACAGAATGTGAAACACCACTGCAAGGGAACCACGAAGCACACACGTCGCTACACAACCGCAATTGGTAAAAACGGTGAGAAACACGAGAATCAAAGAGCTGAAAAAAGAAGAAGAGAAAGACACTTGCACATGCAGAAGTGGTTTCTGCTTTCTCTGGAGGTTTACCGAGTGACGATTCGCCCCTTCCTTGTGTGCATTCACAGTTGCTCACAGGTGCTGTGCAGAACCCATCACTTTGTTTCCAGTACAGTACAGGAGCCATTCGAACTGAGTGCAACTGCAACTTCAGTTGCTGCACAGCCATGGGCACAACCATAAGTACAGGTACTGTTTTTTGCAGCTTGGGTTAAAATGCCTTCAGGAATGCTTCACATTTGGAACAATTGGAACTCCTTCGGAACACTTTTAGAATGCCTTTTGCTGGACCCAAGGCCTGTGCTGCAGTGGAACTGCAACCACTAGTACCAAAGTGGGAGCCACACCACCTGCTTGAATGTGTGGTATAACCATGACCGCAACACAACACATTTCAAAAGTGTTCCAAAAAGCATTCCAAGAATCATTCCTTGGTGTTCCAAAAGCATTTCAACCTCCAATGAACACCGGCGCTCTCTGAGCACATTTTCATTGTTCTCTGATCCAGAAAGAAATTTGTGTTGGTACTGAACATCTAGTGTCCTTTAAGCAGACAGGACAGAGACGTTTGACTCAAAGCGTCACGTTGGGCGCAATCTACTTCCTGGCAAGAAAGTGAATTTTGATCAAAAGTGGAATTTACGGCTTCCAAAAAATCCGCAACAACAGACACGCGCTTTTTTATGATGTGAACGAGGCTCTACATCAATTGAGGATTTTTAAGTTTTGAGCTCTGTTCCCCAATTTTATCCTTCAATAAGTAAGCTAATTATCGCCTTACTTCTGCCAATTTATGCCTCTGTATGGTCTGCCATTTTCCAAGCTACATTCTGCTCGGCCACACTTCCCTCCTTGTCAACGACAAATTGCTATGGCGCTCGGCTCTGCAGAAAAATCTGGTGAGTGTGGGAAAACACTCTTGAATCTTGTCCAATTTTGACCGAGATGTGTGCATGTGACCACTGCTCATAGCGGTGGGGGGCGCAGTTATGCTTTACGCTCTTGATCAGATCATTTGTTTTCACCCACACGCACACGCACGCACACAGAAATGGGTGTGGATGTCTGTGTGAAGACGTCTCCAACTGCAGCAGGGTCTCGCGGTGATTTGTTCTTTCGGGTTGCAAAGACTCAACTGGACAATTCCAGGCCCGTACCTGAAGAGCAGCCCCGAGTGACTGTTTGACAAGCCGCGCAGAAAGTATGTGGAGCGAAATAGACAATGTGACAACGATAATGGGCGCACAATGACAGCAACAGAAGCCCAGAACCAGAACTTGTGTCCAGTATGAACTTTGCCAAGTTGCTGTTTAGTTTATGAAAGCATATCAAGACACGTCAACATTTCAAACTTTGTGAGGTTTCTGACAAACATGCCGAAGGGTCAAATGCAATAGACGCAGCAAGGAGACGAAACACCCCCATCAGCGTCCAGAGGAAAATGGCAACGCCTTCAATTATTCATTCTTAATCCGTCACACATTTGCCCGTCAGCGATTTCTTCTCATTCTGAAGCTCGCACAAGGCAAAGATCCCAGGATTCGCAGTCATACAACAATACTTCACCGAGACAATGGTTGTCAAACGACATTTCAAAGCGGAGATCAACAGCAGACGCACATCCGGTGTGTTCATGTTCGACACAACTCACTTTTATCTACTCAACTGTCGGATTTTGAGGCGTTCAAGTTCTTTGTTCCGTTTCTACAGGAACAGGATTTCCAAGAGTATTTTGAACTCAGACGGGTTGTCCAGATCAGGCGATTCCACGCTACGATTGCAGCGCTGGTCTGACGTGACACGCAGGGACAGTAACTACGCTGCTTGATAGGCGAGAACGTCCAGCTTCGCGAACGTCCAAACCACGTGAAAAACTGGGTCACACGACCCTTCTGGCCATACTTGCCTGGATCTCACTGCCATCAAAAACGCAACGTCCTCAAGAGAAAGCAACACACAAGCCCCTCCGGAAACCGCTCCTTGCAACTTTATCCGTATGAAACGGAATGATCGCAGAATGGAGAAAACTGCATCAAGTCATCAACAGCTTTTAAAGGGTACTTTTCATTAGCGGAGGTGAAACTCTCTTTCCTGAAATAATTAGCTCACACTCCTTTCACCGCTCGCTGCATGTTCAGAGGAAACAGCCTCCTTCTCAATTACAAGTGGCGAATTTCCCAGACCCTTTCGCAGAAACTACTCACGCAAAAGGCTTCTGTTTTGCAGCGAAACCAATTTTCAAGTTTTGCCAGGTTGAGTGGCTGCGGAAAACGCTCGGGGCTAGATTCATCTGGGGTCGTGTGGAATTTCCGTCGCCTGTGGTTCAGGTGACCCGTCGCTCAGGCTGTACGAGCGTACCGTCCAGCAAATGAAGAAGAGCTCGACACAAACGAACACAACCTTTTGGTCCAATGATTTTGGAACGCCTATCGTTTCATTGAACTGCTCTCGCTGGAACCTTGCAGAGTTCTTTTCGTGGACAAAGAAGCCTGCGCACTCGAGGCATTACGCGCTAATCAATGGGATTTCCAAAAGTCTTCATCAAGTGCCATTAATCTTGTAAAGTGCGGAAAATTGGTTACGAGGGAGAGGTTGTTCCTCTGAAAGACGTCCAGGCTGCCGTGGATGCCTCCAGAAGTTCTCAGTTGAATTTTTGGTGCCGCACAGCACTTTCTCTCTTCGAGCGGAACAAACTGAAGACACAAGGTTATTTTGTCCGGTCATTTTGGGTTGGGAATTGAAACGACCAGACTTGTGTCTTTTGAGTTTCAGGTCCCACCTGCGACGGCCAGGTACCTCTTCAAGTACCACTTGGAGCCTTCTTGAGTGCCTTACCTTTTCAGTTCGACACAAAATAGCTCAGTACAAAGCAAGGACAGATATTTAACTCATCTTCACACACTGTTCTGGATGCAACTCACCCCTCAACAGGGATTCGTTCCATCCAGAATAGTGCGTTCGGATTTGTTCAAAATCTGTCACTGAAACTGAACTTACAAGACGCCCGCGTCTCCTGGTTCGGGTGTTCGGTCAGTTCATTGTTGCGCCAGCAGTAAACACAGAACATGCACTTTGCGTTTGTGAGACAAGCCAGAAAATAAGATCACACTTGACCAATGCATGGCAGAGTAGTTCCACACCAACAGGTGGTCTGTCACACTGAACTGCAGTCAAACAGATCGTGCACAACGATCTCACCCCTCAATGAAAAGTACGACGTAAGCCTCTTGCAACACCTGGTGTGTTCCCGGTGGCAGGAAGAATTTTTTCCCGTGACAGAACAGCTGCACAAAGAGCTGGCAGTTTTTCCTGTTGAACAGATCTCATGTCGAACTTTTCCCAGAAATTCGGACTGAGGACCACACCGATTCCAGCAAAGCCTGTCACGCCGCCATCAGATTGTAACCTGTTTCAGGTCGAGGCCGTCCAGACTGATATGTCAGCCCTTATCAACTGCAGCGACACAAGCCATTTGCCTTTTTTCTCTTCGGGCGACGTGTGTTCTCGGTTATCTGTTCTTCCTGCAGAGCTTGTCCGCCATACAGGCCCCTATTTCCAGTTGGTCTTCATTCTGTCATTACGGATTAGGGCTTCAGGACACTGTACTCATTACTTAATAATATGTTTGTACAGTGGCAGCTGCCGCACAATTGCTGTTTGATGGAGCTTCCTTTTCTGGAAATACTTCTCGTCGTGAGCTGAACGCTTTGCAATGCGTCCTGCGTTCCGCGATCTTTACGCTCGAGCTGCTGTGAAACTGACCAGACAACCCCACTGGTTCAACGAAAAGACGTCTACGTACGTATTTCGCGAAGTCGCAAGGTGATGACACGTAGTGTACGGCATCGAGTCACAACTTCAACCAGGTGGAATACGTATTTTCGTATTTTCACGCCACTTGCAATGGATTCTGACTCGCAGGTAGTCAGCTGCAAGTGTCTTTGTGTACAAGCAACTTTCACCATTTCTTTCAGTTGCTGCTGGTCTGGGCGACTTTTGGTCCTTTTGGGCGATACTGGCTCCTGAAGTTCACGTACAAAAGACAAAACAGAAGACGTGCCTGACGGGCCTGTTCGATTCCGGACATGATTCCAGCAGGCTGCACCCTGAGAACAGCTCATGTCTCTGGCTTTGCTTGTGGGTCATATTTCCTTTGTTTCGGCGTTCGTTTTGCCACGACACTTCTGCGGAAATTAGTCGTGCCTCATGTTGCAGAGTCCGCAGATTAGACTTGTCAAAAGGTGACCTGGTCGTGCACGATGGGCACAAAGTCGGGGGCTGTCCATCTGCTGGTCACATAATTTTGCAACAAAATCAACCAGATTTGGGCTGCAGCAACGAACCATTTGTCGGTTTTGTCTGACAAGGTTAAATGTGCTCCTTCTCCAAGCAGCTTGGAACACAAGGTTCAGTAACTCTTGTCAGCAAAGCTCATTTACTTTGAGTGCTTTTTCTTTTCAAATCCAATTTTTTCAGCAGGAATTGCTCGCCCTGAAGACTGCTCCTCTGCACAACCACACAGCGTTTCACAAACTTTGACGTCAAGACCACCGATGACATCAGGCTCACCCACTCACACACCTGAAAGCTAATTATCCGCGTCTTCTGCAAGAAATTCCCAACTGGCTTGTCAAATCTGCTCTTACTTCCGATGAAGATGCCAACAACAACGTCGCAGAGTCGAGGTGTCACGTGACTTTGTTCTGTCTGATCGCAGCAGGCATAATCGTCGTGTCTATCAACAGCGCTGCTCGTCAAGATCAGTCAGAGTCAGGCCTGGTGATTCTGCTGCGGACAAGTCTCGGATTTGACTTCAAATGTCAACGGTAGCCTGTGTTCCCCATCCGTCGAAATCCCCTTGGCTATTCTGACAGACATGTGCTCGTACCTATTTTTGGAGCTCGACAAGCAAGATGAGAATCCTGTCACAAACAATTCTCACAATTTCCACCTGAATTTCTTTGCTCAATTATTCTCATCCAGGGTAGATCTGAGGAATGGTTATTTTTGATGGATTCAGTGTTTACCTGGAGAACAACACTGAGTGGGCCACATTTGAAGTTTTATCGTCAATGTAGTTACATTATGCAGAACTCAAAACTCAAACAGCTCCAGCGTCTGTGGATATTTCTTTCACGGAGAGAACAACACGTTCACTCCTTCTCTGACACGTGGTGAAGAAAAGATGGCGCTTGCGCGCTACTCACCCCTCCCCAGTTGAGCGTGCGCGCGAGGTCGTTTCCGGTGCCGAGCGGCAGCACAGCGACGGGCGGCGGCGGGTGGATGCCCAGACTGTCGATGGTCGACAGGATCCAGCCCGCCGTGCCGTCCCCTCCACACGCTAATACTCGTAGATTTGGCACTTTCTTGAACATTTCTAATCTGAAAAATATGAAACAGTTGGTCAGACAGTGTCTGATGGTAATATCCGGCGCTCTCAGACCACACACACGAGGATCAACCCCCTGGTCCATTTTGGCAGTGAGTACGCAACGGTTTGCTGTCGAAGGTCGACACATCTATCTTGCTGAAGAGTCAGGGCGCAGAACGACGGTCACTGCTCCGTGAACGATCTGCGTGAGGTCTGAGGGTCTGACAAGCTTGGTCGATACCAGCTGGAACCACCTCCCCGATGGTCTCTTGTGCAGCTTGACTTGGACAATGTGTGCTGGAGCTTTCATCAGGTTTTGCGGCAAACGAAGCAGGAACACAACTGCGTGTGGAGTGCTGCAGGTGTGACGCCAGTTCTGCGGGCACTGAGCTGCCACGGCTCAGATGGAGTCTACTTCACTGCCACTGAAACAACGCGCTTCATCTTTCTGAGCCACACCCTCCAGCAACTTTGTAAAAAATTCAACGAGTACGCCATGTGCAGTTGGCCACCCATCCAGTGTTGTTGCTAAAACTTCCGCTGTTGTGTTCATGCTCAGACAGGTTTTCCTGTTCTCTGTCCCGATTTTTTTTGTGGGGGCAGGGGTCTCACCCAGACCAACGGGAAATGTCAAAACAAAAGACAAACGACAGCTGATACAACAGTAATTGTTCGTTGCATGACTTGGGCCCAAATTGAAAGGAAATGCGAGCCTATTTCAAAGCTCGATCAAGTTGCACTCGACATTTGCAATTTTAGTGATGGAAGTATCTCATCTTGCCAATTCCGCTCTGTCTCCACTTCAAAGTTTTCTAATGATGTGAAGTCTTTTCCGCCAGCTGGTTGCCAATAATGCAAGGGTGTGGCACAAGTTTCTATCTCGACAAGAGCAGTGGAAGTTGACAAAGACAAGTTCACGATGCCGAAGACCAGGGACCTCCTTTCAACAGAGTAAGATTCGGGGCTGGTCCTGCAGCATCACCGACCAGTGTGTGCAAGAAAATGAATTGTACGGTGACAACGAAAGGGGTTCGTAGTTTTGAGGCTTTCTCTTGGAATTCAAGCAGTTTGTACTCACCCCATCTTGGGTCCTCCCTGAGACAAATCAAACACTTGTCGAGGGTTCAACAGCCACTGGAACTTGTGGACCAACTTAGCTCCCTGCAACGAAAATGTGAAATACGAACATCGGATCAAAGTAGGTGTCGCATATCCCACTGGCAAGAAAAACGAGCAGCGTAGAGCTCCCTTGATGGCAGCAACATCAAACGATTGAATTGTCAATGAGTATCACTCTTATGTGCAGGTAAAAATTGCACAAATGAGTACCAAAGGTTCAATGGCACCAAAAAAGGACACACGCTATTTTTAACCAAGGGCGTCTGCAAAGACACTTGCGTGCACCAGCATAAGCAGCGTTGCAGGGTTGTTCATTTGAGGAGAACTTTGTGACATCGAACAGAGTGGTCACACTTCAACCATGGAAATTCTACCTGATCCAAAACGCGCTGACTCTACACGAACTGCTGTGTCGTTGAGGCATGAAACTTCACAAAATTGTCCACCAACAGCAGTCGCTCTTTTGTTCACTGGGACAAGCAATGGACCTGGAATGATCTCGGAGAAGACACAGTCACAGACCTGGTTGCCCCCGCTCTTCGGGTTGATGAAGACGAGCAGCGGCTTCACGTGCGGCGACGGGATCGGTTTGATGATGAACGGCTTGTGCTCCTCGCGGCTCTTGCGCTTCTTCACCGACGCCTTCTTCTTCTTCCGAATGGACGACTTGAAAGACCCCTGCCAACACACAACGCAACGTTCACCTTCAGAACACGGGAGACAATGCACGATGGAGATTTCGACGAGCTTCGATTCATTGAGATACTGAGAGACAATGGCAAACGACGCACTCATTCTTGAACCTTTCAATGACGCACCTCGTCGAACAATCCGGTTTACAGTTCAATCTTACAAACTCCAAAGGGTGAATGAAGCTTCGGCTGAAGCTACTTCAGGTGCTGCCAAGACAGCGATCCGAAGTCTGCCCGGGCCACAGATGCGCAGAACTTACACAACATTGCAATGCAAATCCGTCTGATTTGGCATCTTCGATTATGCCAAATGTATGACGTCCACCGCAAGATTTATCGATTCGTGAATGCAAAGTTGTTCAACAAGGATGAAGTCCACACGAATCGACACAAAAGGAAGATGTCTGTCTGAACCCTCAGTGTGCCTGTGTGGGTGTTTGCGAATGCGAGTCAGCAACGGTAAGCTGTAAACATGGACGAATGGTGAGTGTTTTGCTGGGAATGACGAGTGTGTCTGCCAAGTATGGGGCAGATTTCGTGCATTTTAGACAAAACACTCGTCTCGAAGTTGTCCCCACCCAAAAAATCCGAAACAGGTTGAAACTCAATGAAATTTATCGTTGTTTGAACAAGCCCCAATTTTGAGACTCGCGAGCGTGACTGTTGAAGCTGGTTCGACGTGATCCGGATTTCATTCCAGCCGATTTTGAATCATCTGGGGAGATGTGTTCTGAGAGATGTCGAGGCAAAATATGCTGTTGTGTGTGCGAGTGGGGGACAGCACGTACGACTATAAATCTACTCACAACCAAACCCTTACACGGTCGGATTTTATCTGCAAATGCGGGCAAGCAGTAAATGCAAATGAAGCGGACAAAAAGGACAACTGACTTGACCATCCTCCTGATCCTGCAAAGAAAGTGGAAAACAGGTAAAAAGGCGGGGCATGTACCGGAGCAACTGAACTCTGATGAGTGTAATGCTCGTGCTGTCAAAAACATGCCGCCACAGGCGAAATGGCGGGGAGAGAAACCTGAACAGATTTTTGAAACCTTTCATGTTCTTCAACCAATGAAAACCTTTCTCAGTCCAGGAAGGTTCTTAATCTTGCGGGATACCTCGGACTGAAAGACCTTTGACGTCATTCAGACAGGGTCTTTTTTCCTTCCATGTTTTGCCCAATGTGTTGCACACGGTCCTCACCACAAACACTTGTCCCCGCGGGAGACAGCTCTCACGGTCCGCTGAGCATCCACTCTCGCATCTCCGAAATGCTTTTTGTCTCCCAAGCACCTGAAGACGCGTGGTGCAACTCGGCCACAAGAACGGAAACACAGCCAAGGCCCACAGACCCAACAGCAACTCACAACGAAAGCTCCTGCAGTTGCGGCCAGCAGCACTGACCTTATTAGTACATGTCCCGCTACTCGATAGCTCATCTAATTTGCCGTTTAATATTGCCAGAAAACCTCTTGCGCATACAGATCAAAGGTATTCTGGGCATCCACCCTCGACTCAAAAGACGTCCGAAATGAAACAGACTCAATTACTCTATTTAACTGGGTTCAGCTTCAAACAGTAACCCAGTTAGGTTTCCCACGGCTGGTCTGCGCTGAATTTCGTGTTGCGTCTGAGCTGTTGAGTGCCAACAACGCTGGATCTGTAACCACGAACGATCGTGAAAATATCCATGTTCGTCCATGAGGTTCAGACGGAGACTTGAGCAACACCGGCGGCACCTGCCAAACAGGACGAACCTTCACAGACAGCTGTCTTTTTGACACGAAGACGCCAAGCGCGTGCAGCTGTGCGGCAAAACAACCTCCAGTTGGGTCAAGAAAACAAGTAGAAAAACAACAATCACGAGTGACGTTTTTGTCGAGGTTGACACACTGTTCAGTGCAATTAACTCACTCCACAAACAGGTTTGTAACAGATCCTGAAACAGAGGCAGAATGTTTCGGGACATTGACGTCATGCCGCCACTGCTCGCGTCGTTCGTTAGACACAATCTTCTGACGACAATCTGCTTGTGACGGATTGTGCTCAAGAGCAAGTAATAAGGCGCTCGTTTTCAATCTCGGCCCTGCTTTCTTCTGCCCGATTGGCGTCTGTTTAAATGGACATGATCCCTGTGCTCTTCGCAGCCTATTTTTAGCTCCCCACCTGTGCGTGGTTGCGAGACTCTTGAGTTGGCTGTTGCCTCGGCAGAACGTGGAAAATGGAAAACTTGGAATTGTTTGCCAGAACCTTTTTTGTCTATTTTCAGCTTGAAGACGATAATCTGCACGAATTGCACCGCGAACACACAGCTTACTGAGGCGTTCAAAAACAAAAGCAGCCTCGCTTTGATGTTCCGATGACAGTTCAATGCAACGCGAAGCCTCCTGCCTTGGAGAGGGAAAACCTCCAACGAGATATCCTCCTCATTTACCGCCACATAATTACACAACTTAATCAGGCTTCTGCAAAAAAATTCTTCCCAACTGGCTGTAAAATCACGTTTTCAAGCTGAAAAGAGCTGAATGGAACCGCCATGGAAGAGAACAGCGTCAGAGCACATTGTGGGGACGCACTGCGTCGGGAGAGATTCACAGACAGGAACCTGTCCTCTGCAAAGAGTACAAACATTCCGACAGGCAATCTGTGCGGACAAAAAACAACTTCTACAAATTTAAGCACAACGAAAAGATAAAACCCTGTCTCACGGTGTAACTTTGTGCTCTCAACGTTCCCGACAGCTCGGGTTCCAATCACAAAGCGTCTCCCTCTTTGTCACCGACGTCCACACGCATCTTCCTGACTGGGTCGCGTGGACAATGATGTTGTGCAGCACTCACCGAACCGACTGAATCCGACAGTTGTTACGTGACGTCTGGCTGTTGCAGTGCACTTCCTGTCCTCACACAGCCAGACGCAATTTGAATTCGCACACAGAACAACTTTGCTCCCTCGTGCTTTTCGCAGTAGAAAGGGGCGCTTCAATGTGTTTCTCTTTTTCGTCACAAGGATCTATGATCAGACAGTGACCAACAGGAGTGGTAATCACTCCCCCCCCCCAAAAAAAAAAAAAACTTCCGCCGACACTCGTCATACATTCGACACCGACAACGCTCTGTGGACACGACCCGTACCTTCCTGGGCAGCTTGATGATCCATGACGGCGGGATGATGATGCCGGCGTGCACGCCCAGGCTGCACTGCTCCTCGATCTGCTGCATCATGAAGCAGCTGATCTTGTTGTGGTACGCCGCCTTGCACCACGAGCAGCTGATGGCGATGATTTCCTGCGAGACGTCGAGAAAAGACACTGAAATTAATTCCCTCTGTCTGCTGCGACGAGTTGTGAGTCGGAGAGACGCAGGGCGCTGACGCCGGGAGCCACGCGCTCACCGTCGCCTGTCGGGAGGCGTGAGGACTGAACCGAGCTGGTCACGTTGCGCTGCGTCCACAGAGGACAACGCCGAAAGCAACATTCGAAACTGAAATCCGGCTCAGCACAGAAACGTCTGCAAGTTCAGAGTCACTTCGCAAGTTCGGTTGGTAACCAACATGCCGCGTACATGAAGCAGATTGTTCAGGCAGACGACCTGGTTTTTCATCAACAAAACTTTTGAACTGCTCAAATATGTCGTGACCAGAAACAACGTGCCGAAGACTGTGAGTAGTGAAGCTGGCGGCGTGAAAACGAAACCGGGAAACTGAGCTGTTGGCTGTGCAAACGTCCGCCTCAATGCTGAGCTGTGTGGAGGCCCAACAGCTTTTGTCATTTCTGGCGTTGACATGCACAAAACCACTTTTGTTGACAGCATTCATGTTTGACGGCAACACGTTCACAGACATCACACAATTTCCAGTTCCGTGTCACACACCTGGAGAATTTGAATACTGATGGCAAAACAAACCCAACCGCAGATTTGAAAGTTTTGTGAACGATGAGCCGCAGCGCATCAAGTCATCCACACAGAAAAGTGTCAAGTGGTGTGGAGCTGTGAATAAAGCCAGAGGCCGCTGCACGGTGGGCAACGTGAGGGGATTAGCCACCATTAAGCCGTCATAACACTGCCATTAAAGGATAGAAGTGGAAGGGTTTACAGGATTAGCACGAGGCTTTCACAGACCCACAGCACTAACGCGGCAAGTACGAGCGCAGATTTGCGTGCACAAATGTGGCTCAAAGCAAGAAAAGCTGAGCGCGGCACATCCTCGAGTTACCTTGCCTGAAAAGATTCTCTTACCTTGCTTTGAAATGAAAACCTCTGCTGGAATGACTGAAAGGGAAAAAATGACGCTCATGATTTACCATTACACTGAGCAACTGCAAAGATGAGAGGACGCTGTTTTTAATTTTGGCAGTTTGAAAACAAGACTGAAAGACGGTGTGCAGGTCCTGTGGCCTGTGGACAAACCCTTTCGAATTCCGTCCTCTCATGTTCCGTCACTTTCGGCTCAACGCAACATTATGGCCTGAAGAAAGCTACGCTGGACAAAGAAACGTCTGCACTGACGGCCTACTCTCTTGATGAACAGTTCCCGTGTCTTGGGTTGGTAAGGCAGGGAAATTCCCAGGAAATACACCTTTGTTCAGACCCTTCCACTGCCTGTGTGCTGTGCTGGAGAGAGATTGCCACCTTCATTCGCAGCCCCGCCGTTTTGCCCAGGTCACTTGTTTTTAGAAGGGGGGAGGGGGGTCTTCCAACTTTACAGCAGATAACAGGGTACTCGAATGTGTTCCCCAAAGTTTTCGCCAGCTCTCAGATCATCTTCAGGCACTTTACGTCACAGGTGTCTCGGCGCGACACAATGCAGCTTGTGACAGTTGAGAAGAACAAGAAGCCTGAACACTGCGAGTGTATCGTGTTTTCCAACACTTCGTCTCCACTAACATGGAGTCCCAATCTCGAAGCTTCAATTTCGGCCCAGACCCCTGACTTTGGAAACACCTCACAATCCCGTGTAATATTTATTGGACCTTCTGACGTCAACCGACTCAGCTGCCTAATCCAACCCAAAACTTCTGACAATAATGCTGACCAAACGAACCCGTATTTCCACGAGCCGAAAGTTGTCTCATAAAATGAAAGAAGCAATTTCAAGAAGCAATCCCCCACCTCCCCTGCTTCATAATGTACAGTTTCGATTCGAATCCACTGCGAAGGTGCGTTCAGTTGGTACATCAAACAACTTCCCCGGACTCGGGGGCTGCTTTATGCAGTCTTCATTGAACGCAAATTGCAGAAACGTTTCGAGTAAACATTCAAATGTGACTTCAATTTTTTTGCAAATGGCACGCTCGTGTTTGAAATTCCATTGCAGCACAGCAGTTGCGCGAAAGTTTAGGTGCAGACAACCGATCTGAGATTGAGACTTCGGTACCTTGCTACATTGTTTGCACTTCCCCTCTTGTCGCCTTCTGTGCACCCAGTGATGTCGCATCGGCGTTTGCTGCGAGAGAAAAGACGTGGTGAGAGACATGGAAGGAGACGTGACAGGTCGATTTCAATTCGTGACCTTCTACCCACGCCAAACAGCTGCTGAGAATTGATTCTGTTGTGAGGAATCGCGTCAAAACTTCCACCGTGGAAGGAAACGAAATGTTCGGCTCTCGAAAGTTGAATTTCAACGTTTTCGTCAAGTCAACTTATTTGCAGCGGCGAAGAAATTTGAGATGTGCTGCCAAGCACGTCACAAAGGTTGGATCGAAACAAGGCGAGAAATAAGAAAAATTGTCATTCTTTGATCTGTCAAATGGCACAAGGATAACTTTACTTCCCTTTGAAACGCTTTCAAAACTGAATACTTACTTCCCTGTAATTCCGAGGGCCGGCTTCCCTGAAGGTTGGTTTGCATTTGAAGTTTATCTGCAAAGAAAATAGGCTATTGAAACTGTTCAACAGTTCTACACAGATACAGCACTGAGATCCGTTTCATCCGCAATGAAAACGAGAGGAAAACAAGAACACCTCCCGGTGCAGACACGTGAAGTGCCGAAATGCCTTGACAGTCGAGAACAGGAACCCGGTTGAATTCCCAGAAAACTCTTTCCCTGATAATTTCTGAATGAAGAGGGGAAGTTACAAACATATTTGTTGGGTGGGGGCGAAAGAAGTTTCCTCAGATTGTGGCAGAACTTCTGACATTTTTCATGTAAATCTCAGAGAAGGAAAAAAAAACAACTGGGGGACAGAGGGCATTACTCAACAACGTCAGTGGGTACTTTCGATGCAGTTTCTTTTGGAATTCCTCGTGTCCACAGCTCAAGGGAGTCCTGCGCGTTTGGGATTGAATTTTGCGATTTTGCTTGGGAGGCATTTCAAAGCAGCACTCTGTCTCTTGACGGAATTGATCTGTCTGCCTTTCAGCTCCGTCTGTTCACGGTGTCCGAATTGATCATTCGCTCCAACAAAAAGCCCGACTGGAGGTTGTTCATTTTTATGCAACCCCGAAGCCATCCCAGGAGGCTGTAAAATCAGTGCCCACATTCAAAGTCATTTCAATGTGCCTGGGACTGAGGTCTCAAAACTGCCAAGACCTTCACACAACAGTTCCTCTTTGTCAACTCCTTGGTCCAAATGAAACACGAAAAAACTGCAAGCACTCCAGAAAGACCCAAACACCAGCATCCGACTTGGCGACTGTGGAAAGCTTTTTTTCACAATCACGAAGGAACCTAGCATCTGTAGTTCCCCCAATCTACCGTCCACAAGGAAAAGGATGTGGGTGGGCTTGCATGGAAATCTAGAAGACGGGATTCAAAAAGAGATCGATTGTTTTTCTTGTCACAATCATCTGATTTGTCGGGTGTCAATATGTCTTTTAGTCTTGCGTTCTGCTCCGAGGAAAACGCGAGAACGAAAGGCTTTCATGTTAGCACAAAGCTTTCTTCCTCGTCTACGTTGCTGAAGGAGATTTTTCTTGTTCTGCTTTACGGCGCTCAGAAGCTTCCTGGTCCGCTGGGAATTTGACAGAATTTCCACAGTTTTGTTCTTTCGCAGCCCAGTGAACATCAAGTTTCCAAAAGAGACGCTTCTCACAGCTGTGAGACTTGCCTCAAACAGGAAGCATGTGAAACCAAGCACCCCATTGGAAGCGAGGGTTTGAGGAACGAAATCAACAAAAGGAAAACACACTGCAAAAACCTGCAGAGTGTCACAAAAAACCAAGCCTGGCTGATTTCTTTGGATGCCTCTTTTGTGCAGCCTCAACAAGATTGCGAAGATATGCTTTCTTCTTGTACATTTTGTGGCACCAGTTGCACTGCTGACAACTGAAAAATTTACGACTTCAGCCTCAAGCGTCCGTGTCCGTCTTGCGCGTCACCGTAACAGACGTGACTGGGTCAATGAACTGCAGGGGACCACGAAGGTGGCATTTCGTGTGCTCACTCAATCTGGCCACTGCAGTCTTTTTTACCATTTCAATAAGAACCACATCAATTTCAAATCTGCAAACAGGTCAGCTTCAACTGAACCACTGATCGTAGAGTTGGCACTTTCGTTGCTACTCGACGCAGCCGCTCCAGAAATAACTCCGCACTTGGTCTGAAAACATCACGCTCCAAGCCAAAACCGGACTCCAGACTTACGTTTCAGTCACAACTGCGAGAAAACTCACCACAAGCACACTGAAAGTCGGCTTGATTTTTCTCTCGTGTTTCGGTCGCATCCCGGAAATTCGCGTCGCTCGCGGTCAGTTTCGACACACGGGAGACGTGAACCCGGAAAGATGATACTCACCCGGTCAAGTTGTACCATACACCCTGTATGCACCAGTATTTTGCAGGCCGAGCACTTTTTCCGTGGTCCTGTCTTCTGCAAAGACATGATGTACAACACGTCAGATCAGGAGCAGCACAGAAAAGTCGGATTTACCTCGCACACGTACACACGTGGAATCGAATCTGAACTTCAAGACGTGCTGGAAGTTATCGCTGCCTCGTCTCTTACGAGCAACGAAACATAACTTCGATCGTTGTTTTTCAAGAAGACTGCATTTTTGTTGTTGGCGTGTTTGGAATAAAATTCACATGTGACGAAGCCAAAGTCTGCACTGCACAGGCGTTGAAACGACGTGTCAATGCAGTGTCAAAAAAATTGCGGCATTATCCCCGAAAAAAAACTTCACATTTTCTTTCTGACACATCCGATTGTGTATGAAATGTAATGCAATACAGCCTTTGTGCATTAATTTCGCTTCGACTGGAAGAAGTTTTGCACACCTTTCACAATCCCTTCAACACAATGCGATGAGAAACCAGAGATCAAAAGCCCGCGGCACGTTGCAGTTGTGCGCGGAACATCCATTGTGCCACCAAAGAGGCGACGGCTGGTTTTCCTTCCCAAAGCAGAGGAAAAGGGGAGTTATGTGATTTTTCAGGAGCCTCAAAAAGTTTGTTGATCGCGCCCCCACGGAGGCGGGGGCGGGGGGGGGGGGGGGGGGGGGGGGGGGGGGGGGGGGGGGGG
>JAAUXT010051861.1_pt1 | contig 30293 bp, 31 predicted proteins | sample 7278171 | NCBI WGS metagenome assembly JAAUXT01 (sample SAMN14350112, study PRJNA611818) | marine sediment metagenome | isolation source: surface marine sediment (1.8m) | place: French Polynesia: Moorea | collected 2018-08
CACACTCACACACACACCCCCCCACACACACACACACACACACACACACACACACACACACACACACACACACACACACTGTGGCCGCACCTTCCACAACTGACCTGTGCCTCTCCCTCACAGGGCGTGCTGAACGACCTGCTGCACCGGCGCACCGACTGCCACTGCGGCGCGCCGCGTCTCAAGCCGCAGCTCGAGTTCGTCAACGCGCTGCTCGCGATCGGCAAGAAGCTGCAGCAGCTGCCCACCAAGGAGCAGAGAAGTATGTGGGGCGGGCGGGCGTGTGTCAGGGCGGGCGGGTGGGGTGTATCAGTGGGCGAGTGGGCGTCACAGGCACACGCACACACACACACACACACACACACACACACACACACACCACTCTTTCTTTCTTTCTTTCTTTCTTTCTTTCTTTGCATTGTCTGTCTGTCTGTCTTTCTGTCTCTCTCTCTCTCTCTCTCTCTCTCTCTCTCTCTCTCTCTCTCTCTCTCTGCCCACAACACACATACACATACATACACGCGTCCTTCTTGGAGACGCGAGCTACGAGGATTCTACTGCACGGACCTCGTCACAACATTGTGTTCATTCTGTGAAGCTGCAGACCGAATCTTCCTTTCGCGAGGCAATCTGCTCTGTGTTTGTGATGAGCAGTGTGACTGTCTCTGCAGCTGCGCGGCTCATCGCCGAGCTGTCGATGCTGAACCTGAACCTGCCGGCGCGCGTCTGGCTCCCGATCCACGACAACCTGAACCACCACGTGGTGCGCATCCCACACACCGCCGCCGTCGTGCTCAACTCCAAGGAAAAGGTGCGGGAACCAGTGTGTGTGTGTGTGTGTGGGGTGCGTTTGAGTGTGTGTGTGTGTGTTTGTGTGCATGCATTTGTGTGTGTGTGTGAGTGATGTGTGTGTATGTGTGTGCATGCGTGCATTTGAGTGTTTGTGTGTGTGTGTGCATGCATTTGTGTGTGTGTGTGTGTGAGAGTGCATATGGTGTGCCTGTGCTTCTCTGTTGTGGTCCAAAGAGGTACAGAACCCGTGTGTGTGTGTGTGTGTGTGTGTGTGTGTGTTAGGGTGTACACGTGTACATGTGTCTGTGTTGTGAGGAGGTGATGGCTGTTGTGTTTGACTCCACACGTTGCCGATCATCCGAACCCTGAAGCACGCTGCTACCGTGCAAATTTCAAGGAGGAAGGCATTGCAACGCGCCGTTGTGCAGTTTGTGACCTGTTCGGCGTGCCAAAACCCAGATTGATGAATGTCAAGCAACTGCGTATTTCAGGCGCCGTACCTGGTCTACGTGGAGGTGTTGGAGGTGGAGGACGCACACACGGCCCCCGTCCCGTCCAAAATCCTCGAGAATACACTCAGGTACAGTCTACTCTCTACGTGATGCCTTGGCGAAACACCCTTTCCGCTTCCAGTGACGATTGAAATTTTGGAGGCGGCTGTTGTGAAGAACAAACGCGTGACAGACGTGTGCTCTCATTGGTGGATAAGGTGAGACCTGGTCTGTGATTGGTCACTCATCAGTGCTCTTCTGTGATTGGCTGCAGGTTCACGCGTTCGGAGGAGGACCTCACTCTGATCCACGCACGCGCAGACGGATCGCCTCGCCCTGAGTTCAGTGTCTATGGCAACGGCATGATCGAGTTTGACGACGCCGAGTGCTGGTCACAGGAAGACGATGACATCATTGCAGTGAGTAAAACTTCAGTTTGTTGGTGAAATCGAACGCAGCCTGGTTCAGCCAGTCTATCCTTTCACGAACTTGCATTCATTCATTCATTCATTCATTCATTCATTCATTCATTCATTCATTCATTCATTCATTCACTCATTCATTCATTCATTCATTCATTCATTCACTCATTCATTCATTCATTCGTTCAGGCCATCTCGACGCGCACCAAGTCGATGGACACGCTGTCGCAGTTCTCCGTGGACAGCGCGACGAGCGCCGACAGCAAGGACCCGGTCTACATCGCTGCGGGCGATATTCGGAAGCGTCTGTCGGAAAGCATCGCCGCGCCCAAGACCAGCTTCCAGGTGCGTGCGCAGTTTGGGGTCCCGCTTGAAATGAAGCTTGAACCGCAATGCGTGTGTCAGGCATTGCGTGTCAATCAAAATGAAACTGGCGCTACGTCTTACGAGATGATGAAGCCTGTCCGCGACCTTGTCACCGAGCTACACTTTGGACCGTGTTTTCACGCCAAGCGTTGACCGGAATCGAACACGGCCTTGATTCACGTGTCACGTGGTGTGACGCCAGACATCACGTGGTATAACGTCACACGTTACGTGATGCAAGGTCACACGTCACGTAGACGTCAGACGTCAAACGCCATGCAGAAAATATAACACAAAAAATACCTGAAAATTTCTTTGAAAACCTGGAAAAATCGTGGAATTTTGTCACTTTGTTTTGGTGGGAACCATGGTTACCTTTGCCTGTGCGCGCTTGCAGCGTGACCCGGAGGACCCGTCGGCGGCAGCGATGAAGGAGCCGTGGGAGAAGAAGGTGTCGCGGATCCGGGACTCTTCTCCCTACGGACACCTGCCCAACTGGAAGCTGCTCTCCGTGATCATCAAGTGCGGAGACGACCTGCGGCAAGAGCTGCTCGCATACCAGTTCCTCAAGCAGCTGCAGGTCAGTAGCGGGCAGGGGAGGGGGAAAGGTGGCTGGGTTGGTGGGTGTCTGGGCAGGCGGGTGAGGGGGCAAGGACAATCTTCCACCAGCAACTGTTTGCATGGCAGTCTGAAGGTGAACAGCGAGTGGGAAGTGTGTGTGTGTTGGAGGAGAACTTGGGCACCCATAATCTCACCGGCTTCCACTTGTAAAATTTGGCCGTCTGATGCGAGTTTTCTTTCGCCCATGCAAATTTGAGGTGTGGTGCATCCAGCAGGTCTGATGTTTGGTGTCCAAATAATGCAGCCTCAACTGGGAACGCGCTGTACAAAGCGGAAGTGATCACCATGATGTTTCGCCCTTTTCAGAACATTTGGACGGTGGAGCGGGTTCCGCTGTGGCTGAAGCCGTACCACATCATCGTGACGTCGGATGACAGCGGTATGATTGAGCCCGTGCTGAACGCCGTCTCGCTGCACCAGATCAAGAAGAACTCGGGCGGCTCGCTGCTCGACTACTTCGTGGGCGAGTACGGCCCGCCCAACAGTGAGGAGTTCCTGACGGCCCAGCGCAACTTCGTACAGAGCTGCGCAGCCTACTGCCTCGTGAGCTACCTGATGCAGGTCAAGGACAGGTGGGTATTGGTGTGTGTGTGTGTGTGTGTGTGTGTGTGTGTGTGTGTGTGTGTGCGTGTGTATGTGTTGCACGTCACGATTGGTGTGTGTGTGTGTGTGTGTGTGTGTGTGGTTTGTGCGTGTGTGTGTGTGTCATGAAATGCTGGCCAAGGACAGATCAGTATCAGTTGGTGTGTAAGGTGCGGGTGTGTTTGTGCGCGTGAGACAGAAAGCACACATGCTACGTTGGGACTATGAAAATGGGTTTCTGTGTGTTGCGTGTGCGAAGGGAAAAACGGAAGAGGGGACCACACGAATCACGTGCTTCTTGCAGACACAACGGGAACATCCTATTGGACGCGCAGGGTCACATGATCCACATCGACTTCGGCTTCATCCTCTCCAACTCGCCCGGCAAGAACATCGGCTTCGAGACGTCTCCCTTCAAACTCACCAACGAATACGTCGAGGTGCGTGGAACTGGGCGCCTCACAACTTCCACTCGCTTTCAGATACAGACACAGAAAAAAAAAAAAAAAAAAAAAAACTGACGACACACTCACATACATGGACAACACACACACACACACACACACACACACACACACCTGCGCACTTGCGTGCATGCACACACACACACACTCACAAGCACACACACGCATGCGTGCACACGTACATACCACACACACACACACACACACACACACACACACACAGTGTTGTGCTGTGCTGCGTCCACCATTGGTCAACAGTTTCACTGAGTTGTTGTCACGTGACCTTCAGGTGATGGGCGGCCTGGGCAGCGACATGTTCGAATACTTCAAGATCCTGATGCTGCAGGGCTTCTGCGCTTCCCGCAAACACATGGACAAAATCCTGCCTCTCATAGAGATCATGCAGACCGGTGAGAACTTGTGTGTTTCATCTTCACTCTCCACAAAGTGTCCTGACACTGTTCTCACGGTCTACCCGTGACCAGTGGTACTGAACTGCGTACATGAGTTTATCAGCCGCGAAGACGGATGATAATGGTTTGGCCGTGTGTCTGCGAGCTTTCTGACCGACTACATACCCAAACCAGGGGGGGGGGGTCACTAAACTTGGCAACTAAACCAGGCTGGAAAATGATCAGGACCCAATTTTGATCATTTTCCAGCCTGGTTTAGTTGCTAAACCCTGCTGACTAAATGGGGTTGTATCTTTGGAACACACGAGCGAGTGGTGCGTGGCTGATGCTTCAACCAGATGCGCTTGCCCTGCACTGCACCAGTGGAGGCTTCTCCAACCTCCCGTTTGCTTCAATTGCAGGTTCGCAGCTGCCGTGCTTCAACAAGGGATCGGGGACGGTGAAGGGACTGAAGGAGCGTTTCCATCTGAACCAGACGGAGGAGCAGCTGCAGCTCACAGTCGACCACATGGTGGACACGAGTATGAACTCCCTCACCACGATGCTGTACGACGGCTACCAACGCATCACCAACGGCATTTTGTAGCGAACAACGCGTTGTCATGGGAACTGTGTGTCGGGCGTCAGCGGAGGACGCTGGGTGTGGTCACGCCCGCACTGCGCCGCGGGTTGATATTATGATGCACACACTGATGCGCTCCGCCACAGGAGACAAGATGCTGCTCGGAACGCAGCGACCACAGCGCCACCTGTGAGTCAAACAGCAGCGCGTGTTACCACGTGTCTGCACGAAGCTGCCAAAGAAACGAGCGTGAGCGTGGAGAGACGGGCGGAGGCGACAGTACAGACATCAACCGCATGGACAGGAAGTCTCCACGTCACGTGCTCTGCTCGGTGAACCAATCCAATGCAAGGCCACACGAGGTCACAATGACACAGGACTTCAACACGAAAAATGTGATGTCTTTACTTGTACAGGATACGTAACTCAATGAGTTTTTGTGAACGTGCGCATGCGTGTGTTTTGTGGGATAGATGTGGTGTGCGCATGCGCGGAGCGACCCACCAATTAGAAAAGTTGACATCAAAAGGCACGTGATGAACCGGAAGTGCGCTTTGTACAGCGTCACTTGAATCCCAAACGCTGTGGTTGAATGGCAGCATGGTTGAGCCTGAGAACCAAGCACAGGTTGAGTCTGACAGTCCAGTAGATCTAGGAGTCCTGACTCCGACAGCCCAATATGCATTCATTGGGCTGTTGGAGTTGGGCATTCCACGCGTAATGTACTGCGCTGTCAGGCCTCGAACCGTGAACACATCACCATGGAAATCTCACGTCCGAACAAAACTCTGTCTTGCTCATTTCTGTTGTCACTTGTCCAGATGACTGACTGCTGACGTCTTTTGATGCCGTTTTTCTGTAGTTTGCAACTCGGTTGACAGATCTAATGTTGCGCTGACAAGAATCAAAAGGTTCGGGGACAAATTTTTGTTTCATACGTTTTTCAAAGCTGGAAGCGGGCTTCCCCTTGGGAGTGCCCCCCCCCCCTGATAATTTCTTGAGCCGCTCTTGAAGGACCAATGTGGAGTGGATGGGTGCATGTGGCCGCAAAAAGCCTGTTAGTGAATTTCTGACCCAGCGCGTGAGTGCTCTTTGCCTCAGTTTGTTGTCAAGCGCGCTTTTCCGCTTTCGTGTTCAGGGTAATACAACCTGATGTCAAAGCTTGACGCTTCCGGGGGGTACGACGCATGAGCATTCTTGTTGACACGCCTAATCCCCCAAATGCGTTTCTTTGTGGCTTTGCTATATTGTTGATTATGCCGTGCGTGTTGCTATCTCTTGTTCCAGAGTCGAATCCAGGGCGCGGTTCCCCCCCTCGAAACAAAAAAGCCCCCCCCCCCCCTGCTCCCTCGCATGCTCTCCTTCAAAGTTGGAAGTCCGGGGTCCCTCCAACCGAACGAGGTCTGCCCCCCCCCCCTTGATCTGGATCAACCCCCAGGTTCGCTTCCATTGAAATCACTGCATTTACTGACTATTGTGGCTGCATCAATGCAACAGAACTTATAGCTCCACTGGGAACTGCAGAAATCGTGTCGTGGAGGCAAGACTTCAATGCAATGCAACATGTGTGCGTGTGTGTGCTTCATGCACGCGTGCGTGTGCTTCAGGTGTATGAGCGAGTGGAAAACCTTGTTTGCTGAAGAGGTTCGGCGCGCATGCGCGAGCAGAAAAAAAGCTGCTCCGCGGTTGATCGAACAAGTCTGGGTGCTGGGGCGCGACAGCCTGCTGTGAATTTGTGACTTTTGCTGCGAATATTGTGAATTTTCATATGACGGCCAAAATGACGGTGTTTTTTTGCAGCGATGTTGTAGTTTCACCACTTCTCGTTCATGTGTGTAGAACAATACAGAATAAAGAGGAACGCATTGACACTTTTCTGTTTTAGTTGTTCAGTGGATCATCAAAACGCGTTCACGGATAGGAAACGCACGAATGACGTCACGAAGACACGTAGCGGCGCGAAACATAAGGGAGGTTTAGTCACGTGTGAGGGCACACGTGCGACATGGCATTACAGGCTGGAAATCAGTTTCACCAGTTTCCAAGCTTTGCAGATGATACTCAAAAAATAAAAGATACCAGTTTCCTTTCACAAATAGCTTCTCTTGCCTACAACCTTTCAATTTCTGCAAAAAAAAAAGGCATAAAAAAGAAGTCACCAGCAAATAGGAAAGAAAATTCAGCATAGATTTTCCAGGGTGAAATGCCACATTGCACGTTACATGGGGATGTCGCACGTGTTGCAACTAAACCTCCCTTTTCCTTCAATCCTCCGCGCTGCGAACATTGTGAAGATCACACGTGAATGCGTAGCACCCGGTATCTGAGCACGATGACAGCAATTGCTTGGACCTTGGTCCTGCTTCGTTGTAACCCGACACGCGGAGAAGAGTCGCGCTCGTTTTTTTACCAATGCGAACCGTCTCAGGAGTTTCGTTCGGTCCATCAGTTCACATCACAGTCTCCGTTCTTTGCTCTCAATCCACGGAGGCCATTTTGGGGTGGGGGCGCCACTGACCTGTGGCCAGGGACAAGTTTGAACAATTTGTTGCGCACCTGGCGCAAAAGTGCGTGGGGGGGGGGGGGTGATAAAAGGCCCTTGTCTCGTGGATCCGATCCTGCCACCTGTCGGGAGCAGACTCGTTCACTCGAGCTGGATCCTCTCTTCTGCGAGAACCGTCATGAAGCTGACCATCTCCATCACTGTCAGGTTTGCAGCCTTGAAGACAATTTGGTGCTGGTCAACTGCAACACAAAGGAAATAAATGGTGAGTTTAATTTTCTGGACGCAAACCTTTCTGTGAGGGTGCTGGAGAGAATTTGTGACGCGACCTGTCTCACTGAACCTCTCTGATCCAGACTGCTCACACCAGCCTCGATCAACCAGAGCTTCCCTTTAATTTTGCACCTCAACAAATGTTTTGCCCTTCAACAGTTCGACATTCCTGGCTCCTCTCCACACCAAACGTATCTCGCGTCTTTTGCATCGGAATTGACTTCATGCATCGTGCAAATGACTTTGGTCAATCGCCTTGTCCATTTACGAGTACTTGGTACGAGTATGTTGTTGTAGATCTACGTACGTAACGTGACTTCTACGCTTGGCTCGCTCCGGTCGCACTTGACCTTGTGGGTGACGATGCAGTTGATGTTTGTGTACTTCACTTTGGGAATAGACATGATGTACAGGAACTCCCTGAAAGACACATCTTATGTGTTACGGTCCAATGGAGAGGCTGTGGATCAAGAGTTGAAAACTTGCTGGGGCAGACTCCAGTTGACCAGTTCTGCAAATCCTTCGCGAGTCAAATCAACATGAGTGACAGTGGGGGTGGGGGCGGGGGTGCCGGTTGATCAAACAAATCCTTCCGAAAATTGACATCTTCGTTTTGCATGGGGGACAAACTTCTCAGTCGCATCAGATTGGCAGACGCTGGACGTTCCACCTCGTCCATCTGCATGTTTTTTTTTTTTTTTGTGAAACAAGCCTCACAAGCTGAAACCAGAATCTACCTTGAAGACTCACCTTGCAGAGGTGGACCTTTCGTGGAAAGGGTCAAATTGGACATTAATGTTGGCTATTGGCCGCAAATTAGCCATATTTATGGTTTTCTTATAAGATATTGCAGCGGCATCGTAAATGGCTTTTCTCAGAAGAGCCAACGGTGCCATGATTTGACTGTATTTGTAAGAAATATTCCTGACAAAAGTCAACTCTTCGCCATGCTTTCGGGGCACTCTTTTTCCACACCGCGAGTTGAAGACAACTAGAAGTGCTCTCAACAGGGAGCCGTCATTTATGCTGGAAAACAAAATGTGAATTTTTCCTTTAACAACCCAAAACTGCGCAAAAGATGACTACCATTGTGGGCTAAACTTCTGCATGTATGAAGTCTATCCTGCTCTTTTCAAACTTGTCGCAAAAAAATTATGGTAAACAAGAAAATTTAGTGACGTATGAATTACAAACCACTCCCTGGAATCGCCAGTGAACGACAACGAAAATTCACTCTGGACTTTTTGTGGGACACAATCAGCAAAATTCCTTTCATAGAGGTGAGAAATCAAAGCCATATTCTATGGGACTCGTGTCAGATTGTCGGCAGATTGCTTCAGAACAGCTTTAAAGAACATAAGTTCAGACAATCGACTCAAAATGACCTGACCTAAATTTTCACTTTTCAAATATGGCGGCAAGAATCTGAAGTCAAGAGATATGTCAGACGTTGCGTGTCCTGCTCGGCTTTGATTCTTCATGATTTACCAAGTATTCCACAGATAACTGGACAGTAGTAACAACAGACATTGCTGCGCTGATTTGATGTTGTGGCGTGGGCCGATGTGAACCAAATGCCGAACTGACTAGGTTTCACAAAACAAAAGATTCTCTTGACGTTTTGAGTGCGTCTGTCCCACTCGTCACGTTCACGCATTCTACCTGTTGAAAAGAGATTTTACGCGACAATTATGAGTTGTCTATCTTGGCACCAAAGAAAGTCCACCACGATGACTGTCTCGTGTCATGCAGATCATAGTGAAGAGAAACGCGTGAACAGGTTGGCTTCAATCCTGTTCAGATGGTGCGTCATCACATTGTGGGATTCTGAAGCTTGTGAAAGAATAGACCTACGAATCCTCACGCTACAGAACAGACGAGAGTTTGGCCAGCTTGGCATTTTGGTGGAAAATGATTCCACACAACAGTCCATTTGGTATGGTTTCCAGACACGCGAGACTGCCCGCCCACAAAACTTCCCATTCGGGAACCTTTGGCATCACAAAAGACGAACCGAGTCTGCTGATGCTTGTTCGACCTCACCCGTCAGACTAGTGGTTTCGTGGATAATTCACCACGTGAAAAAATAAGCGAGCTCATTAGCCGTCGTCCTGTCTGGAACCAAATCACTGAACGCAGCGCAGACACAACACAAGGTCCTTGACTCTTCTGCTGTGGTGTCAGAACAGACCCCTTGTGTTGGGTGTCTGCTCTGCGTTGAGCCTCCGAACGGCTCTCTTCGCCGATTGTGCTCTTTCTCTCCTGTCATCCTGTCTGGTGCCAAATGACTGAATCCAGCGGAGACAACATGACGCGATCGTCACAACAGACCCCTTGGTGTCGGGGTGCAACGAAAGGGCTTGACTCGAAATCAGGAGGCACGGGGTTGTGGGGCCCAAGTGGAAGGTCTGACTGCAGGCTCCAGCTCTTCACATTGTGCACTGGGAGCCAAGCCTTGAGTGCTTGGCCATTTCAGATGAGAATTGAAATGAGGCACCAGGCAAAGAGTACCCGTCGCCAGACCAACCTGACCTTTGGCATACAAGGGGATTTCAAGTTCTGCCAGGATGTCCTCGCATGCTGTTGTGGTTCTTCCTCAAGAAAGGTCACACAAATCCCTTTCAGAGGACAAAATGATGACATGCATTGTTGTCACAACATTGTCTGTTTAGATGATCATGCTCACCGCAAAAATGCTGACAGAACTTCAAATCCCCTCGTAGGACCCCTCACCCCTCACCTCTTGATTTTGACTGTCTGGCCATCTCGTACAGGGGTGTCTGCTCAGGATAGGATCTCGGGACGGTGCTTGATGTTCTCTTGACGTTCTCTTGATGTCCTCTCGGCAGATGTCGCGGTCCCGGCGCAGAAGGCGCTCCTCGAGCCCCGACTACGACTCGCACCGGAGGAAGCGACGGCGGTCCTCCTCGTACCAACACGACGACTACAGGCGCTCGCGAAGGTAAACAAACCGTCAGGTTCTGGGAATTGTTCTGGGGCAGAATCCGAAGCCGTTGTCTCTGGACCCTATCCTTGTGTGTGTGTGTGTGTGTGTGTGCGTGCGTGCGTGCGTGCGTGCGTGTGTGTGTGGGGATGTGTGAACTGGAGCAGTTGCCAGCTGTACTTGAAACAAACGTCTTCTGGAGTTTTGGGTCTGCTACACAGCTGTTCACTGAACGAACACGAAAAGTCTTCCTTGGGGGCCATTCTTTACTTGATCCGTGTGCAAATGTCAAGAATGTGAACCGAGATCAGATCGAAGATACACGAGGTTTATCCTTGGCAGAATTTGCCTCAGTTCGGAGAGTTTTCGTGAGAAAAGGTATTGTTCATTGCAGCACTTCGACGAGTTTGCGAGAGTACGAGTAAGTGACGTGACAGGTTCATATTCAGTTGTTTGATTGTTGTTCATCCGATATTTTTCACTTGGAAAGAGTCTGTATCCAGAAGTGGAACCAGTCAGCTGAGCCGTGTGCTTTTGGTGCCAAAAGTGGTGAAAACACCCCTTCAAAATTTGAAGAAAAACCAGTTCGCCCCAAATTTTGGGGTTCAGATTACATTTTAGAATTTCACGGTATTGTGGTTTCTCGGTTCTTAGATCTTCTGTTCCTCAGTATGAGACTTGTGCACAGAGAAATTTGTGGTTTGTGCATTTTAGAAGCTCTCTCAGCTGGTTTGAGTGAGTAAATGATTCTTCATTCTGTTCAATTGTTGGTGAGAGGCCCTTTTGTTGCTTTTCATCAACCTACGTCGCAAAAATTCAGCGTCGTTCCACACAAAGGCAGAAAAATGCGGGGGAGGGGGCAGCGCGTTGTGTTGGTAACGCGAGATGGCACAAGCGGTGTTGAACTCAGTTGTTCGAGAGCTGCTCCGGCAGCTTCGCCCACTGAATCGAACTCTGCACATCAGCTGTGTTTTGTGCCAAAGGGAAAACCTGTTCATTCCCAGATTGAAGAGAAGTGTCGGTGTGTGTGTGTGTGTGTGTGTGTGTGTGTGTGTGTTTGTGTGTGTGTGTGTGTGTGTGTGTGTGAGAGAGTCATTGGTGGTCGGTTCATTGTCCATCACTTTCAAGGATTCGGCTCAGAGTCTGGTTGAGTTCCTCGTTCTGTCCATCTGCGTCTCGTTCTCACGATGCAGACGAAGCCAACACTCGGTTTCGTTCCGGTAGCAGCTGGGAACCAGGTGTGGTTCATGTCAGTGATCTCATGTCAGTGCACTGAAACTGTGCACGGTGCCAGTTGGATTGAGGCGGCTCCAGGATCTGGTCCGGGGATGGGGGAGCGGGGGCGACCCACTTGGGTTTTGCGACTTCAGCTTTGAATACGTATTTTGGACGCGCAAATGAAAATGACTGCATCTGCGGCAAACTTTTTTTTTGGGGGGGGGGAGGTCAGGAGTGACCTGCCCTTCTTCCGACCTCACTGGGCAACAGAAAGCTTTTGCACTTGAAGGTGGTTCTTCAGCGGACCGTGGTCTTCCAAATTCCTGAATGAACAAGAATCACAGAGTTTAAAGGACCCCGTGAAAACTGAAGGTCCTTCGGGGATTGACTTTGTAACGTGATCGTATTTTTTGAGCCCTGTAGCTCAAAACCTTGTTCCAGTGGTGTGTGTGTGTGTGTGTGTGTGTGTGTGTGTGTGTGTGTGTGTGTGTGTGTGTGCGACTCGAAGAGGTGCAAAACTGTCAGTCCAACTGCAATGGTGCCATATCACTGCAAACCTGACACCCAGAGTCTCTGGAAGCCAGCTGCTCCACTTCGTACCGGTTCAGTTTTCTTCCCATCTGTGTTGAGAGAAACGCACACCGTTCATGTCTGAAGAAAGATCGAGAGCCGGTGTGAGAAACACATTATGTGGCAGCATTGTCGCAGGGCATTGGTTGGCAGCAACCAAGGGCGCGTGTCCACACCAGCTCGTGTTCTTGTTTCCTGTTGCAATAGTTTGACGCGCATGTCTACACCAGCTCGTGTTCTCATTTCCCGTTGCAACACCCAAGGGCGCATGTCTATACCGTCTCATGTTCTCGTTTCCCGTTACAACAATTTCGGACGCACATCTGAACCGACCGGTGTTCTCGTTTCCCGCTGCAACAACCAAGGGCACGTGTCTGAACCGACCGGTGTTCTTGTTTCCCGTTGCAGCAGCCTGAGGCGCGATCGCTATGACGACTACATTCCACGGTACGAGCGAGACCGCTACAGCGGAGAGCGCGATGCCGGCAGGTAAGGGTCGGGGGCGACACCCTGCGGGGGGGGGGGGCACGAGGGGCGGGGCAGGGTCGGGGGCGACACCCTTGGGGGGGGGGGGTCCACAGAAATATTGTGAGGAGAGTGGACAGAGATTATTACGTCTGCCAGTTCAAAATTGGGGGTACGCATACGGGGGCGACGCCTCAAAGGCGCCCCCCTAGGTGCACTGCTGGAGACGCCGTCGCGCTTTCAAGGTTTTCAAGAGTGTGATGCGTTGTGATTTGCAACGTTGTATGTTGCGATTCGCCTCTCACTACAGCCGCGCGTTGTCCAGGACGTGTGCGTTGTCAAGGTGTCTCTGCTTCGATGTCCATTGCGCGCAGAGTGCGACAGGGAGGGAAAGCCAACGCGCGCAACGGGTGTTTCGGTCTGCTGATTTGGGCAACAATTGGAACCGACGCGTCTCCCTTTCAGATACAGTCGCGGCGGGTCGCGTTGTCAAGGACACTGTGCGTTGTCAAGATTTCTGTGGAATTCATTCCACGCTGTCTCCTTTCTGTTGACACTCGTGCGTCTCCGATTCAGATACAGTCGCGGCGGGTCGGGAGGACGATGCGGCCCCTCAGCGGCCGCGGCCACTTCCGGCGCAGGCGACCCCTTCCATTACGACAGCGATTACTCGAGCGGCGGCGTGGGGCGTTACTATAGCAACGAGCGGCGGCGTCACCATAGCAACGATTCCTCAGCGTCCCGACGCCATCGACGTCACAGGACGTCGCGACGTCACAAGCGACGTCACCGAGACCGTTCGCGACGTCGCCATCGCCGTCACAGGTCACATAGTTCCACCTCGACTGCCTGGGTGGGTACCTTCTCTCTCTCCGGTTCTCTTTGCTTTAGAAATCGCAGCCCGCCGCGCGGCCGGCTGTTTCCATGGTAACTGAGTCACGAGCCAGTAGAAGAGGTTCTGAATAGTCGCAGACGTTGTTTCTTTTGGAAAAAGGTTTTGTACATTGCAGTTCAAGTGTTGATTGGTTCAGTGCGCTCAAGGGGTACGGTGGGGTGGGATGGAGGGGCGGGAGGCCAAGCAAGGGGCGGATCCAGGGGGCGTACTGGTTGGGCCCTTCTAACCCTGAGAAAAATTCTGGTTCAGCCTCCTTCCTTTTGCCCCTGTGGCACAAATTTTGTTCGTTTTCCCGGAAAATCTGAAGTTGACCCCCCCCCCCCCCCTCCGGCAACAGGATCGCATCCCCTTGAGATCCTGGATCCGCCCCTGACAGATGCATTCGAAAACGAATGAACTTCAAACGTTTGTGGCACGTGATTATATATCTGTGGACGGGACACGCCGCACACTCGTGCAGTGAAGACCAGCGTCCAGCTCCTGGTGACCCAAATCCCTTCTCTTCATCATCAACTTGATCCCGTATCTTCACCTTCTCTTCTTTCCATCTCTGCATTTCTTATTGTTTCGCAGCGTATTCCATGAACTCGTACCTTTTCTCATGACTTCACCACTGGTAAATTTTGGTTCCGAACTAGCATCATGCAGAGTGATTTGACATTGGATCTCGAGTCGAGACATTTGACCAACAGGTTCAGGGGTGGGGGGGATGCAACTGAAGCCGACTTGTCGGTAAATGGGTCCAGATCCTGAAATCAGGTTCAAAGTTCACTGACCCCATCGGGACGACTCCGTGGCAGTGTTGAAGGAGGATTTGTGATTTATGTTTGGGCTACAATTGCAAAACGCTGAGCTCTTTGAGACTGTACCCCGCCCGCATGTGTGTGTGCGAGAGATCATCGACTGCCTGCCTCTCCGGCACACTGACGTGGTGACAACCCTTCCGCACAGCATGCATAATTGTCATGGGATTGCTCCATAATGACACACATTGTACAAACAAATACACTTGCTGCTTGGTCAGAGCAGGGCAGTTGGGAATGTGCTGTTGCGTGGATAATGTGCAGTTTTTCTGGGCACAGGGCTTGTTCCTCAGTGGAGACGGATAGAAGCTGATAGATCTGCAGAGGCCACGTGTTTTGTGACCTGAAACTTTGCCCAGTGCGTTCTTTGCGTAGCATGCGGATCTGTGCAACACGCAGGGAACGAACGCTATTATTTGTGATGATCCGACATCAATTGTGATGTGATCACGACAATTAAGTGGAGGACACCGCAGAAGCCGAGGAGATGGATGCAGTTGTTGAGGCATCGCGGTGACGACTGAGGTCCGCTGCGGCCCACGGCACGGGGCCGGATCACTCCCCGGGGAACAGAGCCTCTGCCCCGGGGGACGAGGCCGCTGCCCCAGGGGGAACGAGCCGGGGCGCCAACGGACACGGAGCCGTGTAAAACAGGTCATGGTCGGCACGCCAATGTGCCCCGTCTACACGGTAATGCAAAACTGAAGGTTTCGTGGGGTTGCAGTGGTGCTTCTCACTGAACTGGAACCAGGCAGGTCTCGTTCAGTCAGACTTTGAGGGAAGCTGGTCGTTCTTGAGGCCTGGTTCACAGCGGATGCGTCATGCGTTGCAGAACTCTATTCAGCACCAGTTGGTACTGGCCTGAGTAGCCTGCAAAGCTTCTCTGAGAAAGGAATAGTTTTACACTTTCTCACACAGTTTTTTTCCAAAAAAACGTCTCAAAATTTTAAAGAAAATTTCTGTCAAATTGTTGGACTTGGAAGTCTCTCAAGCTTTTGTGGATTTCAACAACTCAAATTCGTCCAAACCACACGTGTTACTGAGCAAGGGAAACATTGTGCGAGAAAATATTTGATTGGGCTCGCAAAAATGTTGGTTACGGTACCAGCCCAACGGGCGATTGAAGAGAGCTCTGGTGTCGGCGTCACTGTGCGAATTGAAAGTCAATGCGCCGACGTCACTGGGACCATGCAGCTCGCTTTGACGTCACGGTGACGCACCGCGTGACGCGTCCAGTGTGAACTGACCTTGCCTCCTCACGTGGATTGGGGCGTTAGTCTTGGCGTTCGTTTCGCTTTCCATCGCGTTCGCTCAACGCGCGTTCGTTTCCCGAAGAGCTACGTTAATGGTTCGCACATGCGCGAAGGGGCGAGCGTTCCGGGAATAGCTTTTCCTCTCGCAGATCTGTGTTAATCCAAGGCGTGTGTGGAAGCCATTATCAGTCACGGTAGGTCTGACAGCGTTATCATTAGGTCGGGAAACGTTTGCATTTCTTTGAGGTTGCAACGCAAGAGAAAGGGCAGAGTGAGAGAAGCGGGGAAATAAGCCAAGAACATGGTCTTGCAACTTGCAACTCAGCTGAAGAGCTTGAATTTATTGTGCACTTTGAGTGGTCATCATTGGTGTTTGATCGTGTCACTGACCACACACACACACACACACACACACACACACACACACACACACACACACACTGAAACTGAAGCAGATTGCATGGCTGATTCATTGTGAACTGCCTGTGTTTCTGCGCAGCAGTGTTCGCTGATTGGCTGACTCAATTAAACGGAATGTGCTGACTCAGCGCTGTGAGTAGTAAATACTCAACACTGACGTGAGATGCTCCTCGGTACTCAATACTCGTGGCTCCAACGTGTTGTGTTCTTTGTCCAGCAGGATGCGCTGTCATGTTCAGTACTCACCATCACATACTCATCAGATACTCACCCGGATGAGCCAAGTGAGTTCCTGCTCAGAACGTGATTGGTTCTGATAACACAACGAGTTTTCTTCAGGAAGCAAAGGACTTTGTTTTGCTCGAAAGTGTTTGTTTTGATGCGTTGAGATTGTTGTTGTTGTTGTTGAACATTTTCCTAACCCCAGGCTTTGATAGATCTGCGTTTCTTCGCGGACTTTGTGGGTTTTCTGTTGGTGTGCGTTGGGTTCTGTTGTCGGTGTCTGTGCAGCAACTGAGATATTCTTTAGTCAGAGCTGAAAAATATCCAGTGAGTTTCTGAAGAAAAGCGTCACACATCCAAGTCCAGGGAGCAGAAACTCCTGTTCCTTTCTGTTGAAGAAAGAGAAAGAACAAGAGTGAAATAAAGTAGGTGTTGCGCTCTGTGTAGAATAAATGTTAGTGGTTGTCATGGATACAGGGTTGTCAGGATACCAGTCATCTGGTGCTGAGGCTCCCCACCAACGGTGCAGATTGAGCACCGTTTTGAGAAGGAATGAATTTGGCCGTTTCCGGTTTGATCATTCCCCCCCCCCCCGCATTGGTGGTACATGTGCCTGCGCGTTCAAACACGTGACACTGTGTCCCCCCCCACCACGTCAGGTTTGTCAGCGAAGCGTGGAGAAACTCAGAAACGATCCCGACCTCCCGTCGACATCGCGAGTCCCGTCTTTGTGCAGACGACAACAAGTGTTGAAACCGATGAACAATCGCATCACGGCAGCTGATCCGGAAATCGGATTCTCTGGGATTCCCTGGTGTGGCAAGTTCAACACGCCTGCACTCTGCCCTTGACAATACCAGAATCTGCAGACAGCGTCTGCCAAGTTGACGCTCGCAAGTTCATTCGGACTGTAGAGACAGGGTGAGAACGATTTCTCAACCACAATTGCCCAGGCTTCTGACCACATTGGTGTCAGTGTCCGTGTGGTGGGTCGGAAATGCGTGACATGAAGTGAGTAATGTGGGGGTGGGGAGCCTCACCCGGGTATGTTACCCGCAGCAGGAGGCTTCAGTGACCCACATAACAACAGCTGCACTGCAGGAGAAAAGGGCGCAGCAGCAGCGTTCGGGGCTCAGATCCGACGGGAAGGCGAGAGGCGATGCGAATACGTACAGTACCCCGTGCGTCCGGCACAATGGCGTAGAGCGTTGGAAGTGGGATAGAGGCTGAAGGAGGAAGGAATCTGGATGTGATGGCTTAGAATGGAGTATGTAGGATACGAGAATCATGCCTGGTTCCGAGAATAAGAGTCTCACGGGTAAAACGAAGGTAACGCTACTGATGTTCCACTCCAGAAATGTCGACTGATGAAATTTGGTTTGTTCGCTTTCAAGGACTTGATCAGACTTGTGTACAGTAGAGTACAAGTGGTAGAAAACAGTACAACACAGACAGTACAGTCTGTTCTGAGCTCGGTTGAATCAAACCATGACAGAAGAAAAGGGTGAAGCTTGGGTGATTGAAACGGTTCAAGTTTGAGAACAGCTGAAAGGTGTTACGGTGATGAATTTGGGCAAAACTGGAGAGAAGATCTGGTGAACTTGATTCAAAATTTTGGACTCCCGAAACAAATTCCGGGAATTGGGGTGAATGCAAACCAGCTAAATGGGAGGGCGGGGTCTTGTTCAGTTACTGCTGCACTGCACACACGTTCTTCCACCGAAGGGCAATGTGTTGTGTTTTGAATATGTTCCATGGTTGTTCTGTGTTCGGCTCTGGATCTTCCACAAGCCCGTCAGAAGGGAAGAGAACGATTCATACCCAGTGAAACTGCAAGCGCTGTTCTCAACACAAGGCAGAGACCATTGCTCAAAGATTTTTCTCACCCAAAATTCAGAAAGAGGTGTGGAGATTGCAAAACCAAACACATATTTGTGTGGTGTAAACAAAGCTTGCAAAATTGTGTCGGGATAAAATCAAGTGGACATTGCATTGGTTTGACGCACCTTGAGAAGGATTTGATACGTACAGCGAGCAGAGAAGTAGGTCGGACGATCTTTGTACTGGATCCTGTGGATACAACAGCTCCAGCTCCCCCCGCCGCCTCTCTCACTCACTCACTCCGGTGCGTGGTGGGATGTGTATGCGCAGCAGCTATATTTACACACATGTGTGTACGTACGTTCGCTGGATGTCTGTGTTATCGTCATGATGAGGCGCATCTGGATCCATTGTCTTCCTTTGCTCCCCTGATCTGCAGCTGCAGAATCTTCCCCTTGAAGTTCTGAGGAACTGGAGGTGGATGTTCTCGTCATCACTGACTGCTTCCTTCGTCTGTCCACCAAGTTTGCGGGGTCGTATCCCAGGTGCTGCTTCGCTTCTGTCAGTCCGCTGCAGAAGCAATGGATGCAGGGAAGAGACCCCAGATTCAGGGTGAAAGGTGGAAGGCTGGTCTGAATTCTGACCCTGTTGACCTCAAGAGGTCAGGGGTCAAGTGGGACCGCCCTACAAACGTGTCAAATCCGGACACGAAAACGTTGAATCAGAGACACTGAGATTGGACCAAGTTTGTCATTCAGTCCAATGAGAGGGTGCAACAGTTTTCTGGCGAAGGATTTCACATTTGTGTTTTGTTTATTGACATAAAGTTTCCAGTTTCATGTCGTGGGGCTCAACTGTCGCTGCATAGATCCAGTGACCTGAACAATGGAGAATGAAGTTGGGTGGGTGGGGGCAACTTCAGCGATGTACACTCGAGGGTGGACCCAGGGGGCCCTCCCCAACCCCCAGTAAATGTAATAATCTACCACCCCAACTTTGCTTCACAGGTGCAAAATTGCTTCCTCTTCTTCTCACAATTTTGACAAAATGCTGTCAGCGGTTGCTCCCCCCCCCCTCGACACCAGATCCAGATCCCGCCACTGCTCTCGCCCAGCTGCAAAACACAGCTGAATATTTGTTCAGTCACGATGGGATTCCTCTGATATGACTGTTGCTCATCATCATGAGCCGCTGTTGTCAAATTGTTGCGGCGATCTGGTCTCATTTTTGACTCGGCATCAGGAAAATATCCAGTGGAGATGAATTTGTTGAGTTGAGTCACTTCTGATCTCTTCCGAGAGAAACTTGGCTGATACCAGAGGATGGCAGTTGGTAGATCTACGGTTGATCTCGATCCAGGATTGAAGTCTTGGCGGCTCAAGCTTTGGGGCTGGCCCGAACTCCAACCTTGAAAAATTGAATGCAAAGGGCCAAGAACAATCCACCCTCTGCACAAAAAAGTTGGGGGGGCGAGAGGAATATTTTCAGGAGTTCGGGGGGGGGGCGTGACTTTGAGGAGGGTAACGCGCCCGAGGACTCTTGCCGCACCCAACATCACCGTGACACCCAACGAGCAACACTCCATGTCTTGGTTGACAAGAACAGCAAATTTCTAAAGAATCCCTCGTTCAGTTGTGAGATCATTCAGTCCAAACAAATCTTGGGGGTAAATTCGTGCAAAACTTTGCTCAAGTCACGCAAGTGTGTGGGCACAAAATTTTGCGACAAGAAAGTTTGTTTGGCTGAGGTTGGGTGGTTCTGTTGTGTTGGTTCCCCACAAACGTGACTCCACCCTGTTGATTCGAACTTCCCGGATGTTGCGATGTCACGTGGTACAGGCCCCAGAGACGATACGCGTGGCGCCACCCACTGTGAACGTGTTCAGTTCAGTTTTCGCCCCCAGGTGGTCAAGTTCCAAACGCGGGTCAGCCGAAATTTTAGAAATTGTCAGATCGCTTGTTTCAATCACCCAAGCTTCACTCTACATCGTGAATGTTAAAAATTGAGCAGCGTTGAGGTATTTTGTGGGATCAAAACGTTATGGTTCGTGGAGAGACAAGGAGGGGAGGGGTTCGTGTCCTGGACACCTGCACGTCCAGTCCTCCGGTCACGTGACCAGAAAAGCGGAAATCCTCACCTCGTATTCTTTCCTCTGTTCTTTTCTCTGCGACTGCGTTTCTTTCTCCCGCACTCGGCGGATCTCCGATAAACTGCGGTATCTTTACCGCGTGCTGGTTACCATGTCCGCCCCTATTTTTAGAACCTGGTACCTGTATTTCGCAGCACTCAGCTTTCCCCTCACATCCATTGACTCCTATTTTCTCAAATCATACTCTTTATTGCCCACAAACAGATCAAGCCCCCTTTGAAAACAATGTTCTGAATTCCCGAAGAGAAAAAGACCCGAGCCAGGAAATTCAGTCCAGGATGATGGCAGATCTTTCTGTTTCCAAGGTTCTTCTGGTTTCTCTGTGTTCTAAAACTCAGGGTGACCAAATTTCCGAAAGGCGAAGTGTGTTGGAGCCTCCAGTGGAGGTTTCAGGTCACGTTACGTCACGTTACGTGACGTCACTTCACGTCACCTTCCAGGCTTCTGTGTTTTTACCCCGGCGTCTGCAGGGTTTCTTCAGGGGAAACCCGGCGGTCAGTCCCAGTGGAAGCGAGACCAACTGAGAACATCCCAATCAGACAAAACCTCACACATCTTGGGGACTTTTGGCAACGTCGTCACTTCTCTGTCGCGATGCGTCACAGGCAGCGTCTGAAAGCGCGCCAAAAGAACAGCGTCGCGCCTTGTCCGAGTTCGCCTGGTTTTCTTCCATCCAGAATGAGTCATTGGTGAGTTGACTCGAAATGGTGAACATGGCAGAAAACTGGTGTCCCCGGACCCCCCCCCCCCCATCTCAAGTCAAATTTCGTGTCTCTTGCACTGTGGTCTCGTCGCTTCCAGCGGGTCGTTTGACGCGGGGTTTCCTGGGGCCTCGTCTCCCAGGGTTACCACACGGGGTGGAGGTTCCTGGCTTTCCGTGTGGTATTGTGGAAACTTCTCCTCCCCCCCTCCCGTTCGAGACAGAATTTCTTGGGAGGTGGACATGTTTGAGGGTCGTCCTTACAAGTTGTGTTCTCACTCACAAAACTGATGACAGATGGCGTTTGGATGTTGTGTGAGAAGTGCGCATGCGCGTGCGTGCCTGGGTTGGGTTGGGTTGGGCTAAATTGGGTCGCTACAAAATACCTTGAACTGCAATATTGGTTGAAATGCTGTGTAAATACGATGTGTGTGTTTTTTTAAAACATATCTTTACGAGGCCACCTTTGTTCCTTATGTCTCTCCGCATATGCGTGAAATGCGTCATTACGTCATAATGCTGCTGCGTCAACTCACAACGAACCAACCAATCGTCGTCACGACGCAACGCACGCATCCCATTGGCTGTTGCTGAATGTTGAATGTGATTGGGCGACGGAAATTGCCGAGAGCAGACGAGAGAGAGCGAAAGGGCGGCGAGCATAGAGGATGACGAGGATGGACACCTGATTTATCGCCAAGGAGACATCATACAAGCTAGATGTACTAATTTCGTAAACGTTTAGCTTCCGATACACTCCCCGGTTCCACAGCATCAAAACGCCCCCGTTTTCTCCAGAAAATGTTTTTCTCCACAAAATGTGCCTGCAACTAAAGGACATGTTTTATTTCAGTGTTGATCCGTTTCTTTCTTCGCCTCATCTTTTTGGCCTTTTCATCGGGAGAACACAACAGTGCTTGAAATTTCACTCTTCTTTTTTTTTTCTTGCAAAATTCCCCCCTTTGGCCAACGCGGAAATTGTGGAATTCTCGGTCCTTTCCGGCTGGATTCGTGCTTTTTGTGCGTCGTCGTGTAAGGAAGAAACAAGCACAAAACTGCGCCTCGTCCAGCGCCATCTAGTGTCTGTGCTTCTCACGTAATGTTTCTGCGTCTGTAAGATTTTAGAATGTTTGGTAGGTATTTTTTTCATGGCTCGGTATGTCAGCGGCAACCAGCCCCTCTCGCCTTGATCAAAAATTCGTTTGGCAACGGACTAGACTGTTGAAGTATTGTGAACCTGCAGTCCTGTTCGTCACAAGCTTGTTGGCTTTGGAAAATGCAGAAAAATTTGTCACGGGGTCTTCGAACTAAGAACGGGGTTCTCCACGCAGTTGCGCAGCGGTATGTACGCACCGCGCGCAATGCGCACACCACGAGGCTCGAAGGGCTGGTTGTGTAAAGGTAAGGTTCACCAGTTCGGCTCAGACACTAATGTTCGTGTTTCTCTTCTTTATTTTGTCTACTATAGATAAGGTGAAGCGAACGCTGGGCGAGGGAACCTTCGGCAAGGTCGTCGAGTGCGAGGATCTGCACAAGTAAGTTTCGGACAGGTCGTGATGACGTGGTTCTGGGCGATAAAAGGGAACGTGTTGTTGTGATGGGTGATAAAAGGGAACGTGATGTTGTGGTGGGCGATAAGAGGGTGCCACGTGATGCTGGGTGATGAAGCAGGCGTGATGCGATGTTGTTTGACTAAACCTGCCGTGACGACGTGCTTCTGGGCGATAAAAGGGGACGTGATGTTGTGGTGGGCGATAAGAGAGAGTCATGTGATGCTGGGTGATGAAGCAGGCGTGATGCGATGTTGTTGGACAAACGAGCCCTGACGACGTGGTGCTAACATGGGGCTTCTTCTCTGTCGAGAGAAAACACGCACGCGCGTACACACGCACACGTTTTAACCTTTGAAGGCCACGAAGTGAACCAACAACAGTGTCTCGCGTCTGAGACTTTGACACGAGTTGTTCGTTTTTCGTCCACGTTGACACAAAAGTTGCAAAGTCGAGGCTTTTGCAGAATTGTAAACCCAGAATCACCGATGGCATTTGTAATTCGGTGAATGTCGGGAGAATGAGTGAGTATGCGAGTACGTGAGTCAGTATGCAGCAGAAGAACCGTAGATCCAGGTTCATGAGCGGAACCAACTGACCTGATACAGGCAGAATTGAGTGCCAGCCAAAAAAACAAGGGTTGCTCCGACAGTTGAGCGTTGAGTGTTCTGAGGTACGGAATCCGGTTGATCTGGATCGTGCCCTTCATACACTGATTTCATATAGAGTTGCGGCGAGCTCTCTGCGTTCTGCGTTGTGTTGGGCGGCGTCAAAATTTGACACGCCGCCCAATGTGATGCAGGTTGCTTGCTCGATAGGAGCTGAATCTTGACGCAAAAAATTGTGGACACAGGCGTCAATGGTGCCGCTAAACGCTTGACGCAAAACGCTGCTCTGAAATGAAAGCTGCCTTCATCTTCAAACCAGTCGGCTCTCCCGTGACGCGTGGACCTACTGTTGGGTGCGAAAGCGTCTGCGCAGCCGCCTTTCTCCAGACTGTGTCCTTTAGTAGGTGGATTTTCGATTTTGGTTTTGTGTTTGACCAATGCGAGGTTCTGGGAAAAGATCACGAATGCAGATCGGGGGAAGGGGGGCTGATGTTGAAGTTTTCCAAGTTGAAGTCCCTCCACCCTTGTTCTCCCCCCCCCCACCGACCAAATCTTTGATCCGCCCTGAAATGCACAGAGTTCCAGAGCAAACGTGGATATGTGCAGCTGAGCACGCGAAATGGATTGGTTAGTCCGAAATGCGGCTGAAGTGAGAATCAGCTCAGCATGGCGTTGAGTGAGCGATGATCCAGGAGTCGGGAAATGGAGCAGCGGCGAGATAGGATCTTGTTGGGTTTCGTGTGCAGTGTACTGCTGTACGCTTCGTGTTTCTCTGTAACGGCCGCGAAACGGCAGGGCTTGTTTTCAGTGTGTGTGTGTGTGTGTGTGTGTGTGTGTGTGTGTGTGTGTGTGTGTGTGTGACAGCTTGTGTGCGTGTGCGTGTACTCTGTGCACATTTTGCACTTTTGATTGTGTGTGTGTGTGTGTGTGTGTGTGTGTGTGTGTGTGTAAACTGGTCATATGCTGCGTTCTTATTCGCACATCTGGAGTGATTGATTTGGTGTTTCTTGGTGTTCACTTCCCTGCTTTCGTTTCACGGAAAACTTCTCACGGTAAACACGTTTTGTTCCAGGAATGGCGCGAGCATCGCTCTGAAGATCATCAAGAACGTGGAGAAGTACCGCGAGGCGGCCAAACTCGAGATCAACGTCTTGGAGAAGCTCAGCCAGAAGGATCCCAATGGAGAGAAGTGCGTAGCGCGCGCGCACACACACACACAGACACACACACACACACACACACACACTCGTGCACACACACACTCGCTCGCTCGCTCGCTCCGACACGCACACGCACACACACACTAATCTCTTCAAAATCAACAACAAAGCATCAAGAAAAGCAGTTGGATTTTGTTACCATGCTTTGTGCAGAACAGAGAGGAGCAACCTCGCTGTGTGATATCACGGCTGATTCTGTTGTGTTGCAGTTTGTGCGTCGCGATGCTGGACTGGTTCGACTACCACGGCCACATGTGCATCTCGTTCGACATCCTCGGACTCAGCGTCTTCGATTTCCTCGTGAGTACAGGGCGGGGCACGGGTCACGTGGGGAAAACACGTCCGGTCACGTGACTGTACACGTGCGCACGATGGGCGTATGTGTGTGTGTGTGGGGGGAGGGGGTCAATCCAAGAAGTGGCAGCTGTTGGGCTGCTGAGAAAACCTCTGAGAAACTTCCAGTGTAGTAAGTTTCTACGGTTGCCAGATTCCTTCCTTGAACCAAATTCAGGCGAGAATTTCAGTTGAAGGGAATGAGTCGTGACTGCAGCAGCACCTCACCTGGTATTCCTCGATTCCTGACATACGTATCTGAGTTTGACACATGAGGCTCCCTCGGCCCCGCCTCAGCTGAGCATCTCCCCACGCAGCCTCCGCCTCTACCGTATCCACCCATGTGCAAGACGCACCTGAAATTGAGCACCAGAACAAGGGGTGTGCCTGATGCATGAGTGTGAGATTGTTACAAATTTCAGTGTGACCACAGACTAGAATTTCAAGGTGAAAGTTGGGGTGTGTCTCCTACTTGGTGTGACTTATACATGGATGAATACGGTATGTTGTTCGGCAGCCCTGGTGGGCAGGACCCCTCCCACTGCGAACCACGGTGCATCCGACGCACTGACTCAGTTCTCGGTTCAGACAGTAAGAAGCGCTCTTACGGACGGTCGAATAAGACGATAGAGAGATTGTGTTCGCCCCGTCGCGCCCTGAGCGCCGTCAACGCATTCTGGATGCAAGTGTCGTGAAAACAAGTGAGACAAGGATTCGCTGAAACCCCAACGATTTACTGTTGGCAACATAACTGCTGATCATGAATTCGGAATCACGGTCAGACAGTGGTAGACCCAGAGTAATGCAACTCAGTGACGTGAGCACGGCTGACAGGAAGTACAAGGCAGCGAGGGAGTTTGCTGAAGAGATGGTGCGTTGTTCGTGCAGCACCCGGGGATGGGAGGGGGGGGGGGGGGGCAACAATGTTGAGTTAGAAAACGGGCGCAGTTTCCCACAGGCTTCCCCTTCTGTGCTTCGCACTGTTTGACGTTCCTCCAGAATTTCTCACGTCGAGTGCAAAAAAATTCTCTGACAAGACGTGTGGCGTGAACTCTGGACGCTGATTGGTCTGGGCGTTTGTGTGGGAAAACGGCGCGGGGGTTTGTGTGATTTCACAGGGAGGGGGCGCCGCGGCTGCACGGGGAGGGTCGGCGGCGGGGGTGGAGCCACAATTTGATCGGGGGACGACTCCCAAATTGAAACTTTTGACGTGTACAAAGGGAACATGTTTGCGCCCCGAGTGCAAGACGGGTGTTGGGGTTGGGCCAGGGGGTGGCGCCCCTGGTTCCCCCCGCCGGATCCGCCCCCTGGTGGTTCCGTCAGCTGCGGAGCCGCGGCGCTGTGAACATCTGACGAGAAACCGCGGCAGCTTCAGCAGCAAAAACCTCCCCGTAGCCACAACACACAGCAGCTCCACGTGCACCGAATTACGGACCTTTTCTCGAGCTTATCCAAACACCCCGTGAATCAGGCGGGAGAAACGGGGAACCTGCGGGATCAGCTCAGGGGGGGGGGAGGATCGGAGGGGAACAGCCTTGGTCTCTGCTGCCACGTGACCCTCAGAGGCACAAGATTGGGGGAGTTCTTGTGGAATGTTTGAAAAATCAACTTCACCTTCAGTAAAAGTGCAAAAATTCAGGGAATTTTTTCACGGTTTGAGGGACCAACACCTGGACCCCCGCCAGAACGGCGAAGTGAATTTGGTGGTGGAAAGAAAAACTCGGCTCCGTTTGAGGCCCATGAGAAACGTTCTGACGCGAGCAGCGCAACGGGAAATTGGGGGATCAAGCAGTTTCAGCCCGTCAGATGTTAGAACAGTGCAGCCGAGGAACCAAGACTCGAGAACTCTGCTGCGCAGTTTCGTGCCCTGAAGACAACTCAAGACTTCATCAAGCGTTGTGTTACTCTGTGAAGGGAACACCATCGTACGTCTGGTGTTTTGTTGTGCGTAGACATTGAGGCCAGAAGCTTTGTGACAGTTTCTCCACAGCCTCGTTTTCGGAAGAGACGCGCACGTCACGTGGAACACGGAGCGGTGTGGTTGTGTGGGCACGTGACCAACAGAGACTGTCGCCACGCGACAGGGAGGACGCGCACCTATTTCACTGCGCAGACGCGTTGCGCTGTTGAGTTGCGCAGACGCACAAACGGCAATCTTAACGCGATGGACTCACAAGAGATGTTTGGGCTGAAGACGCTCGGATTCACTCAACAGTGCGAGATCAGCAAGTCTCGCACAATCTCGCGTTTTCTCGTTTGATGTGGTTCCCAGTGTTGGTGGTCCAGAGGTGTTGTTGAAGCAACTCACGAAGGCATCTGAGTCAACAGCAGTTGAACTTGAGAACTCGCGAGGGTTTCCGCTGGAGCTGCACGGACGAAACGGGCGCTGACGTGTTCTGCACGTTCACACCACTGCGTTCACTCCGGTGCAACTTCAGATCACCCAGCTGCGCACAAGCTGAGGAATCTCCGCACTTCAAAGTTGCGAGTAGCGATGCTGTAAGATGTTGCCAGGGTTTTCTGTGTGTTGTGGGGGTTGGGGGGGGGGGCTGGGCGGAAGTCAGACCGGTGCGTTCGCTGCCTTGGCGAGTCGAGTACAGCCGTAGAAACCAGCTCCATATGCACGGAGAGGAACTCCGTTCCGCGGGGTCTACCCCTCATTCACACCGCGTGCGCCAGCGTTCTACAAGTGTGTGCTGGTGCATGGTTGGGGTTGGGACCCATTCACAATCATGGTGGTGCATGGTGTACAAGTAAGCAGTTGGTGTGAACACAGCTACGCACACTTCATTCGCCTGGGTGAAACTCTGTGTGGTGTGACATTGGTGTGCGAAATGCGCTGACGCACGCGGTGTGAATGATCGCAGATGGGTCCCAACCCCAACAGTTCACCGGCACATGGTGCGTCATGCGCTGACGCACGCGCCGTGAATGAGGGTCACTGAGAGATAGGGGGATCTACGACCCACAGGTTCCTCAGGTCAGACTCAAAACAAAGAGAAACACAAAGGAACACGTGAGGCCTCGAGCTGTGAAGTTCGCTGCTTCCAATCAGGGGAACTGGTGAACTGGAAGCAGCAGTGGAAAGAAGAGTAGAAAGCACGCACGTAGAGGTGTGTGTGTGTGTGTGAGAGTGTGAAACGTGTTGGTTGGGTGTGCGTTGTTTGGTGGTCGTAACCCCAACACTTGATGCACGGAGTTGAGATAATTTACGGATACAGCTTTCAGCGGACGTCAGGCTTGGCTCACGTATCAGGGGATCCTTCGGTGTGAGTTGGGTCGTGAACTGGTGTTCGTGCTGAAAGTTGGCTTAGCAAACCAAAATGCAAACTTTTCATTTTGCAATTGAGTGAAATTCATTAGCCCATAAAACACGATTCATTTGTATCTGCTCGCTTGTTCTCTCCTGTGATGTAAAGTGCGCTGGTGGTAATGTGAAAGTTAGCGAGAGGTGACCTTTGGGTGAAGCCGAGGAGTAGATTGTAGAGTCTGCTCCGGGTACTGCCGTATTCACCCGTGTGTAAGTCGCACTCAAGCATAAGAAAGACGCACTGCAACTTTGCCTTGATTTTCTGGCGTCATGTCACTTTTACAATCAGTAACTTCACACCCAAGTTTAAGACGCACCCCTTCTTTTGGTTCTGAACATTGGGTGAAAAAGGTGCGTCTTACACACGGGTGGATACGGTACTTCATGCGAATTGTATCTTCATCGAGTTCTCATCGGGCGAAGTACGCGGCTGAGGAGGGTCGCTCGATCGCGAGTACAAACTGAGGGTTTCTCAGCCCTGACTCCGGAGCGGCAGGAAATGTCGATAGCGTAACGCCAGAGAGAATCTCCACCGCTGAACTGGGGATCTTGCCTGCCTCAGAGTGAGCTGCCTCGAAATGCCACGTTCGTTGCATTCCAACCAGGCTTCTTGAAGCTCTGCACAATCTGCCCCCAGTTTTCACTGAGAGGCGGCCAGTTTTTCCCCATGAATGAAAGACGTTTACTCGGGAGAGCTGGCAGCCATGTTGAGGCTGGATTCACACTGGGTGCGTGTTGCGTTGTGTAGTTGTGTAGAGATCTGCGTTGGCACTTCAGGATAGAACGTCACAATGCTGTTTTTGGGTTGCGTGTTGCAATCCCATTTTTACACATCAGAACATCTTTTCCTCAAGCAATGACACAGTTTGTGTGGATGTGGGAACACGCAGTTGCAGATGCGCGTGCAACGCAACGTAAGACTATCTGTGTGAATGAAGCCTCAGTACGCTTCTGTATCCAGGCTGCCAGCGCTGGTGCCACGCGAAGCTTGTTTGTATTTGTGTACAATTGCTTTGTTTACACTTGCGCGCAGATATGATAGCGGATCGCTTTCCTGTCTCGTTGCAGAAAGACAACAACTACCACCCCTACCCGCTGGAGCAAGTGCGACATATCTCCTACCAGCTCCTCAAATCCGTCAAGTGTGAGTAGCAACATTCTCTAACCGGATTCACCCTGTAAACCCCACCCTTTTGCCCAAGAATTGAGGGGGAAAGTGTGTCTTACACGTTGGTCTGCGTTTACCGTTGCTTCAATACGATTTCAATGCTGTGGAATTGGGGAAAACTTTGGACGCGAAATGAAACGTGCACGCGAAAACAAGGGTGATCACACACGCACGCACACACACAACACACACACACACACACACACATGACCATGTGATTTCCGGTTTCAGTTCTCCATGACAACCAGCTGACCCACACTGACCTGAAGCCGGAGAATATTCTCTTCGTGAACGCGGAATTCGAGTCCACGTACAACGCCAAACGCGTGAGTACATCCAGATCTGCTGCCTGCCACAGCGTAGTCGCTGGAATTCCATCTCTGTCACTTTGAACTTCTGGCACTTCTGTTCTCCTGCCAAAAACGCGACATTCGCAAAAGATTCTGAGAAAGTTGAAAGAGGGTTCTTGGACATCGTGCTTGTCGATGTGATACGTCGTGTGGCAATAACAGCAAAATTTTAGCCAGTCGGCTCAGCGTCCCACCTGAGTGTAAACCACTCAGAGAACAAGAGAAGTGCTCAAGGCAACTGTCCTTCATACGCAGAAAGAATCCAAGCTGTCTCCTTTGTCTTTGTTTTGTCCAGGAGGTTCCAGGGGGGTCTGCCATGGGGGGATGTTGGTACACTCAGGGAGGTGAACACAGTGGTTGAGGGGGGGGTTGCGACAGGACATCTGGCCGACCTTGCCTGCACCGCACCACCAGCAGGTGGCGACACCTGCAGCTCGATGTTCGTGTGTATTGAGTCAGGGATAAATCACGCTGCTGTGTGCGTTGCAGAAGCGGGACCTGCGGAAGGTGAAATGCACCGACGTGCGGCTCATCGACTTCGGCTCGGCCACCTTCGACCACGAGCACCACAGCACGATCGTGTCGACGCGTCACTACCGATCTCCCGAGGTCATCCTCGGTACGCACGCACATCCGCGCAGGCGCACACACACACACACACACACACACACACACACACACACACACACACAGGGTTAATTTCTGAGCTGGGTGGACGCACACACACGCACGCGCACACACATGCATGTGCACACACACACACACACACACACACACACACACACACATGGTTGGTTCATTTCAG
>JAAUXT010041058.1_pt1 | contig 30291 bp, 22 predicted proteins | sample 7278171 | NCBI WGS metagenome assembly JAAUXT01 (sample SAMN14350112, study PRJNA611818) | marine sediment metagenome | isolation source: surface marine sediment (1.8m) | place: French Polynesia: Moorea | collected 2018-08
CTAATCTGTAGCCTGTTGGCATATATTGTTGGCATTAAAAAAGATTGTTGAAGCATCAAACCATCTCCGACTTATGGCCAAACAACGGTTCTTTAAATAACATGCCTCGTAGTTTAAATTTTCACGTGAGACTAATGTTTTGCAAAACTCTTAGTTTGGCCCTTGAGGTTCAACCTGGATAGCTCCGTGCACCTCAATCCAGGATCCGCTCGAGGAGAGAGCAGAGCGTTTGACGACGCATCGTGAGATGCGCACATCTGTCGAACCCGAAGGGCTGAACCTGAGGCAGGTTTTCAGGTTGTCGCAGATTCGCATTTTCCGCTGACCCATGACCTTCACCACACCCCTGCACCGGCGCGCCGCACGCCCGATAGGTGAGAGGAATCATTTCCTCCGCGCTATTGTGATGCGGGACAATGATAAGCAGAAAACAAGAGCGGCTAGAATCAGAGGTGCGCGGTGATTAGGCGGGACATTAGTGAGAAACGGGCAGCTGTATTGCTCTTTAATAACACACATTAGCGCCGAGTGGACACTCGCCGCAGTCTGTTCTGTCTGTGGGTGGAGAAAATCGTGTTGTGTGGTTTTGAATGGGTCTTTTCCCAAGGTAAGGTTTGAACTGCACGAAAATGTCAGACGCAACCTCAGGCTAGAAAAATTCCACAAACAAAGGTTTCTGAATTTTCCTGAAAGATTTCCTCAATCGTTTCCCGTTTCTGCTACGAGCCACGGAAATTCGCCCCAAACAATGAAAACAAACTATTGTTCAGGTGTTGTACACAATACCTGGAGGAAGCGATAAACATTGATGCAGGGAAGTGATCCGACAGGTGTGTCTGTGTCTGCAGAATCATTCATTGCGGTGGGTCCAACACATGGCACATTCGCACAGATTCTGCGCCAAACATTTGAGTGAAACTTTTTATCTTTTGCACAGATTGTCTTCACCTGCAAATGCCCGTGCAGACAAGGTTGAAAGGAAGAACACAAGAAATGGCACGTTTGCTGGCTGCAAATGACACCAGACTGACTCGGTTAATTTGTGTGCACGCATGTTGCAAGTTGGGCACAGCACACATGAGTAAGAGTCTGAAATTGCATTGGATTTGCACTTGAGAGCAACACATATGTAAAGTGATCTCGCAACACTCGGAATTGCATTGAATTAGCCTGTGCGCACCTGGGTCTCGGGTCCTTATGTGGCCCCGCACACCTTCGGAACGGCCACGGGCCCCTCTCGTGAACGCGTCTCACGGTCAGGCATACGGGAGCAGTGGCAACCAATCTGACTCTCAAAGCTGTCCTCCTGCTGAATTTTCCACCTTGAGAACCACAGCTTTGCAGCAGTGAGACAAAATCGCAGCAGGATCAGGCAAGTTGAATGAACTGCATCTCAATTGAATTGCACCTCACGAACATTTTTTTTCTTCAGCCATATGTGCCTTTGATGGGAAAACGAAATTACAAACACAGCGTGACTTTTATCTGTGCGCAGAAGGGACTGGCTGGGCCTTTCTCTGTTTATTTGACGTGCTTTGTTTTCACCTGTCAGCTGCACCTTTAATCCCGGTAATGAACAGGTTGTAATCTGTCTGTCCCGGCCGCACAGCCTCGATCCCTCGGGTCACTTGTGTTTGCTCAAAACCCATCCACCATCATCCACTCGGAGTCAGATCAGGTTCAATGAAAAAAGAGCGATTGGGGCTCAAAGGTGGGGTCGGGTGACGAACGTGAACGTAGCGCAGAGTTTGTGACCTCAGTCCAATTGTCTCTTCAAACCCCAAGTCTTGGCAAACTGGATTTCTTTGTCCGATGCTTGAAGCCACAACGACTTATGACATTCACTTTGAAATGAATGGTTTTGTCACACCAAGAAACAACAAGTGCAACCTTGGCAATTCTAATTTTAGATGAGTCCAACTGAGCAATATTGGAACTGAAACAAAAAGCTGCATCTTGAAGACTGCAGCCCGAAAGGTTAATAAAGAGTCCGGTGGTCACCGTGGACGCGTCCTGCCCGGTTTAATCTGATCAATCATATCTATTGTCTGTGGGCCGCGCTACCTGACCCCGCAACACGGGCCCCGATCACCTGGGATCGCTGCCTGCGTCTGCAGATCAACACTAATGTGTGGATCTGCAGGGCAGCCTGGCCAGCTGGGTTTCTCCACTGAACTCAGACGCATTGTTCCGTATCTTTGACTGCAGGTTGTTGGTCTTGCGTGTGCAGAAGAAAAGTTACAGGTTATTTTCTCCTGTGCAATCAGCTCTGAATGGAACTTGACCGTTCTGTCCCTCAGGTGCGTAAAACCATAAAATCACAAGAATGCTTTCTCCAATGCAAACGTCCGCAGGTCAATTGTCTTCCATTCAGGCAAGGACAGGCCCATTGTAACATGTCAGAACCGGTATTTCTCTGGAATCGGTTCAGGTGTTTCAGTCACTACGAGTTTTACCCAGAATTTGTTGATAGCTCGCGGAACATTTTGTGGCTGAAGCTCTGCAGTCTGTTCCAGCAGTGACACACCATTGGCAAAACATCCCATGCAGAAATAAAACAGAAGCAAACCTGGTCCCACCTTGCGAGCTGTCTGCATAATGCATGGCGCCCAAAGTCGATTTGCGTGCGTGCCTCAAATTGATTGCGCTCGGTGCCGGCTTCCTCCCTCCTCTCTTCTCCACTCACTCATGTAAACCTCAGATTCCTTCACTCTCCCTTCAAAAGCGGCGGAACAAACTTCAGGTTCCTCGAATGGGATGGAATTACATCCTCAAGTGGCGCTATTCCTGTTGCGTATGGGAGAAAACTGTGGCTGGGAAATGGAGGTAGCGAGCGAGCAATGTGTTTGGAAGGTGTGGATGGAGGTGGGGCGGTCCTGTGCAAGCTGGGTCATTTCAAACAGCCAACAGGCCAAAAGGTCCCAGGTCTGAACTTTGCAGACTGTTCACCTTTGCGCAGAGCGCTAAACCATTCGGACAGGGCAGCTGGGCAAAGCAGAGAAACACCTTGTTCTGGGTTACATGTTGCGAAGACGCCTGATCACAGCAAACAAAATTGGATTTCTTTTGTTCAAAGCGACTCCCGGTGCAATGTTTTCCTTTATCCAGTTGTCCACTTTCCAAAGAGCCCATCTGATTGTTGTCGCTTGCTCAGTACCTGCACAAGAGCAACCTGACCAGATCCGCCCAACACACATGGAAACAAATTGGAAAAGGTAGCGCACATTACTCATCCCTCAGCATCCCATTCGTGTCACGGAAAGGTGAAAACAACGCTGCCTGCATTCCAGCCCGGAAGGATCAAATCCTTTATTAGATTCCGCCGCTACCTTTCCCCTCGGCCCACCTCTCACATGATTTATTGATAAAGCCACAAACAGCCTGTTTGCCAAATAAGGCTCCGAGTCGCAGTCCACCTTTCCGCGGCGAGTAGCACAGGTGGTCAGGATGAATGGCCGCTAATTCTATTGCTCAGGAAGTTGCTCGGGGAACTGCATGCTGTGTGCTGCTTTGTGCATTTATTCCGGAGCCTTTTTGATGGTTCTCTGGGTGGACATTTCTCGTGTTGTTCTGTCGTATTCAGTTCATCTTGTTGTTTGAAAAGAAAAGGCGTGTCTGTTGCTTTTGTGATTGCAAGAAAATTCAGAAATTTGCGAAAGTAAAGGTCGTGCAAATCTCTGCAGTTTACTTTTTCTCCTTTGTGGTGATCCTGTAAAGTGCTATTGATGAATCGTTGTTCAGTGTCTGGTCGACTGTGTTCTGTTGCTCCTCTCTAACCTGCAGGTACATTCAAGAAATGTGCGTGCAGCTGTCGTGTGCAAAGTCTGTGGGCTGCGTCCTGATGTCCAATGCGTCAAGTCAAGCTGACCAAGGCTTTGTCCACAGGAGTTGGGAACCTGGATGCTGCAGCGCGTGCAGATAAAAGGGCGTCATTAGTGCAGGAGGCGGTCGATACAAACTTTGTGAAGGTATTTGCTGCGCTCTGACCACACAAAAGGTCAGATCTGCAGAGGTAATGAGCTACGCTCTGCAAAATCAGCTGCCGCTGAGAAGCATTTTCAACGTCGTCGTTGACCATCACGGGTCAAACGGATCTCAAATGGTCATTTGCAATGGAAGTTGTGTTGTGATGTAGCCAACTGCATTGAGAACACAAGTGGCCGATAGCTCATATTTATTGCATTATGGCAGGATTTGAACAAACAAGGAAAAGTCCTGGCTATGATGAAGGGCTTGAGGCTCCAATTTAGGCAGCATGTATAATGCATGAGAAGAGAGGCTACCTTTCAGGTGACGGGGAAGGGGGCCGCTGAAGAGCTGCAGAGCTCTTCTCAGTGCAGCCAAGACAAAGGGAGACGTCCCAAAGAAGCGAAGAGCCATCGCACTACAAGGACCTGAGCAGGCTGAAGGAACAAGCGTTGCAGGTTTTCAATCTGTTCTTTTCACCGTTCTCCAGCTCTGATGAAGAACCTGAACCTGAACCCGAACGCACGGACCTCGCAAGTCATCTGACCAGCGTCTCAATCAGATATGAGATCGAGCATCAATTGTTCTTTTTGTGTGGACCTCAGAACAAGATTGAGAAACGAGTCAGGTTTCTGCTGAAAAAGTGTTGAATGTGCGAAGAATATTTCCCAGTTGTGCGCACTTTAAATTGAGACGACTGAATCTCAAGTTCTGCGGTCGTCTTTGAGCTGTCCCGTCCTCCGCTGCAGCAGCTCTTGCCGGGCCCTGAAGGTGTCCGCTTCCCTCGCCCCGCACTAGGTACGCCTGCCTACGTGAGCCGGGATAACTTTTCCTTCTTTAGTTGCCGTAATGATACAGATTAAAGCGGCTTATGGCTGTTTCCATACGTGCCCGCATGTATATCTAATGAGAGATCGACAGCTTTGCAGGAGACAGACAGACGGGCTTTGTGTCCCCCGTACTTATCTCCCGAGACTGACGTAAATCCATAATGATGACTCCAGTCGAATTCAACCAGCCGACTGACCCAAGATTTCCTTCAGTGCAGGTTCCACGAAGCGCGTCTTTGTTAACGTCCTCTCGCTGTCATGGATACGTGAAAAGGTAGTCGTTTAAAGCGCACCTAAAGTATGCCCATGGATGGACAGTCTCACAAAGGGACAGATAACGCGAAGCCATTGGAGGAATCTCCGGCCGGGTTCACGCAGGATGCGTCATCCTGGCATCCCTGTGCTTGTCTTTTGAGCACTGCTTCGTCGCATGCGATGCACCGCCCTTTGAATTGCAGAAGAGCGCAGTGCATGACGTACCCAGTGAGAACCCGGCCGCAGACTGAAGGAGCCAGGCTGTACAATGCAGTTCCCGATGCTTCTCTTGCATCGGTAACCAGATTATCCGTTTTCACTGCAGGTTGACTGCTTTGTGCTGCTGCTTGATGCCCATCAGAATATTACCTTTACAAAACAATCCCTTCCCTGGCGAAGCCGGGACAAATACATTATTGCCAAATCCAATAAAAAAACCTGGGACAAAAACGGCGCTTACAATGTGGTTAATCATGAGGAAAGATTTGTCTTGAACACAAAGGCATTGGTTACGCTGTGGAACTGCGCTGTTCGACCACGTCCATTTTGACGTCAACGTAAAGATACGAGTGCGTGAACAACAGAAAACAGAAAGTGCACGTTCTGAGCAAAAAGAACTTCAAAACCAAGGTGCCTCTTTTCTAGAAATTTGATAATGAGAAAATTTGAATGAGAATTTGACAGTGAGCACTGTCAGTAAGAATCCAAGAATCAAGAAGCATTTTTGGAGGACACTGAGACAATCGACGTCACACCGCAGGAGCAAAGGCTTGCACTCCACAACGGCAGAAAAAAGACTTGTGGGCGATTATTCCTTCTTCCAGCCAGAGAAGAACTGCGACACGAAAACAGGAGCCAAACACAAAGTTGATTGAAATGAGTGTTCATCGATTGAGTGTGGAGTCCATGTCTCCAGCGGACATGAGGTGGGCGCCTCCTCCCAGGCAGATTCCCTCACTGTGTAGCTCAGCACGGCACAGGTATCTGAAGAGATTCTCTCCCAATTCAAAGCCATCTAAGTGTCTCAGGAAATAATATCGCTCCTTTTGAAGCAATCGTTGCCTCGCACCAAAGGAAAACGTAGCAGGAAAATGAAATCAGATGAATATTGTATGAGACTCCGTCTGGTCGGCTTTTTGTTCACCTTGAATAGGATTTTAAGGGGAAAGCCGAGTTTTCGTGGCGTTAGGAGAGGGAAGATTGACTTGGTGTTGATGGAAATGTTGTTGGGCGCAAGTTGGATTGTGGAAACACAGCATTTGGCGTGTGGTCGTCGGTGTGTGCGAGCGTCTGTGTGTGTGTGTGTGTGTGTGTGTGTGTGTGTGTGGTGTGCGCGTCTGTGTGCCTGTGCATTCTTTTGCATTTTCATTCAGTTGTCCTGCCTTCTTTCAGATCTTTGCTGACTTTCTCTGCGCGAACTTCGGGACACGGAACAACTTTGTTTGGCTCAAATCAAAACAGGCTCTACACTTGTCTTCTGTTGACTTGCACGCAAAACCTTGCACCACACACAACAGCCTCACGTGAATTCTTCGTGCACTTCCCCAACACCTTGTTTGGCACCGCGCAGCACCTCACCGTAAATTTAGACGAGCGTGGGGATTGGTGGAGAAGAAACTACCGTTCTCTTTATGCATCTGAAGCTGTGGGATTTAAAACTTGCTGAAGCCTGACATACAGCGGGGCCGGCACGTTCTGCGTAGGTAGCGGCCCGGTCCTCACGGGGAGGGGCAGAAACAGGGAAGCGGTACGGAATTCCAATGGCTTCCTCCTCAAATGTCAATGAAGCTGATGGAGTAAATCAGCGAGTGAGTGCGCAAGGTATGCAGGCCCATTTGCGACAGTAGGAACCTTAGAGAACACTGGAACTGCAAAAAAGACAAGTCAATACAAATGTGTCTCAGTTCACAAAACCCTCCGAAGCTTTCTGGTGATTTGTTTTCCAAGTTGATACAAAGGCTCTTTGATGTTTGATATCATCATGAAGCGTTTCACAGATTTGGGGTCCAAAGATGAACGGCTGTCTCAGTTTTTTCCCAGTCTCCTCACAAGCTAACGCCTGTTCTACACTGAATACGCCTTTTGGTGCGCCACTGAACCACGGACTGGTTGCAAAGGGCGGACACCATTGGCTTGTATTTTTTTCACACAGGGACGCCCGGTTGACGCCTCTGGAGTGAGCCCGGCCTGAGCCGCGGTTTGAGCGGCTCCTTTGAAGCGCTACCTCGTCACGTGGAGTCATGCTCCGTGTTTCTCTGTTTGTCCCTCGAGATCCACAATCAATGATTCCTATCTCCTGTCGGGTCACCGAGCCGCGCAGCGCCTGCGCCGCTTCTCCAACACCAGTCCATTTCACCGGGTCTCGGAAGGTGCTGATGCGGCAGGCAGCCAATTCGTGTGGCTGCGCTCAAAATCTGAGCTGAGGCTTCTTATGAATTTGCTTCTGAAATTGTGGTCCATAACGTGTATGAAGTTGCAAACGTGTTGTTTGGTTCATTCAGCAAACAAAACTGAAGCTCCCGCGTCTGATCCACTGAACTGACCAGAGTCTCTTCCCAAACAAAAAACAATCATTTGGGGCAACAGCAAATGTGGAAGGGATTCTGCCCACTGCAATGTTCCCTCCGGCCGAATTGAGCTCTGCGTACAGCTTGTTGGATCAAAACTAATGGAGTTGCACCGCTCACTACTTTGGACAGAGCCACCTAAACGGGACATAAACGTGTCCAGAACGACACATTTGTGCAGTGGACGCGCGACCCACATACAAATAGGTGGCCAGGTGGCGGCCCGGGGCTCATCGGGATGGGGATCAGGGCGGGGGGTGGGGCCCGCTGACATGTCAAATCCCGAGTCGCCGTCACCTCGCCTCGTCGCGGCCGAGGCCCCGGTGTGAGCCCCGCGCCGAGTCGGGGCCTGGGGGCTGGAGTCCGGGGGACAGGGGCCGGAGACGCGCCCAGTGGTGATGAGCCAAGCTGGCTCAGAATACGGGGTCCCAACAGGACGAGAGTCTGAATTTTGTGTCGAAATTGTCTGATACACCCAACGTAGCCGGAGCGCCATTCAAAGCCAGGTTTGGAAACACGCTTCTTGGCTGTGGTGAGTTGCCTCTGAAACCGTGCAGCGAGCGACGACCGTCTGTGCGCCTCTTTTGCACAGTGTGTGCGCGTCCAGGTCAGCGGGCCGCTCCGCATTGTGCCGGGTGCGAGACAGCGTGGAACCGGAATCGAATTAAACGCTCCTCGTCCCGACGTTTATGGATATAAGTGAAACATCGCCGTCAGTAATTTGAATCTTGATAGGCGCGGCGCGTATTCAGCAGTTCCACAGAAGTCTGTGTCTTCGGTGGACGAGGGTTGTCGCCATGTCACTCATCAAGGCGAACCAAGTGGGACCCAGATTCGTGCACAAGTTTGACTGGAGAATCCGTCCAGTTAAGGACCCTGCTGTGTTGTCTTTAGGTTCAGAGAGAATTGAATTTGAAGTCAATTTTCCAAATGAGGAATCAATGTCGCAGCCATTAATGAGCTGAGCAAACGAGACAAGCAGGTCAAACGGCGAAAGAGGTCAACGTGGATCCAACCTCATTATCTGGAGTCAGCATTAGCAAAACGCCGCAATCTTTGACGAAAAGAAAACACCGTTAAATTTGTGACAAATGATCCAATCAGAGCGAAGCTACCTTCCAAATGTACCACTGAACTTTGCAGATTTCGGTGCGGAAGAGTTATGTGTCGTAAAAACGTCCCGCTCCGGAATGTGTTCACTAAATTAGGAATTTTCTGAATCAGGAGTCACGTGCGCTTTGCGAGGCGGAACACAGCGGGAGAGATGGGGACGTGAGGCAAGAAACAGGGGCAGGGATCAGTGATACATGCGCACATCACCCATTTCAAGGTGTCCCAACGCTGTGTCCAAGGACAGGTATCTCCTTGTTGCCAGAGTTGAGAATCTGGATTCTGTCCTGGACCAACGGGAGGCGGAAGAGGAAATGACAGCTCGGCGGAAGGGAGGCATTAGCGGTGGACGGGAGAGCGGGCGGGCAGGCGGCCGGGCGGCGTCCCCCGATCAGGTGGCGCGGCGCGGCGTGATTGTCGCGACGCGGCGCTCGCGCAGCTGCGGCTCTGATGTGCTCCGTCACCCGTGAAAAGATTTATCAAAATATCCATCAGAAATATGAAAATTTATGACGTTGAAGGCCCGTGGTTATTAACCGCGGGATTTAGTGCTCACTCGCACATGCGTTGGGGGCACTGTCAGAAAATGCTTGTTTTATGTCCAGATCTGTGATTGTCCAAAACAGGCAACGACAAACGAGACACTTCTTCGGTGTTTGTTCAGTCCATCCCACTGAAGTACACTGCCCAGAGCGTGCAGGACCTTATTTCGCACGCGGCAGATGATCCTGCAAAGTTTCCCTGGATCAACAGATTCTTGAACAAAATCAGAAGGCCAGGTTCTGCCAGAGTGAACGATTCTTTCTTGTGTACTGCGCGCTTTTGGTTCGGTCCTTGGCAAGAAAGGACAGCAACTCGCGCCACACAGAGATTGTCCTGCAGACCGAGATGGGACATTGAGCTGCGCGCGATCAGGCCTGAGCCGGGGCCCATGTTTGAGAGTGGGCCGTGTAATCTGGGAGAAAGTCCCGGGGTCGCGCGGTACACCGTGTACGGCCCGCTCCCCTTATTTGGAGATGTCAGGCCCGCACTCACTCACCTAATTAGGTGCTTCTTTCTCGCCACTTCGGAGAAACTAAAGAACTGGGAACTTGGTCAAAGAAGATTTTTCCCGGAGGAAAACTGATGGGATGTGGACTTGAGGGCATGGAGAGGCCAGCTGCCCTGCATGTGAGGCACCTTGAGTCGTGACGACCCTGTGTGCTTGCGCAACATGCGATTCAACGTTGCGTGTGTGCATATGCAGGAGTGTGTTGGAATTCTGGGCAAACGTGAATGCACGTCTCTCTTATTTGCTCAGAAGTGTCCGGGAGTGATTGCTCTGCACAGGCGTTGTCGAGTCGCAAGTGTTCGTAATCTTCCTGAAGCAATCAGAACGGTTCACAAGAACTCATTGAATATTTTGCATTTACTGTCCTTTCTTCCCTCTGCACAAGGATCTCCCCTCCACCCAGCTCCCTGCCATTGTACGTGCCTGATCGTCATAAAAAGCCTCGGAATTGCAGGCGCGCTTCTGATTGGTCGGCGATGTTTGCCGAGATAATCACCCAGGTGTCGTGTAATGACCGGGGGAATCGCTCCAGCGATCTACTCCGTCAGATCCAGGCCGTCCCGGACACACTTTCCGCGCAGCTTTGTTCCTGCAGACAGTGGGTGCGGAACCGCCCTTCATCCGCAGACACTGTCTCTGAGATGAATCACACTTTGCATTGAACTCTGGACCCCGACGTTTGGAATGTGCTGCACAAAACAAAGGTTGTTGGGTTGCCTACTTCCTGCCCTGGGCCTAAGTCTGAGTTTCTCTGAGAACGCCCTTTTGCCCGTTGATTTTTGCTGAGAGTGCAAAGTGGAGCTGGCTGCAGGAGAATCGAGTCATTAGCAAAAGACAGTGGGATTGAGGGGGGAGCGGCGGCTTCATGTCCAATCAGGCTCAAATAGATAGCGGTGCTGATCGATACGCGTGATGCGCGGCCCCCGCCGCGGGGAGGGAGTGACGCTTCGCTGCAGGAACCGACCGACTCCACCCGAGAAAAGTCCGCAGGTTCTGAAGAAAGAAAACTGAAATGGGAAACAATGTGTACGGATAAGAAGACGGCACTGCCAACGGTTCTGCGAGCTCCTGCAGTCAAATACATGAGAGACGCAGGTTCTGGGCCTTCTGAAGGAACCAGCTGCGAGAAGAAATTTGTGATGCCTCTGCTTCCTTCACATTTTTGACAGTCTTGTGTGCCCCCCTTTCAAAGGACTGTGTCTCTCGTTGAACCAGGTGGTTGAATCAGAGGTGTCTCCACTTTCGAGGGTTACATGCAGGCGCGACGTGACCCAAGCTTTGTGCAGACGAACCCTCATCCATGGAACAACTCTTGCGGTTGTACTTGCGTCTCACATGTGTAGAATCTCCTGCTCTACCTCTCTTCCCGGATCGTATTCCATCTCCACATAAGGTAGAACTCGGCTGAGGAGGGAGGGAGGGATCTGTCATCCCATTAATCCTGCCTCATCCCCGCGCACCAGCCTCGTAATAAAGAAAATATCCCGCGCCCGTGCGCACCACTTCAACCTGGGCCCGTCTCACGTAGGATGCGCCTTGCGCTGCTTCCTGAAAGGGACTTCGGGTCCTGCGCCGTTGCTTGCGACAAAGCGCCAGAGGACCTGCACAGGCGCACGGTACGTGACGCGTTCAGTGTGGAACAGACCCAAAAGCTCTCTCTCAAGAAGACTTAATTTCTTTGCTCTGTAATAAAGCCAAGCAGCGCCAACACAACTGGGTCCCGCAGCCCCCACACGGACCGTAATTTGATTATCAAGTTATCTGTTTAATTCTTGGAATGGGACATTCTTCACTGGGTGAAATGAGGGCGGCTTAGTGAAGTTCATAAAAGTGATTGAGATCGGGGCCCGGTGACGCTGTACGTGCATCGCGCGTCGCTCCGTTTGTCCTGACACCTCGGGGATTCGGAGGCGGGATCACCTCGCCCCGCAGCTCCACCTAAAGCACGGCCTCTGCTGCGCTGTGCTTTTCAGCGAAACGCAGGAATCTGAATCTGATACGATCCTGGACAGAATTCGAGTTGATAGCAAAAGCCCACGCAGCATCAGGCGCCTGAGTGGATTTTCCACAGCAACAAAACACAGAAACGCAGGTTGCCACACTGTTCCCCTGCAAACACGCTTCCCGGAACATTTCCCTTTTAAAAGGCATACCTTTACATAAGCTGACATTTATGGCTAGGTGCTCGAAATGGAAATGCCAGAATTTATTACTGCTTGATTACACCGGTCTTGACATCCATTTAAAAAGCCTGCGTGCTCCTGAGTATTCCAGTCGACGATCGATTATGGCAATGCTTTTGGGCACTGTCAAATTTCCTACTTTGGAATTGCTCTACACTTTTTCCAGTCAAAGATGATGCTGTGGAGTCCGAGCCCGAACTGGATTCAAGCTTCACAATTGGTGTGTGGGTGGAAGTTTGTTGTTGTTGTTGTTGTTGTTGCTGCTGCTGCTGCTGTTGTTGTTCTTGCTGTTGTTGTTTACCAAACAACACAAATGGGTGGCATCGATGACCAAAAGACTGGTCTCTTGTTTTTCCTTTTCTTCACCTTTTTCCCAATGAAATAACTTCTTTCTTTGGTCTGTTCTTCAGTGCGGACACGCCTTCTGGCTGCACTGCGCTGCACAAAAGGAATTGGAAACCTCAACTGCGGAGAGGTAAACCTATCTGCGCCACCTCCTCACAGCAGCTGCGAGCGGCTACCGTTCCGGGCAACACGAAACTCTCCCTACATATTACCTCTTCAGATCAAGAGCCCCGCGAAAAAATCTGATATGCTGCACAAATATTGGTTGTTTGGTAACGAGAGAAAGTCACAAGATGACTGCAGGAGAACACTGGGGACATTTCTCACATCTCCAAATTTGGTGCCACTGCGCGTGTCAGCCCTCAAAACATCACCACAGCAACCGTGAGAACGAGGCCAATTTTTGACAGCGTAGAATCACGTCAATATTGACTCGCTCTTTCCCGGCTCTCCCATCAATTATGAAAAGGTAAACAGCGAGCACACATTCCGTTAATGGGAACAAGTATCGCCTTTCCAGCACCTATTTCCACCCACCTCGCAGATCCTCCGCGCCCGGCCGGGCTCCCGTCTCCCGGGAGGGTCGCCACGAACCGAGCCCCACAGGATGCGTCACGCGTTGCGCCTCTCTGGGACTCAGAGCGACGCTGACGTCTTGACTCATGCAGCAGGTGACGCTTGCAGCGTGAAGTCGTCTCTGGCTTCAGCGACACCGTGTTTCTGGTGGAGAAGGGGAAGGCAGACATGGATTCTGGCTTTGGTTGTTTCTCTGTCTCTCTCCATCTCTCTGACTCATATTTCTCACTTGCTCTCAACAAAGACATTTTTTGCCAGTTTGACTGGGCAATCTTCTGTCCAGTTTTATACCGGAAAAATAAAGAGCGACTTCGCTGGCGGCTTGAGCGAAGTTTCGGGTGCAGTTTTTGTGGGTCCCCAGTCGACGCTGGATGGCAGCCGGAACCGCCGCCTCTGCGTCGCTTGTCATAACTCGAACACTGCGGCTCCGGCGGATCAATAGAGTTTTAATTAAACGTCCGTATCGCTTTTCATCGGGCCTTGTTTGCACCTTCGGGAAGCCCGTCTCGGGAGCCGCGGCCGGAATTGACGTCTGGAGCCTCAGATTCTGTGTTCAACACTGAGCTGCTTGACATGAAGCCAGGAACGGCTTTTCTTTCTGTCCCCATCTCTTTGAGTTCATTTCAAGTGACTGCAAAACTAAATTTGTGGTGAAACTCTTTCGACGAATACAAAAGCGTGAAATTCTTTCCCGCTGCAAAATGACAAGAAATCCACCGTGGAGAAGATACCACAACTCAACAGAATCGGAGGAACCCTGCTGGTTTCCGTCGCTCCAGAACAGCGCGAATTAGCCACAAAATCATGACAATGAGCCTGACGAGTACTTTGGGCTCCAATTGGGCGTGCGCGTTCGATGCGCCCCTCGAGAGCTCAATGACTTCTGAGAGACACGCTTCTTTTGTCCGAAAGTTATCCTTGCATGCATCCGTGCACTGCACGTGCGTGCATCACACTTTGCGGGGATGACAAACACAGAATTTACTCGCATGCATGATTGTGAATGAAGCACCGACATCGAGCTGAGGCGAGTTCAATTTCGAAGCGACGTGCGAACATCGTTTTTCACGTGAGGTTTTCTTTTCGATTGAGGGAAGAAAACTCCAACTGCACCGTGCACTACAATTTCCGCCGCTCGCCTGGTGCAACCAGAACAACCGAGTCAAAATCAAGGCAGTTCCAGTCGGAGAAAACGAAAAACAGGGCTCAAAAGATGAACCTCAATAAACAGAGAAAATCCCGCTTAATTAAAGCATATAATCAATTTTCTTTTGTGATGACTTCAATGAAAAGGAGGTAAATTAGTTTTTGTGACTGATTGGGAAAATTCTGCAATTGGGTGCGTGTGCAGAACTGTATTTCTTCTTGAGATCTGTTTTTTGTGGATAACACAAAAAGAGCGTGGCATGCAGCGTCACTGAATTTGCTTTGTTTGATTTTTCATCAATGCGCATTGTGTGTCTATCTGATGGGGGAAAAGTCAAACACATTGAGCAGAAAAACAAAAGATCAAATCAGTCGTGCTTGTCATTTTATCCATTATCAAAAAAGGTGCAGGGACTGTGTTTAGGAGGGGTCTCCGCATCATTGTGTCACCCAATACCCCGACCCCTTTCATTACCTGGGGTCAGATATCAGACTCAACCCACAAAGGGAGCAGCCTAAATGGCTGTATTTCCGCAGGTAATTGCTACAGTTTCATTTGCCATTGTTCATCCATCAAGCATTACACCTGTCCTGCGCTTTCATCTTCTGTCGTTTACACTGTTGTTTTCCTGTCTGTGGTCTGTGTGGTTTGTAGCAGACGCCCCAAGAGGGATTGTGCCTCCTGGTTAAATTTCATTGAAACCACTGCAAAGGAAATCGTGCAAAAGCACAGTCACAGTGATTGGGATTTCACTTGAGTTTTGTTGTTGGAGCCTTTTATGCTTGCAGCCCAAAGCCCAACAACTCTGTTCCTGTTCCATGCCTTCAAACAAGAAAACTTTTGCAGATTCATTTTAATTTCATATCGCGGTTGTCGCAGGCATGGGACCCACTTCCCAATCGGTGTCGCCCAGCTGACGATCAGAGGTTGCAAGCCAAACACGGACAAACACCCCGCGGGGCCTCATCCACCCGCAGTTAGACCTGGCCCCCGCCCAACCCTCCCTCACTTCCTCGTTTTGAAGTTGTAAAAGATCAAAAACAGACCTGCAGAGCGTCCCCTCCCTCTCCACATGTAAAATATTGCCTCAGGTTGTCATCCACAGCAGATCAAAACCATTCGTCGCTGCGCAATGTCTGGTTTTATAATTAAACAATTTTAATCAAAACATTCATCAAAGGTAACTCTATATTTGGCAATTTCGGAAAACAAAGGATTTCAATTTTGTTGTTTTAATCGTTTTTCCTTTTTTATGAAAGGTAGCTTGATTGAAAGTGAACTTGCTCGAACGTACGCTGTGCTGTGTTTGTACGTGGGCTCTAAATCTGAGAGCTTCACTTTTTCAGGTCCGTGGAAATTTTACTCAAAGATTGGATCAAACTTAAATTACGGGAGTGTGGAGTCGTTTACAATCTCACGGACCACCGCCGCTGCCACCACCGCATCATAACCACTGTCCATCTGTTCACAAGAAAAATCTCGGCGGCGCGTCCATTGCATAACGCAGGTGTCTTCCTCCTTCTCCTCCATTTCAGTCTTAAATTTCCACCCAACCAGACATTAGCTTTAAGTGTTGTATTGGTGGCTATTTGATTTAATAACAAGTTATTAATTGGACGGACCAGGTGGGTGTATTGTGCTGCAGTGACAGGTACACGTATCGGGTAGCATCCGTGTCACCCGTCCTTTGTACGCAAGTGTAAGTGAACAGTACTGCAAGCGGACACCTCTGACCTGCGAAGTGAGCAAATTGGGACAGTGACAGGGACACTGAGGGCGGTGCGGAGGCGTCAGTGCGCGAGGGGAAGGCATCATCTCGCGTCCCTGAAGCGTTCCTTCTCTCAACGCACCTGTCCCCGAAACCATCAGGCCAGAAAGAAAATGTTCCCTTGACGTTGACGTGTTTTTCCTTGGATGAGAACCGAATCCCACAATTCTTAGCCTGCAATTTATTTTGCAAGCCCGATCTCATTCTGCGGGTCTTTAGCCCCGGTCTCCGATGCCCATCAACCTGCATCCCCTCAATCACACAATTTCTCCTTTTTCCCAGACACTCCATCATTACCTACCTGCACGCGGGATAAATCTCGGACCAATTACGGATCTGCGACGTGCGGGTAAAAAAGCCCTGCGTTGTAATTGGGGATCAGCTTCCAATTAGTTTCATTACTTCTGCAGCCTTTGTTTGGGCCGCTTGTTCTGTCAATTGTTTGACAATCATTGATGAATGGAACGTCGGTCGCACTCGGAACGTTACCTGCGAGTCAGCCCAAGACCTCGTGAAAAATCATCGCTTCATCAATGTTTGCAACATCCATTTACATTTTCCCCACCTGGAACACAGATCGAACACACTTTTGTCGGATGCAAGGTCCAGGTAAGGCATGGAATGACAGCAGAAAGTAAAATGAACGATAAACTGCCGTTTACAAATTTACCTGCACAAAAAATGACGCCACAAGCGACGTTTTCTGAGGGCCAAGTTTGCACAGGTGCGCAGGTAATTGATGCAGGTTGATTAGGCAGGTACAAATGAGCTTTGATCTTCCCCAGGAAGCGATCAATCCATCAATCAGTGGCAGTCAATTGCTCCGTGAGTTCTTTCTCTCAAACAATGACGTCATATTTGGAGTCTTATCATCTCGACTCGCAAGTGACGCATCACGTGAGCGTCAAGAGGATCTTTGTTTTGCCGGTGACGCACAAAGAAAATAAACACTCTTGGAATACGATCTGCAACTGTAGGTCCCAGAGTGTGTCCACATCGGCTGTTGTCAGCGAAAGTTTCTTTCCTTTTTGGGATTCTCCACCACAAGCACCGCTTCTGCAGAGCTGCTTTCAAGACCAGAAAACATCAGAAAACCACCACCAAAACGTGCACCAAACTTGCTTTCTGAAAACAGCCAAAACCCGAGAGACCTCCACCGTTACGTGAAGTCTTACCGTGCAGGAGCGGGGGACAGTGGTACTGCCTCCACAGACTCCAGTACCTGAACCAGTACGCGTAGTACCAAGGGGACCACCAGTTCGGGAACATGCTCGACACCTAAAGTGGACACAACCTGTTTTTTTTGTGCTGTGAAGTTATCCCGTGTGCGTGTGTGTGCGTGTGTGTACCCACAACAGCGACCCCAATGGGGAAGGGAATTGGGCCTTTTCTGGATGAAGTCAAAATTTTGCTCCGTGAGGGTTCAGATTGGTGTGGGCTCCCTTGACTAAAACTGCCCTCTGTGTGTGCGTGTGTGTGTGTGTGTGTGTGTGTGTGCGTTGTGTGTGTTGTGTGCGTATTATGTGTGGTTGTGTGTGTTGTGTGCGTATTATGTGTGTGCGTGCGTGTGTGTGGCCGCGCATCTGTGCGATTGGTCGAAGGCAGTTTGCATCATCGTGATTCAATTGCAAAGTAGTGGACCCGCAGCATAGCAGCATCAGCGATGCTCCATTGGGATGCAGCGCAGGAACGAACCGAGGAAAATACCCCATAAAAGTCGGAGATTCACAGCGACTTTAAATAATGTTAATCCCAGTGATAAGGTAACTTATCAACATTAACCTTGATCGGGGACTTGACCAGCTTGTCACAACAATACGTGCGCGCTCCCCTCGCTATTCTATTCTCTGTTTCTGCTTCATTTCCCCCGTTCCATCTCTCTATCTCTGCGCACTGACATTCTCCTCCATCAAATGTGCGCTAAATGGTTTGGAACTAATCCCTCGGCCACATAAAGTCAGTGATACCTTTATCATACAAATGGCATTTGGTCAGTCAAGGGAGAAATGCCTGCGCTTTTAACTGCTGAATGCACGTCATTCTGCGGACGGTAAAACGCTACCTTAATGAATTAGTTCCAGAGAAGAGTCCGTTTCTTGGAGACTCCGGGTCAACTTTGTGCTGCGTGTGGAACGGATGGGTTCTGTCTTGAGCGCAGCCCAGTTTTTAATGGCAAAAGCCCATTTGGCGGATCCCAAGTGCCCTTCGCGACACTTCGCATTTTTCTTTGCGCACGACAACTTTTCAAGCAACCTTCTGCGCAAAAGGTGATATCGGTGATTTTTGGTCCGGAGCAACACAGGATAGCTTTCAGTGCGACACAGAACACAATTTTCCCCACAGCTCCACTTTTCAACGCTACAGAAAGATCAGGGTTGACGTGCTGCTCGCCCGCGAGACGAACTCATCAGAACGAAGCACTCACGTTACCTCCGCCGTGCGCACCAGCATCTCGTACCTTGCTGCCTCTTGTCAAACAGCCCCCATTATCCTGAGTACCTGCATTAATCAGGTACCGTTATAATGCCCGTTGTTCTAACCTGTCATTACGCCCAATAATTGCCCAGTAATTGTGGCCAGCACAATTACACTTCACCCACATCATCCTCGAGTGACTGAGAGTAATTAGAGCTGCACAGGTACTTATCAATTGATATTGAACGCACTCATGGTGGTGGTTGTGTCTGCACGAGTGCGTGCACGTTTGTACGTCTCAAACACCAGCATCAGAGGAAATTGTTCCCCACAAACAGAAAAATATCCTGTGAGAGATGGAACAATAAGGGCGAAAATTTATGTGCAATGAAGTCTGAGAAAATGTGAGGAAAGTGTTGAATCCAAGTTAACAATTTCAGTTTGTAGCAAAACAGGCGGTTTCTGGAGAAGATCAAGCTGCAGTGTGCAGTGTGGGAGTGATTCTGCGTACTTTCGTGTGATGTGTTCAGGGGCTCTCAGATGGAAACCCAAATGGCTCATTTCATGCACCTTCTGATCAAAATATGGCTTCATCCAGATTTGTGAAAAAGGCCATAAATGGATTGAATCGTCAATTTATATCCTAAACGTGTGACCCAGAAAACCCGGTGCAGCTGTGGAAGAAGAAGAGAAAACTCTCTGGACAGTAACTGCCGCCACATCTGAGAGAGAAAATTAATCCCATCATTGTGTACCAAACGAACGTGAAGATCCAGGGGTGTCCTGCAAGCCTTATTAATATTCATACTCTTAATTACAAGTACTTTTTTGTCGCTTGTTACGTAAGAAGAAAGCGGTTCAATGGAGAGAGGGGTCTCCATCCCTTTGCACCGCACATCCTAGGTGCAGCACCCCGACCCAATCCTCCGTCAGATCAGCCGGCAGCTTTGAACCCAGTCAAACGGCCGGAATAAACGCATCAGATCATCTGATTTCTACGTATTTAATGTCTTTTCAGATGCGAGAAGCAAAGAGTATTTGATGATCGACCCTGGAGAGGGGAACTTGGGTGCAAGCTTTAAGGCACTCCGGAGAGAAAGTTTCTGGCTCTGCACAGGCAGAAAATTCAAGTTGCGGATTGGTTTTCCTGCAGATTGAGAACCAACTGATATTTGCACGGCATCTGCCTAAGAACGTTGGTTTTGGCGGGGAGGTTTTGGCCAACCACACACACACGCTCGCGCTGCACACCTTTGGTGGTCTCAACGTTGTTTGCTTCGCAGCTCACCCGATCTCTGACAGCATGAGGCAACGAAACTAGCCAACAGAAACACTTGTCAACGACAACCTGAGGTTATTCCAAATTTTGGAGAGTTTCTGCAAACAATTCACCGCAAAGCAGGAACACGTGAACTGAGAGACATTCAAGACGCTGCCAGAAACACGATCAGAATTTTTGAAAGGAGCTTGCGCGCAAAACAGTTCACAACGGCTGACCTTTTGGTTGGGACTGTGGCAGGAAACAGTCGCCTGCATGACACACCGAGTGGACGAGACAATGATGTTTGTGGTGAATGTCTGTGAATCCACGCCGTGCGCGCGCCTCTGCCCGGGTGCGCGGTCTTATCTCCGGTCCCCGCACGGAGCGCGCGTAGATCTGCGCACGTTCCGAGAGGCTCGGCCGGCCGCGCAGCTGCGTGTGCACGGAACTGCAGCGGAGGGGCCGTTACCCGACGCTTCATTGCTCCATTTGATCTGTGGACCCGTGGCACTGCCACGCAGGGTCCCCACTCTGGATTCCTCGCACTGTGTGCACCTCCAGAGGATCCAGGATTGAGATCAAGGGCCCACGCATTTGTGGTGCACCAAAAGAGTGTTAGAGGTGGGGCTGCGTTGAGAGAAAAATGTGCTAATATTCAGGCAGGATCAGCTCGCTCTATTCTGCTTTGTGCACCGGACTTGAGCTTCTTGAAAGAGGACAAATTGTGAGCAAAAAGATCGAAGTCTGAATTTTGCCAATTGCGGTGACCCACATTGCGTCCGACAATGTTGTTTTCTTCCATTCAAATCAACATGCAGTGTTTGAACAGAACGCAAAAGGAGGCCTCTCTGCCCATGAATATCCCGCAAATGAGCATCCATCCATTCATTTACCATGAGGGTCCTTTTTTTCTACCTTTCCATCCAAGATGCGGTCCTTGTGAATTGAGTGAGTCATTTCGCCATCATGCAATGAAAACGTGTCCCAGATCACAGCGTCCCATTGTTTCCTCCGGATTGCAATCGACCACATAGTGTGGCAAATTCTATCAGGCTTCGCTTTGTTGCGGCGGACAGTTTACACTGATAAGAGCCGACCAGCTTTGTCGGCCGCTGAATGCCTCGCTTTGATCTCGCAGGGAATTCCAACCTAATTTAGTTTCGGGATCAGTGCAGATTCAGATGTCCATTTGTGTCTCTGTTTCACCTTCAAGGTGTTTGAGGGCCCAGACTGCTGTCCGGCGCGCCTGTGCCTGCAGGATTCAGGGGACAGATGTATGGCTGATACATCAAACCTTCTCGAGTAGATTCAGTCGAGTTCCGTGTCCTGGGATTTGGTCAGTGAATCCACGCGTCTCGTTTTGAACGTTGCATTGTCGTTCAGGTTTGCATAAACTTTTGTTGTTGGAGATAATTCGTGTTTTCTTGGAATTGTTTTGATGCAGCACCCAGCATTGGTGAGACCCAAGCTCCAGGTGCCTCTTTCACGCGGTGCATGGTGCAGTCAAACACGTGGTTTCTGTCATAAACCAAAAACGCGCTCTCACACCAGCAAAGAAAACGCGTGTTTGCCGCCTCCCGAAGAAAACAGACCCCGGAGCGGATGATTTGCAGTGGATTCTCCTCAGGTTGTGAGGGAACATGCAAATATCATGAGGACAATTGGAGCAATTTCTCGTCCCAGGTACAGCGCCGTCTCTAATGCAATCTTCTCATGCAACCCACTGATGCACCAGCCGCGCCTCCCGGTCCCACCGCTAAATGCGGCGTTTTGCTCATTCATACCAAATTTGCCGTTGTCATGCGAAGCGCAGCTTAAGGTGTGCTCCCTGGATGGGAAAGGTAGCCCTGTCCAATTGAAATTGTTCAAACTGAGGTCCCAGTAAGAGCGCGGCGTCGATTTGCGGTGATTGGTTAAGCGGTTGGTGGTAATCAGAGTAACGATGCGTTTTCATTAGCAGGTAATGCGCTGGTTCTTAAATCATCCGTGCGTTTCTTCCAGGGTACTTATGCAGTGTGCAGCAAGGCACAGCCGTGTCACAGGCAGCCAAAGGCATGTTTTCTGCATCCAGATGTGTGTACGTCAGGAAGTACAAATGTGAAACACGTAGGCCCAGTTTTTATTATTGAGATTCAACTGAGGACAAAGAAACAGCGATTGTGTTGAGGATTTTTCCGAACCAGATGTGTGTCCACGGGTCAGCAATGAGCATCGCAATTCGGATGAGTTTCAGCACAATGGAGTTTTGTGATTCAATGCGCGCTGGGACCCGCCGTCCGTGGGGCTAATGACAGCTGCATAACATTGGCTTTCGATTCTGACAGCTTCAAAATCGTTCGCTTTGGGCCACTTGGAACAACGAGTCTCCATTCGCTCAATTCGATGTCCCTTTTGGCCATGCAGTGCTAAATAGAGAGGGAAAAGATCGTCCAAACTCTGTTCCTTTCTGGACACAGTGAAATGTTGTATTCTGCAGTGCCCTCCTTCTGCAACCCCCTTGTCCCTCGAGTGATATTCACCTCTGCCCCTTCGCCTGTCATTTGTGCAAGCATTTCTTCACCGTAACCAGGCATTGTTGTCGGGGTGATTTGATTTTCATCTTTCTGTAATTAAATTGTGATTGCAAACAGTGAGCAGCTTGACCAAGACGCCGCTGACCACGCGGAGATCCACGCTCACACAGAGAGTGGGCGGTGAATCGAAATGGCGAGACAATGGGGTTTGGGGGGGGTGCTTTTCTGTCAAAAACCATGTCAATCCAGATATAAAAACGTGAGTTTTGACCCTTAGAGGGGACCTCTCTGTTTCACAAAAGAACGATGTTTGAGGAGCCATGGGGTGCCTGGCCATGTCAGGTGCAAACTGAAAGGGTCAAACACCAAGTCTCCTCGCAACAGTGTCTCTGGATATTTCGTGACATCGGCCTGCGAGCGAGGGAGTCATCCCAACATTTGTCGCTCGCAGTGCAATGATAGGGACCCTGTGGTCAGGAGTCGATGTCCGACGAAAAGGGGGCAAACAAGAGGCACGAACCAGAACAATAAAACATAAAAGGTATGAATGTCTGGGCCTCAAGAGTGCACAAATGATGGCCGAGAACCAGCAGAAGCTCCGCTGCCCGAGGCTTTCAGGTGAAGACGGAACCGATCGATGCACCAAGTGGTCATCCAGGTCCCATGACCTGGATTTTAGAACCTGTGTTTGCACTGGAAGAGAGGGGAAACATACGAAAATGGAAGTCACTGAGGTACAGATTCTAAGAAAAGCTGTTAAAGTGCTTTATTGCTTCATATTGATCTTCATAAAAGACACGGAGGGGACGTAATATCTTCATGGGAGACCATAAACCACCAAGGTACATATTTACGACAACAGCAACACTAAAAAGCAAAATGAATTTCAGACTTATGTACCCAGCGTGAAACATGTGTACCTCTCGAGAAGCGTTTTGCGGAGCACAATCAAAATCTGACTGTGCTCCGTGCGGTGGGGTTGACTTTTCTTTGCCAAAAAGCCCAGGCCATCCCAGGATTTGTGCAACCAAGTTTTCGATGTTGACAAATTGCCTGCATGTCACTCAATTGAAAGTCTGCAAAACCTTGCAAACGCAGTCACTTTCTCCTCACAGGCTCAAAACGTTTGACTTCTCGAAGCATGCGAGAACCATTTTGTTTTCTCGTGTGTTGTTATCGTTTTGCGATTCCCGACGTGGAAAAGGGAATTGCTGCTTGAATTGCAAATCCCATATATTGGCACTTGGCTGGAGCCTCGATGTCTGTTCAATTTCGCTGAGGTATTGGGCGCTGCAACTGCTTTAAGTTTATCTCTCATTCAATCTCCCGTATAGCTTTTCCATCAACTTCAGGTAGACAGGCTCTATTTGCGTGCAAAGAGGGAAAAGATAAGAGCGTATCTCCCTGGAAGAGAGACTTTGTGTGGAATGAACAAAAGCAATCATGTTTTTCCCCGAAAGCAATTAAAGTGAGTGAAGTTCGAAGAAGCACTGCCAATTCAAGACGAACAAAGCTGGATTGGTCTCAAAAGGAAGAACCAAGATACGAGTTTTTGCTGCAGACTCTGACAACAAAAGAAACTGGACAAAAAATCCTGCGAATGGTTTGCTTGGGACATCAAACGCCCTCGAAGCCTGCTTGATTTTTCCGGTCTATTCACGTGCAGGTTCAGAGGCCGAACCGGGATTTGATCGAGGGACTCCAATGACCTTCCCCTTCTTGCAAAAATCTGGAAAATGAAAAACTTTGCAGCTGACGGGGCACAAAATTTGGAGGGAAAACAAAAACAAGGATCATGGCTGCGGTCGGTCTCCGGAGCACCGAAGCCCACTTGCATCCGACACAAGATTTTCCAGTCTCTTCACCCACAAGCTTGAGTGGGCTCCACTCAGCGAACAGCAAATCACGTTCTGAATGGACTTTCTCTCCTCCGAATCTTTCCTGCTGCAGCGCTACACCTGCAGAACAACCATGCACCGTTCCTGCCCAAACCTTGCAGCTGCAATGGACAATGGAAGACAAGGAACCGACATAAAACTCGTACCTTTGTGAGCCCAAATGGAGGAAAATGAAAGTTATGAGTTACGGGTTCCTTCATAATGTTCTTTTGTTGTTTAACGTAATGCACTCTTGAGAATGTGCAAACTGCTTTGAGCGCTCCCATTACGATTGTTGTCATTCGGCTGTTATGCGTTTATTGAAGGTGGAAATTGCCAATAATATTGCGGAGCGGCCTGGTTGATGTGAGTTATGGAAGGGATAACTTGAGGTACATTAGGACAGATGACAAAGGTATTGCGGTTGAAAGGAAGAGGATTGCGTCTGGAATGGGCGCGCATTATCATTCGTGTACACGACATGTTCCGTTGCGAGGGGGACTGTTGTTGACCTACTTTCAAAAATCTCCCCTTGTTGTTCCCCGAGTACGTCAGTCTCTCTTCGTCCCCACCAAATTGAACGTGAGGTGAACGCGAAATCTTAGGTGCGGACAAAAGTAAGTTTTTCTGATCAAAAGTGCAAGATGGAACCAAACAGCACATCGTATCGATGTCCGAGTCAACGACTTGCCACGTCTCCATCAAGAAAGCTCGTCCGCAGCCCATCCAGCTTCTCCCCTGGTGCCAGGTATATCGCGGCCATTATCGCAATAAATACAACACAGAGTGACACTTCATTTGTGTAATTCATAATGATGGCCACTTTACAAGCCACGTGAAATAATGGAGCTGCCGCCTGGAAAGACTCCGCAATAAAAATAATGACTTTTGCAGAAGCGACATTGAGCCCGGAATTGAATTGTGCGGGATATACAGGTTCATCCCTTGTCAGAGTTGAGTCACTGCGCCGAAACCGGATACGTGCCCGGTGGGTCGGGAAAATGGGCTTGTGTGAATGGACGGAATTGCTGTCCGCGAATTGCACCTGTGTTTATCCCCTCCAAGGTGCCTGTCTTGTGACCAGTTGGACTAAATTGACCCCGTCTCGTTAGGTTCCATTCTCCTGTGGCTTCTACACAAATGGATCTGCATACCAACGATCTCAAAAACTGATCCTGTTTTTCTTCGAAAGTCAAAACAAAAATGTTGTTCATCTCGTTCACAGCTGCCCGAGGTCGCACAACAACAAGGAAACATTTGTAGACTTTTCTACACTCTTTCTGGACAAAGTACGTCGTACAGACGTGTGTTATGGTGTTTCCCCCTCGAGTCAACACTGGGACCATCAACAGCACCGCAAAGGGGGATCTGGAGCTGGAAGTCTTGAGAGTGCGGTGAGGCAGTGTGGGCTGCGACGGATTGAAGAGAGGTAAAGCTCTGGCACCTCTCCGGAGCCATTCAGTCTCACCGACGCCATCGGTTTGCGCAGCCAAACTCGCTACTTATAATTTGCTTCCCATTCAAAAGGCAGCTTTGCCTGTCTATTGCGATTCAATACGATTCCTTGCAGCCGGAGACGCTCTGTCCCGCGGCTCTGAGCTGCGGACCAATCAGCCCAATTCCCGCGTTTGGAGGTTTTGAAGGTGTTCCAAAACCAATGAGTGGAAGTATAAAAGCATCCTACAAACAACCACACTCCATATCACACACACACACACACACACACACACACACACACACACACACACTTCATCAACAGCAATTTTTACAACGCAGCATCAGAATCTCAGACTACAAATCACTTGACAAACACACACACACACACACACACACACACACACACACACTTCGTCAATTTTCACAACGCAGCATCAGAACTCACTCTCCATGGATCCTGCTGCGTTTCAACAATGTATCACCCACCCACCACCGGGGCTGCATCCACAGTTTGGAGGGAAGATAATTACGGTGTCGTCCAGCAGGCACCACATCAAGGGAAGCGGCGCAGAGCTGCACGAAATGATGATTGTTAAGTAGCGGCTCAAACCAAATCGAACAGACGTTTTGGCATTCAGAGCAGAAGTCTGTAGGTAAAGCGGGCTCGATTGCCAAGCAGCACTCTGAAAAAAGAGCTCTCTGATGGCAGTGCGTCCAGCACTGTTTGCTGCTGTGAAGGACGATTGAAGAAAATTTGTGTCTTGACCACGTTGATCTGCCCTCCCATTGCACGAACAACCTGCGTGCAGGAAGTCAAGCCGAAAACGCATCTACGTCGTCTGTTCATGTCATTTGAACTTGGTCAACATGCGAAAAGCAAGATCACAGCTTTCCAAAGACCAAAAAAAAATATTCAAATTTTGTCACTTCAATAGGCTTCGCATTTCAAAATCACAAATTTCCTGCGTGTGGCTTCAAAAAAGATTGAACGATGCAACACAGAGAAAGAAAAAGTCACGAAGATGCTGCAGAAAGACGAGTCGAGTCGGTACGTGCCGAGGAACACCTTATGAGAGGACGTGCCATGTTTGCACTGGAATCATGTTAAATACGAACTCAATTAGAAAATCTCCCTCACGCACGAAAAGGAAGTAAATTAAAAGGATTTGTCTTCATTCCTGCTCTTTCACTGCAAGTCTTTCCTATTAAGGTGGGAGAGAGCTGTTGAGAGAGTTAATTGTATATTTACCCATCTGTGTGATTCCAATACCCCCTCCCTACTCGCTGGAACGGGTAGAGTTTCCACTACCTTAATTGAATGGAGATTGTTGACTGCAGAATTTTATGCATAAAGGACTCCTGTCTATTTGCGCGGAGTCGGGGGGTTTGGATTGAAAGCGGTTCGGAGATTGTTTCTGCGGCACTCTGTTTACCTGCTTGTCCAGCAGGTTCATTGGGTTTCACCGCGTCGCATCCATCCAGGCGGCTGCGGATCCAAGCGCGGCACGCCCTGAGGCCCACGCAAAAAATTGACTGAATCAAAGAATGTGCGCAGTGATGCAACCAAAGACAAGAATCAGGGTCCCCTTTGGGATGGGTTCCAGTCGGGACGAAAGCAGGAGCCCAACCCAGTCCTGGATCCGCTGGAGCCTTCGTCGCCAATTGCGTCTGAATTCTGGCAGCAAAGCGGGCGGTGTGTCAGGGTTGCAGCATGAAAATCAGGATTTCCATTTCGGCTTTATTCGAAATGGAATTTATAGATTGAGAAAAGCACAGTTTTTGACAAACTGCCTTCATCTGAAAGTGTGTGAATCATTTGGTACAAGTGTTCTCGAAAGCCTTGACATCTTTCTTGAGAACACTGAGCTTCCTTCGTGGAATTCCATCGTTATGCCTGTCAGCTGTCTCTGTCTGTCTTTGTCTTTGTCTCTCTCTCGCTGTCTCTCTTCTCTCTCTTAGTCTCTCTCTCCCTCTCCTGTGGTGCAGAATCCACACAGTCCCGCTGCACAGAGAGACTGCGTCTTGTGCTGGAACCGTCCCGACTCGTGCTCGTGCCTCTGCTCCTCCTCGCCTACCTTCACCCGCGGGATGATCAAACGCAGCAATCATAACATCAATAGCAACTCCTATATTGCAGAGCGCCTTCACTTCACACGTCGTGGGGACGAAGCCCTATCTTTATTGGGAAATCTTTCCTTTTACTTCGTACCTCAAGTGGATAATACTCAGGTTCTTATGAAACATCAAACGAACTCCCCTCGATTCCCTTCATTGTCCTTGTTCCTTTGTTACCTAATGAAATGTAAAGGGGATATTTCTGTCATGTAGCGAGGAGGCATTGCTCCGAGGCTTTTCCGTATTAACGTGAGAAAGGATTCTGGATTTGTGCACAATGTCGTGTTCTCCTGTGGATGGGACAGGACCTGGTTTTCCGTTGTGCATCAAACGCAAAGGCCTCAAACCTGCAATTGAGTCAGTCAGTCATCGAGGCAGTATTGCTGTCCGGACTGCAAACCTGCCTGACTCAAATTCCAATTTTTGGACGAAAGGAGTTGAGGTGGTTGAGAACAGGCTTTGTCCAGTCCACGAAACTCTTTCCTGTTGTGGCTTATCCGGAATCTTCTTGAAGCAAGTCGTGCCAAGAAAAAAAAGCTCTTGCCTGTGTGCCTATTAAATTAGGTTCGGAGCTGTTACGGTGCAGAAAAGCAATCCAACGGGTAAACCTAATGGCCCAGCATAACGATGACAAATAAAACACCTTGCCATAAACTGCTTTAAAGTTTAATGGATCTCGCAGCGTCTTTGACAGCCCGCATGAAATGTTAAAGGTATAGTCGCTGTGTAATGGAATCAATCTCCTTCTTTGTCAACACTACACTTTTCTTTAATGCACCAATGCCCCAGGAACAGAGGCATCTGCGATGAAAAAACCTGCCTGTAGATTTTTACGTGATGGGAACATATTGCTATTTGGATTGGAACAAACGGCTTGGCCAATAAGAACGAATAGGTAGCAGTTCCCCAGAGGTCCCTCACCCTCGCGGTTTCAACAATTTCAATTGGTTAATACCTCTTTTTCCCAGGCACCCAAGGGGGGGGGGGCACAACACACCTAAAGCTGCATCTCGCATGATCACAATGAATTTCGCTGCAAATGTCATGAATAATCGCGGCACTTCCGGCGTGAGCCCGAGCGCCGCCTCCTCCGCTCCTCATCGCATGCAAAGGAAACATTTTCATTGGTACCTGGAAGGTGCTTCGAAAGAGCAATTGGTCCAATTACATCAATTACCGGTGCCGCGGCGGAAAACATCATCAGTTACAATTTGAGCTGCAATTGCCAATTCCAGGTGCATTAAGCACTTTGCAGGTTTAATTGTGTTTAATGGGCGCGCGCTTCGGCTGAATATTTCATACACAATAACAGGTTCCACGACGTGCAGTGTCTTGCGGTGTGTCAGTACTGCCCAAAATTATACGTGTGCAGCCTGTTTCCCAACGTGGACAGTCTAGAAAATCGGTCCCTGACCTGCAGGTGTTCTGAGCTGAGGCAATCCACATCGGACAAACTTGTCCCACGAGCAAACACCAAGCAAGTGACCGTGTGAATTTCAAAAAACGAAAGCACAAAATTCTGTTTGGGGAAGAATCTGGTTGTCAAAGCTTCCAACTCGGCTCCTTTTGAAACTTCTTTGACTGGAGACAGAAAACTTTGTGTTCTTGTCTTGAGCTGCTCGGCGCGGCTCGGCGCGGCGCAGGCGGGCATGATTGCCTTGATGTACTAACGAAGCACACACTCGCCCATTACCCGCAGTAACGACCTTCAGAATTAGAAATGCTGAGGTAGTTTCAAGAGAAGCTGAACAAATGAAGCAGCCAGTAAAGCAGACAATGGGGACAACTAAATTAAGGGCTTTTCAAAAGGATGTAATTTGCAGATTTGCTTCTGTGATAAAAGTAGTGCGGCGGGCGGGGGTTTGTGATCAGGCTCCGCTCAGGTGGAGAGCAAAGGCTCCGACGCCCCCCCCCCCCCCCGACGCCCCCTCCCCTCCCCCATCAACCTCCTCCAGCTTCTTTCCAGCAGCCAAGTCAACTGGGGAAAATTGACCTGTTTTGTGCAAGTTCTTTTTTTCCTGGTGTTTCGCAGAGAAAAGCGAGAAAATTATTCTCGCTACGGAAGCGCTTTGAGTCGGTGAGTTGGTGGTGCAGTCGCGGTTTCTTTCGTTCGTGCGCAAGTTAAGTGCAAGAATCAGACTCGCCCTGCAGTTTGAGTTTATGCACAAAGAAATTCTCCTTCCAATCAATTTCAAACGGACAATTTTTTGTTGATTTTTTGGTTGGAGTCGCAAGCTACGTTCGGATGAAACGGTTTTCTCGTTTCTGAGATTCCTTCACAACTGCGCACGCTCTTGCCTCTCGTGCAGCGTTTCTGGTCACCTGCTTCGAGAATCTGATTTGATCTTTCATGAGACAGGGCGCCGCAAATCAAATCACGAGCACAAAGGTGGAGCGAGGAAATTGCACTGAGGATTACAGAGAGGGCCCGGGCAAAGTCACTGTTAAAACTGCCATGCTAATTTCTCCATTCAGATCCTCCATATCCACAGTTCCACAAAGACCAAGTCTGAAGCACTGGGCTTTGGGAGCGATTCTCCAATGGTTGTGTGAGTACAAGCTTGATATGAAAATGGACTGCTGGCCTCAAAGCAATTTTGCTGCAAAGTCTTGAGACACCCAAGCGATTCCTGAACCAGGTCGTAAGAATGACCCGTATTGAAAAGCACTCACAGCGTGTGACTTGCGGGGAGCGAGGTCTCTCCAAGACATGGCAAACATTGGCTGGCAGCAGAGCTCGGGCCGGGTCGGCGCTAATTCGGACAAAAGTCAATGATGTCAGAAGCAGCTTGGCCCTTGTCACTGTCACCTTGTTGTGCTGTAATGGGCGACGAGGGACAATAAGAGGGATAACAACTCAGCCAATTCGGCTCAA
>JAAUXT010079645.1_pt1 | contig 30290 bp, 35 predicted proteins | sample 7278171 | NCBI WGS metagenome assembly JAAUXT01 (sample SAMN14350112, study PRJNA611818) | marine sediment metagenome | isolation source: surface marine sediment (1.8m) | place: French Polynesia: Moorea | collected 2018-08
ACATGACACAAAAGAAGCAGTATGACTTATATGCAAAGAATTCCTATTGCTAACTGTACTACTCACACAACACTGATGTAGTACGGCTCTTTTAAACCGTACTACTACTGGAAACGGAAATAGTACGGTTTAAAACAAAACCATGGCTCATGACAGAGACAAATGACAGAGGTTATGGATACACATCTTGCGTACGTAGTTGTGCAAACTTATCCAAAGATCCTGTTTCCTCGGGGCCTGCGCACTGTTTGACAGGTCAATTGTCAAGTGTTGGGAGATTACCTGGTGCAGTGCGCGCATGCACCCAGCACGGCCGTGACGGCTTGGAGCAGAGAGACGGGACACCATGTCTGTCTGTCTGTCTGTCTGTCTGTCTGTCTGTCTGTCTGTCTGTCTGTCTGTCTGCACACAATCAAGCACACACGCACACACAACGCTCTCACACACAACGCACAAAAAATTGTCACTTTAGATCCAAATCTGAACCTGAACACGAAGCTTGGGCTGTACTTATCCAACGCTGCAGACGAAGAATGCTTCATGGAGCCACTTTCTTCAACGACTGACTCGTACAACAGCAGGAATTGACCGATTTAGACATGTGATTCGGTCGAGCATGTCAGCGAAATGACAGCTGGGGACGCCCAGAACGATTTCTTCGTGGCAGGCTACTTGCTGCGGTTGTTGTGCCAGAGAAACTGAACGCATCGAGAGATTTCTATTCTGAGCGCAGTGCGTTTCCCACGTCAACATCAATGCGATATTGATCTCCTGCAGCGCACAGAAATCGCCCACTTGGTGATCTTCCACTGCGCAGGATGAGAGCCACTGGTGCGTGGAGGCTGTGGCAGGAGATTTTCCTTTTTTCATTGCATCTCATTTGTGTCCATAGGATGTCAGGCCTCTCCACAGCGAGGTACATTCACCGTCGTGGGTTGGACCAAGAATGAAGTGGTTCAGCAAATTTCAGCGAGTGACCTGACACAGGTTTGCTGTCGCTGTGTAATCCACAGATTGTCAGTCGCCTCGTGGGCAAAACAATTTTTGAGTTTTAATTCCTGCAACAAGGACTGAGGCCACTCCACAGTCAAGTTTGGTTAGAGTTCGCAACGAGAAACGGAAACTCGGCTGTTGATCTGCCCAGACAACGGTGCATCATCCTCACTGACGTTCGCTCCAGAGACTTGAGACACAAGCCGATGCACAGCTTGAATCACCTGGTCTGACAGTTTCTGCAGGAACGTTGCTGCGCGCACATTGTTTAGACTTAGAAAGAGAATCTGAGAGAATCTGAGACAACGAGGTGGGAGCTTGCACACAGATTTGCAGTATTACCTTCATTGAACAAGGTGACTCCGGTCGATGTGTTGAGAATGTCCCGACCTTCGAAAAGTTCCATCGCGAGCTAACGCATTCGTTCACCCCACGAACACCACAGGCAGTGACAGTATGCCCAGCACATGACAATACAGCGTTCCCAAAGCTCAGCATTGTCACCTACAAACCTAGTGTACCGGTGCGTGCAAACACCACAGCAACAACATACATGTATTGATATGGTCACTCGGGTGTGGAAAAGCAAACACGGGCTCGCGAACACTTGAGTGTGCGCGTGTACGAGTACTCGTACTCGTGATGTGCGGGCCTTCTGAACGTGCTGAACATTTGATGTTTCCCTTGCAGTTCTTGCATGTTGTTCGTGTTTGTGGTCATCGTACGACTGCACTCAGGAGCAGATACCTGCACGCATGCAAACTTGACTGGGCAGGGGTCTACATCACGTGCACTGTTTTCTTTGCAGACGTGTGCACCAAAGCTCCAGGATGGGAGCGGTGAGTTGTGGTGAATCCGTCAACAATTCTCGATTGTGGGTGCATTGCCACAGTGAAAGAACAGCCCTCTCAGATCCGTTTCTGCATCTTCATACAATTTTCATAAGTCGCACCAATCATCACAGGAACAGGTGAACAACCTGTGCAGGTGAACATGACCAAATATGGAATTCCTTCCATTTGTGCCAACTATTGCTCCAGATTGTGTGTACAGTGAGACCAGGTTACGGTGCATGTTTGTGATCTCCGTGTTCGATTACGTTTGTTCTCTTGTATGCTTATATATTCTGTAAAATTCAAGTTTGGTGTGGTCGTTCCGCCGCCAAAGTGCTGTCTTTGACAGATCTGTAAGGGATCTGAAATGCTGTAACAAAAGCAGTCCACTTGCTGTGGGCTTGTTGTGCAGGTGTGAGGCAATGCCGTCAAAGGAAGCGCCGGGATGAGATGGAGGCTGCGTCTGCGTCCGCGCAACTGGAGGCTTCTGCTGCTGACGCTGCTGCTGCTCGCCGCCGCCGTCTTCCTCCTGCAGGTGGCGGTGTCCGGCTTCCTGGAGGCGCTGTCTCTCAGAGAGGGACAGAGGAACCCGAGGTGTGACGGACCTGCGATCTACTGCAACCCAGAGCTCAGGGGTGAGCACTGTGTGACCGCAGAAAGGGACAGGAAAGGGGCAAGTAAAAGAAGAACACTTCTGTCCCAATGAAACAGGGGGACAATTTTGAGCGGCTTGGGGAAAATATCGCAATCGGTAGTCATTTGCACCAAGTGGAAATTGTCTCTCAGCAGCGCAACTCGCTTCCCGCTCGACGCCGCCACCCCCACGACTCCGCAGATGCGTTCAGCGCACGAAGCTGCAGAGAGACCCGGCTCCGCTTCTGCGTCAGCTCGACCGCGTGCACGAGCCGTGGCGCTGGGACCGTATTCGGGCCCGGGTCTTGGACAGCTGGGCGTCCTGGGTCCAGGCTGGGGAAGACCTGTCGAGGAAGGGTGGCCTGGACCAGCAGCCCGTTCTGCAGGTTTGTGTAAGGGACCGCGCATTATGATTTATTCCCAGCATTGATTCTTTTCAGTTGGTTTTTCATTTTTGGTTGGGGCGATTTGTTTGACCCGCCTGCAGTGTCTCTAACTTGTTACAGGATGTTTCTCTGGCGTTCTCATACGTTCTTGTGCTGTTCTGGTTCCTCGTTCTGCATAACAACCCAAAGTTTATTTCCCAGGTCCTGTTGGTGCCAGGAGTGCTCAAGGCGACGGGCTTCACGGAGCCTGACGCCGTGAGACGCGGCGCGCCGGCGGGCGACCTGCAGCAGTGGGCCGACCTCGCCGCCGCGCTCCACACTCTCGGACACAACGTCACACTCATGGACGATTTCTATCACGCAGGCAGAGGGTGAGATTCTTCTTTTCATTCTTTTCTGCTCTTGCTGGCTCCAAAAGCAAAAAATGTCAAAATGCAAAACTTCCTTGCGCTGCAAGCAGTCGTGTTGAAAATTTGAAACAACCGGAAGTTGGTCGGTACCAGAATGGTGCTCTGGTCTCCCTCGCACTGCAGACTGCGGTACGGCTGGTTCGACTGGTCCCCGGGACCCGACTGTCTCCCGGAGACGTTCGACCGCGTCTTCGCAGACATCATCACCATGAAAACGCTCATGCAGGACGTGATGCAAAACCAGAAGTAGGTCACCTTGACCTGAACCAAAGCGAATGATTCCAGAGTAGCATTGGGCTGAAGCGAGTCACCCACCCACGAGTCACAATGTTCCGTTTGTGCCCTGCCAATCAAGAATCCCAATGAAACTCTCAAAACAAACAATGTGAACTGTCGACAACATTCTGAGCGTTGATGAAGGAACAAGGGGTTGAATTGGCAGGTGCAGGTTCCACGTGGTTGACGCGTACGGGACCGAGGCTGAGTACAATCACCCCGAATACTCAGCCGAACACGGGCTGCTCAGTTACTATGGAGGTCTCGGGCTCAACCTCAAGCAGTTCTACACTTTCTTCCGTGAGTTGTGTGTTGTTCAACGGGTGCAGTTTTGCCTCGGCCAAATGTACATCTCCACAACTTTTCCTGGAGCACCTTTTCCTTTCCCCTGAGCACTGTGTCTTGTGTGTCAAAATCTGAAAGCAAACGTTTCGTCCGCCTGGTTTGAAACCAGCTGCAGAGTCTGGAGCAACGTCATTCACTCCAACGCGAGTCAAGCTCGAGCCTTGGGTGGACACAGTGCGCACGTTGCAGCTGCAGCTGCAGCCCGTCGACTGTCTTCGAAAACCCTGAAAAGGGTTACTTTTGTGTCACGAAGAAAAGTACTGTTTTCAGCGCACACCCCGGACAACTCTTTCCTCGGGTTCGCTGTGCAGAGACGACAGGCGACGGCCACCAAGGGAAACACGGCTCTGTTGTATGGAAAGGACAGCGCCTACTTTCAGGTTTTGATCTTTTCTTCTCTTTTCCTTCTCTGCAAACTGCAATTGGCACTTTCTCGCACTGGCAGAAACATCATGGCACTGATGTGCGTCTGTGTGCGCAAAGCACAGAAAACTTCCTCGCATATCGCTCAGCTGAAGTTTCTGCGAAGCACCGAATTGTCTGGTTCGTCACCCACATTCACTGTATTTCTGACTTCAAGGGGAAGCACGCCTACATTGAGGCCATCATGAGCGAGCTGGAGGTGCACGCTACCTTGACCAACACTTCCGGTCTCCCGAGGGGTGTCGCCAACCACGGCATCGTGACGCCCGAGCAGTACAGCGACCTGCTCGCCAAGTCCAAAGTCAGAATTCACGGGCACAGAGTGAAGGAATCACAAACCACACGCCGACAAACTAAACTGAACCGCCGTACGACGAAAACGTTCACAACGCCTGGCCTTGGGAGTGCATGGCTTTTGAAGCGCAGTGCAAAAAGTTTGTGTGCCCGAGCAACTGCGGAACTGAGCTGCGAAAGTGGGTTTCCAGCTCAAATGGAAGAGCGTCCTTCCCGTTTCGTCCCTTGCCAGTCTGATATTACTTTGCTGAAACTGGACTTTGTTGTGGCAGGTGCTGGTCGGAGTTGGGTCCCCGCTGGAGAGCACGGGAGCGCTGGAGGCCCTGGCACACGGCTGCGTCTTCCTCAACCCCAGGTTCACAGGCAACGGAACCCGCATCCTGCAAACTCACAACAAACCCACGAGCAGAAAGGTGCGCTTCTCAAAGCCATAGCAAGCAGCAAAATTCAACCCACAATATTGAGGGAAGAAACACTTGCAAACAACGAACAGACTGCCAACACGCAAGAACTCCACTGCTTGACTGGATGACTCCGAGCTTTTTGTTTTCAGATGAATAGCCAGGTTCCCTACCTGGAGGAACACGTGGCGCCTCCACACGTGTACACCGTGGACACGCTGGATCTGCAGGAGTTGAGGAGAATCCTCCAGAAAATCAAGTCCAGCCAGGTCAGCAAAAAAACTATCTGATTTGCGACCTCTCAGGTTCCACCTGACGCCTGGAGTCAGGTTTAAAATGTTTCATGCAAAACAGATTTTGCTGCTCGCGCTCTCACGAGATGATGGTGCTGGGGTTTGAACGGGCCGTGTCAACGAGAACGAAATATTTTCTTCCTTGTCCGTTTTGGTTATTTTTCACCTGTCTGAAGAACCTTGGGTTCTGTGTTCAGGCAGTGCGGTGCGCGTCTTGACTTCAGGTGAAGGGTCTGGTGCCGAGGGAGTTCTCGCACTCAGGGATGCTGCAGCGCGTCGGTATTTACGTGCAGCAACAAGATTTCTGCAACCGCAGCGCGACGTGGCCCAATGTTGCGATGTTGCGGCCTGTTGTTGCGGACCGAGGAAGATCCTGCGCCGAGCAGTGTAAACAGTCTGGTAATGGACTTCTTTGGGTTGGCATTTTGGTGCTGAGGACTGTTGGTTTTGTGCTGGAAGGACGTACATGTCGATGGCTTGCGTTTGTTTTCCACATGCATTCATTTGTTGTCGCGCTTGCAGGACTCGTGTGTGAGGCAGCGCACTTTTCGGCAGTACACAGAGCATTCTCAGATTTACACTCAGGGTCAGTACCACTTGTCATATTTCTTCCTCTTGCATTGGGTGAGCTTATGTTCAGGTGTCACGTTCGTCGAGGGTTCCTGTACAACTTGACTCCTGGGTCAGTTGTTTGACATGTCAGCACAAAGACCTTTCATAGATAGTGCAGGTACCCCAGGGCTGAATTCCAATGGACTGTGGGCTGCTTGCAGGGTGCAGTGCTCGAGTCACTCAGTCACGGCGAGCCTCTCCGCTCCGTTCTTCGACACGGCCTCGCAGCGCTGTGCCCACCAGGGGGACCCGCTGCTGCACAGCTGCGCTGCAGGGGCGAGCACCACTGTCCGGAGACTCTGTCCCTGCAGAGAGAAGATACACGAGATCGATCCCTGACTGACTGGGCAAGGCTACCTGACGACAGCGGAGCTACATGTGAGGAAAACTCGGTCCTTCAAGGAAGACGAGTGCCAACGAAGCAACAAACGAGGACCAAAAAGGGTTCGAACCTTTGGGACGACTGAGTGCTTCCGCGCATCAAGCCTTCCTTGCACTCAACCAGAGGCTATTCGTCAAGAGCAGTTTCGTTCCGTGCCAATGCGACGCCCCCGTTCCGTGTCGTTCATTTCACAGGATCCGAACTGTTCCTTCCCTGCTGAACAGTGCCAGTGAGTTTTGAATTTGGAGTGAAGACTCTGTGCTTCTCGTCGGTGCTACCACTCAACAGTGCATTCGTTTTCTTGCCCGGAGCCTCAGGTGTTGTCTGTGCCTGGTGGGATGTACTCGCCGAGTGCGCTCATTGAGACACCAGTATTGTCTTTTTGTTCGGTTTTGAGTCGAAAATTTGGCAGAAACCCTTTCGCACTGTTGGAAACAAAGTGTTGTGTTCTTGCCCTGGAGTCAGAACGACATCCAAATTGTTGAATTTTGCGCGGAGCTCGTGATTTTACAACCAATCTGGACAGTGGTCATATTCGAGGAAAATGACATCGACGACCAACAGAGGAAAGAAAGGCACTCCAGACGGACAAGCGTGTGCGCAAACAAGCGATGGCTGCTTTCACAACGACAGTTCAGCTTTGATCACTGAGTTCGTCTCCTCATACAAAAACGAAATGTTTTGAAATATATTTGCTCTGTTTGATGCGTGTTTTCTCTTGGATAATAATTCACGTTCGCTGTGCAACTTGGTGATTCTGCATTTCGTGCGTTCCGCTGATCGAAGATTCTGTCGCGGATACTTCTTGACTACTTTCTGCAGTCGGACCCCGAAACTCTGACTTTGACAAGACTGACCCTTTGTGAGTTGTCAGAAGTTTCCCCAGCCGCTTGTTCAAACTGTTGTTTCGGAAGTGACCAGTAAACAAAGCAAAGTGCAATGATCTGAGAGTGCACGAGAACGTGCGTCATCGTCCTCACAGCGGTAAACAGAACGCAAGCGCTGCTGGATAAAAGGGGTGCTGTCCACGACAGATTCACTCACTACGGTCTACACATCGGCTCCAGCAACGACGCAGCGATGTACCTGACAGCGGTCTGCCTTTTGCTGACTCTCGGGGTGGCGTTCGCTCCGCCGCCGCCGCGTTTCGGAGGTCCGCCGCGCTTCGGAGGTGAGTGTGGGACCCAGTAAGACTGCAAGTAGAAGCGGTCAGAAATGGGCAACGTGCAGCAAAAAACGCAACTTGAAAATTGAAAATCGTGGAAACTCACAAAAGTGCACAGACTAACCTTCGGCCACACAAGTCTTGACCTCTCAGAGACATCGGTGGTTGTGCAAAACCTTCAACACCTCACCCTGGCTACAGCAGACTGAGAAAACACAGAAAGATTCCTTGCGTTTTAAATGTTGCATTCAAACTTATTTTCGTTTCAGGCAGGAGACCTCATCGCATGAATTGTCCTGAGGTAGTCAGTCTGTCACGTCAATTCGAATTTCTTCTTTTAAAGTGTTTCTCCTGAAAACACACATCTCAATGAAACTGTTCTGTTTCACGAATTGCAGCCTGCCTCAGACTTGCAATGCACGGGGACCCTGAACTACACGCACTACCTGGAGAAGATGTACGGAACGGAGGAGGAGTGGGACGCCGCCATCGTCGAGCACCGCGCAGCCGTCGAGAGCGCACGTAGGTATCTGTGGTCGTCCAGGATCACGAAGCCGCCACTCGGCCTGTGTGAATGTGTCGCTTTCTATTGGTCAAAGAACTTTGTTCCTGTAACAGGGAGAACTCTGCCCAAGAATCTGACTGTCTCTGCTTCTTCTTCTCCAGGCCAAGAGTCGCCCGCGCAGATGCCGGCGCGACGCCCCGGGATGCGGCGCCCCTGGGGACGCCGCCCGCGCCCGCGCTTCGTCCACCGCCTCCAGAGGATGATCTGCAACCACATGGAGTGCTTCAAGAGGGCTGTCAACACCAGGATGGAAACACAGGTCGAGGTGAGCGGCTGCAGGTTTCTCTGAAAAGAGCGGCAGAATTGGCTCCTCGAAACTCAGGCGTCCATGAGCACTGCGGTGCATGCGACAAGACTCCCCCGGAAAAAGATGTATTCACTCTCATCCAAACCAGCCTGTGACCGAATGAACCTATTAAATTGCACTTATGCTTCAGTTCCAAGGATGTATCTCGATGTTGTATGGTTCCACGGGCCACATCGAGTATTCTGGCATTTTGTTGATGTCGATGCGTTTGCAGTGGAGTCGGACAAATCTGGACGTTTGACACCCAGTTTTGCATTCCCACCTCGCAAGGCGTCACATGGCATGCTCCACGAGCGGGTTTCACGTGTTGATTTCTCGCTGCCTCTCAGATGCCGCAGAACTGCCGCGCCGTGTGCGAGCGGCGCCGGGAGATCCACGACGAGGCACGCGTCGCCGAGCAGCAGTTCACCAACGACATGATGAAGCTCGTCACGTGCAAAAAAGTTTTCGTTGCCTTCATGGTGAAGAAGGTATGCTCTGAGACCCGTGCAGCATTTCGTTTTGGAAAACTCGTTTCACGATAGAAAAGACAGATAGCACAAGCGAGAGAGAGAGACAGAGACAGAGAGACAGACAGAGAACATAGAGGCGAACAGACACTCTGAAAGAATGCAGTGCGTGGACAGACAAACAGGGAGACAATGAGATGGACGGAAGCTCCACAGACACAAGTAGACACACAGACAACTGAATGTGAGTGTCGAACGGACAGAGTTTGACTGTGGTGCCTCTGCCTCCTCAAGGTCCAACAATGTCTCTTCGTCTTCAGGTCAATGACCCGAACTTGGTGTGCGACGCATCCATCGCGGAAAACCTGAACGCGCTGTACGGCGACAATCCCGACACCGCGGTGCGCACCCTCGTGCAGCAAATGTTGGGTGAGTGGGAAATGGTTGGGATGTTCTTGAACGGAACAGGATCCAAAACGGAAGCAACGATCGGAAAGACACCGCCAGGTCTATTTTCCATTCTTCTTACACCTTCGTCGTCGAGGCAGAGAGGTAACCAGTGCACATGTGTGTGAAAGTTTTCTCTCTTGGTTTGTTTCTGTTGAAACAGTGACCAAACGAGAGAGAGACAGAGAGTGACAGAAAGAGAGAAAAAGAGCGGGAACGAGAGAATTAAGCAGCATCATTTGGAACAAAGTTACTGTACTTTGGTCAGGTTTTGTTGAATTGCCTTTCCACTGCCCCACAGACAGTGAACCGGAGGCGCCCTGCACAGGGTCGCTGGACAGGCTGGCTTGCAGTTGGCGAGAAGTGGACGCCAAATTGAGGGTAAGGTTGACCGCATATATTGTTTCGAGTGAAAGGGTCGGAGGATGGGCGGCAGGACGGAACTGTCGGGACGGAGTGCGACGGGGTGGGACGGGGCGCAGCGTGTGGAGGGGGTCGGGGTGGGCGCCGTTTTCGACACGACGCGCTGGAGACAAAGACTGAGGAGTGGTGTTGAGTGGCAGTCTGGACAGGATCGATAGCGCGTGGCCGCTGAAATAACGTGGCCAACGTAGCCAGACCCCCAACCAGAAGACACAGGTGTCTGACAATTTAACTGAGTGGCATTTTAAGAGGTGTCTGTTGTACCTCAAACCAGGAGACACAGGTCCAATCTGAAACGGCCAGGCACCTGTGTCTGGGTAGGCCCTGTCTCATCATTTCGTTGCACAGGCAAAGGCCACACAACCATAACTGGGAGGGGCCTTGTCGTCACGACAGGTCAGATTCCTTCGTTGCCCAAATGTGATCAAAACTGCAAAGTGGTTCTGTCCAGGCGGAAAGTAACCTCCCCGCGGTCTGCGATGATGCCAAGTTCAGCAAGGACCCGGCCAGAATCACGCAGCAGGACGTGACGAAAGTGCTCTGCACCAAACTGAGGAAGTTCAAGAGACACGGGGTGAGTGACAGGACCAAGGCTCCGTGGCTTGTGTTGGGCAGCAACACACACAAACATGTGGCAGAGAGAGAAAGAGACGGAAAAGAATTCAATAGGTGGCGTTTCCGATTCTATCCTTTGTTTGCAAATGCCGTTCGGAAAACACGGAAATACAGTACCGAAGTGAACTTTCTTCACAGATGCAGATGCTCGATCATCTCAATGATGATGACGATGACGTCAACATCGACCAGTGAGGGCTTTCGTCATGGGCCACTCATGCTGAGGCACTCTCCATTCGCCCCTGTACGATTCTTGTAACCGGTGTTGAATTGTCTTGGAGACTTTTCTTGTAGAAGCCGTGGGCTCACTCACTCCAAAGGACAGGTCAGATTTACTTGGAGTTGATGTCACTTTGAGACAGCAGTTTTTCACAATAAATTTGACTCACAAGTTTGTAAAAATCCACACAGTAACAAACGTGTCATTTCACCCAGCACAAGAGAAATTCTCCCGGTTTCGTTCCTTGGCGTGAGTGAACCCCAACGTGCGAGCAACAAAGGAGCGCTTCTGCTGAGAACGAATGCACTTTATTGTTGTGCGGAAACACGATTTTTTCTCAACACGCTGACAATCCCAAACTCATGAACAATGCGATAAATAAACGCGTATGATTCAATTCATGTTGTGTTCGTATCGTACGAGTATCGTGTTGAAATTCTTGGACTGTACTTGAACCAAACGCTTCCATGCAAATGCTTGTTTTTGATTGTTCTTTTGGTCAACTTGGAGAAACTACGTGCAGAAACCTACGACAAAGGAACACCGCTTTCAGTTTTTGATGTGAGCCTGTTCGACAAGCACCAAAAAGCAAGAGATCTTGGTTGGCCTGGTACCTGTCACTGGTGTTCATTGCATGACAATCTTTCTCCGTTTCAACCTGTCGACGGGTTCAATTTTGAGCCACAGTGGACACAGTGTTTCTCTGCCTGAGGCTCATGTCACTGGAGCCAGAGCCACTGGACGGGGTCACGGCGTTCTGTTTGCACCCAAATCTGGCCAAAAACTTGCTTCGGAAGTGGCGGCTGCACAATACATAAATCGAAAAATTTACAGAGGAGTTGAGAAAAACCATCGTTGGAGTTAGCCTGGCAAAGAAATATGGAGCGTGTGGACAAGCAACCTTTTCCTTGGAAAATATGACATTCCTCAGGAGTGAATTTATAGGAATAGCCAATGTAAACACAGTGAAAAAGAGAACAATGAAAATCAAAGACTTATTCATGTCGTTCTCCTGCACAGCCTTGGACGTCAGATGGGCTCTCTTCTTGTGGATTTTTTTCATGTGCCTCACTAATTTGTGCGTTGAGAATGCCATAATGATCAGAGGTATCAAAAAATTAACAAGGAAAAACAGAGCAGTATTGTAAACATATTTAAATCCGTCCGAGTTGCCAAAATTATTGAGTCTTACAAGATAGATGTCCCTCGATTTGTTGTAAACCACATCCAGAAAGAAGTATCTGGGCAGATTATACACAACGCTTCCCACCCACACGAGCGCCACCAGATACTGCATCGTGCGTCTCATCCCGACCGTGTTCGCCTGAAGGGGTCTCGACACACATAGATACCTGCAAACCAACAAAGCTTGGTTGAAGCACTGGAGAAAAAGTTTTTCCTTTTCAATGGCATTTTTGACTCTTGCAGAGTACGCAGTCGTTTCTTTTCTCACGAAATGCAGAAACAAAATCACCTGTGAAATGTTGCGAGAACGATGATCCATGTTGATGACAACATGAAGGTACTGACGACAGCCTGGTACTTCTGAAGGAAATATCCAAAGTATTTGACCAGAAATCTCAAAGAGTCTATTTTGAAGTTTTCAGCCAAAGCTTTTGGTGACTGAAATATCCAGTAGGTGGTCAAGACCAAAGTGTCGGAGACAGCAAGGTTGACCAACAGGAAAGATGTGATAAATTTCTTCATTTCCCTCCACATTATCATGATAATGAAGACGTTGCCTGTGACTCCCAGCAAGAAAAGCAGCGAGTTCAAAGCTATCATATTTACAATATCATAGTAGAAACATTGCAAATAAACTGGAGACTCCCTGGAAAAGTTCCCTTGCGGTCTGACTCCAACGTATCCTCTTGAACCTTGTTGTGTGGTGAGGTTCAGGTCCATTTCGTTGTGTTGGTAAATTCACTCAAACAGAAAAGTTCGTTTGGAGGTCCGCCAGGCAGTACAAAAAATGTCAGCACACAGAAAACACTGTTCTGCGGTTAATTGCCTTTGGAAGGGTCACGAAATACCACCAGCGGGACTCTGTCTGAATCCTGCGTGTCTTTCTGCACTGTGGCGTTCCTGTTCTTTCCACAACTTTGCGCACTGGACCTGCAGCCTACGGTCGATGTTTCATCATTGACAGAAATAGAAAGTGGAGTGATGTACCTTGGCAAAATATCGAACACTCTGGCGAACATATCTGAGAATCTGGATGTCAGAAGAAAGAATCGGACCGCGCACACAGGAAAAAACACTCTCAAGGTGTCAGCTTCGAAGCTGTGGCGCCCACAAAGCCAGAGCAACAAGCAGGAAACTTCTGGTTACTCAAGAGCAAACCTGGCCTGTGGTGTTTGGTGGCCTCAGCACTGACCTTCTTCATTGTTTGATCTGGAGAACGGTGTCTCTTTTTGAGAAACCTGATGCTCCTTCTTCTCTTGTTCATCTTTCTTGGTCTTCAGTTTCGCGAAAGATGCGCAGCAGTTAAACTGCCCGAGGCTGGCGACGTGATGCTTCTCCTCGAACCGAGTCTAAATGTGGAACTTACTCTGCGTGTCAAGAAGGAACAAATGGCCAGTGCCCTACAGGACTTCCAAAACGAAGGAAAAGAGTGGATGGAGGCTTTTAATTTGTTGTGAGATTCTGACTTGATCTGGGTTTGCGTTCAAGAATCCCTTTTCGCTGTGCTCTCTTTTCGGCAACATTTACTGATGAACAGCAATCACACTTGAACCACGGTTGCTCGAACACAAAAAACCCTCATAAGGCCTGTGACAACAGGGAAATGCACGGCCACCCAGATTTCGTCCTCTCATGTGTTGTTCTCCAACTGAACTCTCAAGAATGAGCTCCTTGTGTCAAAGTTCCTGCTCTGAACAACTCAGCTGTACACTTGCCGAAGGTAAGCTTTCGAGCAAGCATCACAGAAGTGCTGATAAAACCGGGAATAAAGGGATTGAAGCTATATACAGAAGAGAACACCACATCTGCTGTGAACAGTGAACCTCTTCAAGCTTCTTTTATGTTGCGGGAAGTTGTTTGCAGTGGATGGTGTCTTGTACTGTATTGTTTCTCTCAGCAACTCCTCGCTGAGGATGAAGTGAACAAAAACAGATTCCAAATGATCGGTGGCACGATCCTCTTCGAGACGTCAAGACCCAGTCACTCATCGTCGGTGTCATGTGCGTCAAGTCAACTTGTCCTCTTTTCGACAATCAGCTGTACAGAAACCACGGACGAGGTCGACACATCGATTCATCCACAAGGTCAGTTGCAAAAACAACACAAATTGGGGTACATTTTTCATTTATCAACAGCTCAGAGACAAATGTCACACATGTTTTCCTCTTCGAGCAAAAACTGTTGGAGAGAACCTTGCTTCATCTTGGTAGATTCTCCTCGTGAACTTCAGATCTTTTCTCAGCTTCAGACAGGTATTCACTTCCTGGAACACGCCTTCAGACAGGTCATGATGACGAAGTCGATGAGTTCACAGACGGTGAGTACGGAGGCGCCCAGCATCAGACCCATGAAGCCGCCTGCAACGTAAAACCACAAGTGTTTCACAAACTGCTGCAGATCAGAACTTGGTCGGGAGTGTTTCAAGGCGTCCGTGGTTTTCAGCTCCACCTTCTAACAGGCAGTTTCGTCGGATTTCAGTTTCCTGCAAAGGCACGGAATCAAAGAAACAGTGCGACGTTCGTCCGGCATTGCTTCATTCGGCTTCCCACCTGTTTCGCCCATGAGGCTGAGGATGTCGTAGGCCGGAACCTCCCTCATCTCCACATATGAAATCTCCTGATAATACACGTCCAGCACCAGAAAGTTGGTCCTTCAATTGATCAGAATCATCCAATTATAAGTCTCATGAACAACGTTTCATCAACTCTCAGCCAGCAGTTCAAAGAGCACACGTTCAGTCACTCCACCTTTGCGTGGAAAAACCGGGAAACCAACCCAGACAGGCTCGTGGCGAAAACGTTGCAAACAAACACTTTCAACGCACCTGTAGAAATTGTCGTCGACTTGGGTGGATTGCAGAAAAGAATCCAGATGACGCTCGAGGCCCTGCAGAGTTTCGCTCAGGAGACTCGTCAATATCGTGACATTCCCGCCAACCAACTCCAGACTTTCAGACAGTCCTGACATGAAATCCTGGAGGCTGTCATTGAAATTAGTTCCATTTGTTACTGACGACCAAAACCCCAAGGTGCTCAAGTCCTGGATATCCAATGGAATCAGCTTAAATTCATCGAGTTCTGAATACAGGTTTGGAACCATGGTCTCAACGTTGCCAATCAATGCCAAATTTATCTTCTTCAGCAGCTTTCCTGTTTTGCGAAGTCCTGTTATCAAATTGGTCATGTTCTTGTTCATTTGTTGGAAATCATGAGCCAGTTGAAACTGACTGAAGGAGAGACTGCTGTTCCTTGTTGTGTCTAAAGTTTGCGTCAGCGATGCAACGGAGCTCTGCACTAAGTCTGTTGTTGACGATATTGTGTTTGTTAAAACTTTCAATGCGTCAGCAAAGACAATATTTGTGGTGTTTCCACACAAATCAGCAGAATCCAGCAAATTGCCAACAGCGCACTGATCAAGAACTTCTGTCTGCAAGAGGCTTGCAGCAACATCAGCAATTGAACGTTGCAGTCTTTGCAGCAACATTTGTTGACCAGTGTCAATGTTCTCCAGCAATGATTCGGGATTAACATGCCCAAAATTTGAATTATTTTTGTAGGAATTTTCACAGTTTATAATTCCATTCCCAGGAAGCCTCCAAATGCTGTTCTTCAGTGGCCAGTCGCAGCTTCCAATACTCTCGTGTTTGTGTTCAGGCAAAACAGACAAAACTTTTGCTTTCAAGGTGAGAACGTCCTCAGCAAAGTCTCCATTCGTAGTGAATGTAAGCAGTTGACTCAAATTGGCCAAGACTTCCACAAAGCTTTTCAAAGCAGTCAGACAAGTCAGGTCTTCACGACTACCCCTCAGTGATGTCGGCACAAATGTTGCGTTCAAGAATGTTCCGTAGGAATTGAAAAAGGCATTCATTTCAGCCTGAATGGCATTCAAGGAATTGGTATTTAACAGGTTGGATTGCGTTGTGAACAGTTTTTCCAAGTGTGAGACACAGTCAAACAAACCCAGAGCCGAGACCTGTTCCAGAACCATCGTTTGGTTCAGGTGATTGTTGATAACATTCAGCAAGGTTGTTGCTGACGTCAAATTCACGCCATCCAGACTCAAATCCACATTTGGTAGGTCTTGTAATGGGTTGATATTCAAGGTATTTTCAACCAAAATGTCATCGGAGGTTGAAGTTCTGTTCAGATATTCTGGCAAGGGCACAAGTTCCGTGTTCGAATAGTTGAGAAAAGTTGACAGATCCTCCACCAGACGAAGTATTTCCGCAGTGCTTGTTTCATTCAGAGAAAGTTTGAATTGAATCAGTGCATCCGTGAGATTGTCTGCCCCTGGCAAGGAGCTGTTTAGATTTGAAGCAATATCCATAACCAAAGAGTTTAACATGGTAGAATTGACATCAGCGTGAACCAAATGATCTGTCAAGTTGTCTGAAAAGTCAGCCAGAGTCTCATCCAACAACAGAAGCCTTCTTCTTGTCGGGCTTAAACCTGTGGAGCTTCCGCCTATTTGAGATGAGAAGGCGGCACTCACAGCTCCCAAACACTCACTCCCACCCTGCACAGCACTGCCGTCCTGGGTGAGTCCCGTAATGCTCTCCAATGCAAAGAATATTCCCGCGGTGCTGTCTGCCAGGCCGAGGAGTAACTCACTCACATTCTCCAACGATGTTATGTTGTCAACCGCTGCGTCCATCTCACCACAAGCTTTGCCTTCCAGAAGTGCTGGACAAACGCAAAAGAAAAGGCAACGTTTCTCCTGGTTCACTTTCTTGCTGCTTCAGACCCCCTTCCTCTGTCGCACCCAAGGGTCCGGGCCTTGACCCAACTGAAGCAATCTGGCCAATTTTGTGCCCACCACTGTTTCACATTTTTTGAAGTTGAATTATGGGTCCCTCTACGGACGCATGCGGGAGTGCCCCCTTGCACCAGCTGGATAGGTTGCTGAGAATCGCCAATCGCGACACAGAAAACCTTCGTGTCCCTGGTTCTCACCTTTGATGCCTTCAATGTCCCCTTTCATGTCATCTGGGAGAGTTCGCAGGGCCGACAAACCAACGAAGGGCCCACTCACGGGGCCGCCATTCAGGAACACGCCCACCAAACCTGAAACCAATTCGATTTTGTCTGGCGCAACACAACAGAATTGGCCAAAATTCCTTGCATGTGGACCATTATGCTCGGCTGCCAGTTCCGTGGAACAATTACGTGTACTCACCATTCATCAGAGACCGCAGCGAGGATACCACCTGGTCAACTTGCTGAAACAGTTGAGTATTTTCCAGCGCCAGGTCTGGGTCCAGGATCTGTCTTATATCTGCAGCTAATCTGCAGATGAAACGTCCTCTTGAGCTGAACTGACACAACAACTTTTCGATCTTCAGCACCAACCACTTAGCTGTGTTCAAATGTTGCTCAACAACCACCGTACCGTCTCGTGTACAAGCCCAAAAGTGGGAAGAACACGGGATTTTACGGACGAACCAAAGGTTGATACCACGTATTCACTGCACACACTAACCTGCTTTGCGAGACTACTGCCTGGAACTTGGGGTCCTCCGCCCCTCGCTTCAGTTCGCCGGCCACAAACGCGTTGGAAAGTGCGGCGGAAGAGACAGTATGGCCGTAGTGGGTTGACTCGCAGGGGATGGGGCAATCACAGTTCCCCATCTCAACCTCAACTGAAACAGTCTCATACTCGTATTTATCTCAACATTGAATCGGGTGTCACAAGTTTAACCTTTGGTCTTTCAGTGAAATTGAAATGCTCCACAATTCAATGTGTGTACACACCATTGCTGGACAGCAGACAGGTGATGCCTTCAAAGTCGCACTCATCCATTTCGTCCCTGGAGACGCGCGGTCGCCTCCCGGCCTGCTCGTCCGCCGCCGCCGCGGCGCCACCGCACAGCTCCGTGACAAACGGGTCGCGGCAGCCGCAGGCGCCCTCTGCCTGCGCCAACTCGCAGTCCGCGAGACAGTCCTCCCGCGAACAAGCGCCGTGTGAACAGTCGCTGTACGGACGGCTCAGCATGATAGTCTGCATGTGGGAAACTTATGCTCGAAAAAGTTGTTCTTTGAGGAGCATCTGAATCAGCAAAATCGTGAAAAAGGTTTATTCAATCAAATCTGTCTTTCTGATCAGTGAAAATAGAAACATGGCGATGCGACACGAAGAACGAAGACAAATGACAAGCCTTGGTCAGCGAGATGGCGACGCTGCTGGCGGTGCCGGCGGAAACGAGGAAGGCGTTGGAGTTGATCCTGGGCGCGCTGCCGGGGCTGTGCACCGCCACCAGGATCCCCGCACCCTCACTCTCGCTGTCGCTCGGAACGGCTTCGTACTGCTCGACGTTGATCTTCAGTTTCAGACTCCTACCGGCGCCTGAGAGACAAGAAGCACGTCCAGTTAAAGATTTTTATGGCTGTGGTTGGATCTTGTTTCGCCAATTGCGCTGTCGTGAAGATCCTGGGAATGATCTTTGTTGTTTTGTTTTTTCACAGACTGACAGTGCATCACTTCGCATTTTGCCAAGTGTCTGATGACAGTGTCTAAATTGCCCTGGAAAACAAATCCTCATCTGCCACGTGTTGGTCTTTCCGCAGCCCTGCCACCGCATCGATCTTTTTCCAGAGCGATCGGGATCTTCCACATCCAGCACCTGTGTTGCTCGTGTTTTTCTGCGCGTCCGGGCTGAAGTTGAACGTGAAGCACACGCCGGCGTCCGTCTTGTTGACGCTGAAGTCTCCCGCTGCGTCGCACGCCACGCCCTGCCACGTGCAACTGCGGCGAAGTGAGGCAGAACACAGTGTTGTGCGACACAACGGGGAAAATCGGAGCAGCGGAGCAAAAGGACTCAGGTTTGGCTGAAACATCCCAGTGGTTTCCGTCATCACATTGCCCTTGAGAGTGCGACACTCGCAGGGCCTGCATGAACACCGCCAACAAAAATCTGTTTGAGTGACCACGACTTTGGACGCGTTTGCTGCAAGAAGACCTGGGTTCCGTTCTCAAACCGTCAATGCACATGGCCAATCTACACTCACTTGTGGATGAGATCGTCCCTTTGCGGCGCGACCTGGAACAAAGCCTGAGCAGACACCGGAGAATCTTCAGCCTCCCGCTTCACAATGGTGGAACCGCCCAGCCCGGGCAATGGTGCCGTGCTCAGTCCCAGACCTGCAAAGACAAACGTCAACTGATCAAGGATGCAAAAACCATGATACTGCTAAAATCTTGAGTTCTGGCTGAAATTCATGCCCCGAAAGGACAAAAGGAATGGAACAGTCCAACTTGTGAGAGGTGGTGCTCCAACCAGACTGGGGTAGAGACCAGCCTGACCAGCAGCTGTCAATCTGCAAACGAACCAAAAGCAACCGCGTGTTCCGGGGCAAAGACGCACCTTGCAACCTGAATTGAACATCAAACGAAGGGGTGTGTCTTCTGTGGGGACATGAGTTTGCCATTGTTTTGATGGGACCGGTTGCGTTTTGGTGTCTTTTTAAACTAATGCTTGTGTACCTGTATTTGTTTGGGTTGCAAAGCGTCACACTGGGAAAAGGCAGCTGGTTCGTGGCTTTTGTCTCCATACTCATCACACTCGGGTATTCCAGGTAGTACATGACTCTCAGAGCGACCTGGTAGGTACACAGAGCCAGGGACCCGAAGAAAAACAACGTCCACAGCGCTCTGAAAAGAACCACAATAGTTTCTTGGAGTGAGAGGATTGAATCACACGGCACCAGAACTATGGAAAGTCTCCGGCCTGCAGCAAGGGGACTTTTTCGACCCCCAGTTGTTCTCTTTGCCCCTGGACGCTGAACTCAGTCCTCCGGGCCATCAGGTGACGCAACATCTGGAAACTTGTTTTTTTTGTGAAAGACCATCGGGTTTTGTGAGAACTTCTTGTTTCTCAATTGCGCTGCCACTTTAGGCCATTTGCAGCTTCGTCAGACTTTCTCTGTCTTCCAAGAAGCACCAGCCTCAAGCCAACCAACCCACGATTTCAGGGCATCAAAGTCAAGCCCATGGTGATGACAACAGGTTTTTTTGTTTCCATGTGGCAATGTAGCCCGAAAAAGAGAAACTACCTTTCACAAACGCGCGTTCATGAATGTGAGAATCAATTACACATTTGGTTCCAAATTGATCAAGTCGCTGTTTTCTGGTGAGAATGAGCAATCAGCAAGCTTTGCAGTTGAAAAAAAGAACCCAACGGCACCCAACATCATCAATTCGCGTCACTTAGAATCCCATTACCCATTGATTGAATTGGATTCACAAACCACCAATTGCCGGTATTTGTTTCCCCTTGTGCACCCCCAGTCTGCATCCTGTTGTCTCTTCCATCTGCAGGATCGATGACGCGTGGCATATTTGCACCTCTCGGTCGTAAATACACAATTTGCAACACTCACCGTCGGACAAGTTTGGAGCCGCTTTCAAAAACGTATTTGATGCCGTGAAACGTCGTATCCTGAGTGAAGCCAATCCAAGCGTTCGGACCTGCAAGAATTGCACAACAAAAGAACCTCAACATCAACCAATGTCTCGTGCATTTTCAGTTTGAGCAATTTCTGCTGCTTGTCAGCTTGTCATTTGTTATTTTCCTTTGAGCAAGCACCTGTTGCTTGTGACTGCCTGACCATCCGTCAGCGAATCCACCAGGATGTGTCTCAGTCTGGGTCTGAAAATCTGTGCACAAATATGGATTCCCTCACCTGGGTCCGAAGCCTCGAATTCACCCATCCTTTCTTCCTCCGCTTCTGGTTTGAAGTCCTGCACGGGGGTCAGAGTTGGTTTTGGCCGGTTGTGTGCAGCATCACGCGCGGGTTCTATTTTCATTCTTCTCTTTCCAACTCAAGTTGAGCTGAGCACCCCAGAGAAAGGATCAGATTCTGTGCAGTGTCCGCAAGAGCAGCACAGCCTGTCGCGAAGAAAGTTTCTCGTTCCTCCCGGCTGAAATGTCCTCTCTCGAACAAAGAACTCTGGATCTATACCTCTGATCAGTGATGTCGGAGCCTGAAGCTGGCGAGATTTCTGGCATAAACGTCCGCTTTGCGCAGTTTGAATTCACGATATCGATGCCAGTTCATACGAAGTCTTCGACTGCCATGTCCTGCCATTCTTCACGCACAGTCAGCCGAGACTTAGTGAGAAGGCTGTCCACTCGGCTTCGTCTTGACTCGACAGATGGTTTGGAAAACCAGAATGTGCGTTTCAAACGACGATAAAGGTTCACAAATAATTTTGTGAGGAATTTCATTTTCTCTGATGAACCGTTCGCTGATCTCCAAGACACGAAATTGAGCACAAAACTTCACAGTTCCTGCTCATGTTCTGCACGAGGATCGTTCGTTCTTCCGAGAGCTGCAGCCACAGATCTGGACCTCTCTGCTGATTGGTTGTTTGCGATACGGCTCAGCCAGTCACTGAACACAAGACTCAACTCAACCTTGACGCACTGAAGTTCACATCCCATGACGACAATGCTCGGCAGCACTTTTCCAGAGTGCTGGAACACACTTTCTTTCCTGTTTGTTTGCTTTCGAATTTGAGGGGCAAAAGGTGAGCAAATTTAGGGGGCCCTCACGCTTGGTGAGTCACTCCATGTGAAAGGCCCCTGGACAGTCAGGTCATTCATTTTGGTGGTGTGACAATCTACACTCTGGCCCCAAGGTGCACTGACAAACAACTCTCATGCATCTAGAAACAATGAGTTTCAAGCAGTCACCGTCCCAGGGGGTGTCCGGCATGAACAACAATCCCGTCTTGTTTTGGTCAGAGTGTGAAGCCAAACGGCGACTAAGCCTTGTCCGTGAGACGTCCATTGCTGCTTTCACAGCCATTTTGCAACCAGTGTAGATTCCACTTGTAACAAAAACACATTGATTTTGCTTCGTTGGCCCTTGTGCACGCACGCATTGGTTCCCAGCGCATCTGAACTCCGTTTTGTGGTTGTAACATTGACCCATGTCATTCGCGCAGGAATGCCCAAAATCTGACCAAGTACGTGAATCAACTCAACTCTCAGTTTGGTCTGTGGTCCACCACGACACACAGTTCCGGGTCTTTTCACGAGAATTGTCAGTTCTTCGCCACAAACAAATTTGAGGTGAAAGCAGAATAGTGATGCTGAAGCAGAAAGTTTATTGGTGACTCAGCCACAGAACACAACCAACAGTCTCTTCGTTTCACCTCACCACCATCTCGTGTTGGCACCGTCTCGCATCTCGTGTCTGACAGCTGGGATACGCAGATTGGACTGATTAGACACAGGTCAGGTGGACACAAATCACTTTTCTGATCACAATCATTGCGTACAGATTGTTTCTATGCCTTCAGAGGGCATTCCAGTCAATCCAATCTGGTCTGCAGTTTTATCTGATTCAGAAGAGAAGGAAGCTTCGCGAAAGAAGAATCAAAACGGAAAAGTCATTCCATCTGTCGCCGGTCGTTCACACTGAAAGGAAATTGGCCCCGGTGTCTGTATTTATCACAAACGGCCAAAAACATGCGTGCAGGAGGCGTGTGAAAGAGACGAAAGTCTGACCTGCAAGGCACAGAAAAGCAAGGGAAACAAACGCATACATGTGAACCTTGAACAGGCGTTTTGGGTTTTCAACAAACGTCAAAAACGTGGTTCCCTTCGTCAGCTTGATCCTTGTTCCATTTTGCCTGCAGGACAAGAATCAGTGTCAGTCGCTGAAAGGACTACTATTTTCGGTGGTGCCCAACACGATAATCACAAAAAGAGAACGGTGCAAAAAGAGGATTCAAAAAGTTTTTGTTGGCGCAATTCGGCTCTCAGTGTGAACTTACAGACCTGTGGAATGCGGAGAGTTTGTTCACTCCAATTCCAAATCAAACGGACTCCACGGAGGCATTATATCCCCCGGTGGGTGGGGCCCAAGGCACATGTTGGGTGGGGGCGCATCGCCAAGCACAAACTTGAGGAAGGCCTTGACAGGACCTGGGAGATATTCACCCAACCCTGAAACGCACAACTCGTACTTCAGCTGCAGAACCTTCTGGAGTCCGGGTGGGAGTGCGGGCAGCAGAGCACTGGGGTCGGAACAGTCACCAAGGCCACCAAAGCCGCCGAAACCGCCGAAGCCGCCGGAGCCTGAGCCTGAGCCTGAGCCGAACGGCAGGTCGCTCAATGGGAACACAGCTCCGTCCGACAACTCCTCCCAGGCGTCCTGCAGTGCCTCTATCAGGTCATCCACATAACCCTTCAACAGCTCCAGATCTTCCGGGCTGCAAACACATCATGACAATGGAGGGATCAACCCAGGGGAATGAATCGTTCAGTTTTCCGCCATTGTCTCCGGTGCGGACAACGCGGCCAGCATATCGAGAATCAGAACAGGTTCAGCACCCGTCTTGTCCAGGCTGTCGGATCATGGGGTGGAATCGCCATCCCTGTGACCCAGACAAACAGGGACTGTCATCGAACAGAATCTCACCGTTTGTTTAACTTGCCAAGCAAAATTCAAATTTCAAAAGGCGTGAATTTGTCTCAATGAAGTGTCAAAGTCAGGCTTGTTATTGTTTAATCTCTGAAAATTTTTGTCGAATGTGTGTGTTTGTGTGTGTGTGTGTGTGTGTGTGTGTTGCAACTTTTGAGAGGACTCGTGCTCAGATATATCCTGTTGACAGTCAATATGATAAGGCTTTCCCGATTCTGGCTCTGAGCTATTACCGTAATACGAGGCCTGCAGTATACGATCTAAGTACAAATACCCGTAAAAAGGCTGAACGATCAATGCACGTGCCCGTACATGTGCAGCCGTGCACAAGTTGTGGCTCTTTGTCTCGACAGTGTTACCATCTCTGCTTTGAAAACGATTGGAAGTTGTGCCTTGCCCAATGTCTAACAACCTGGAGAATCTCTGCGCGGTGTGGCTTCAGCCGAACTGGAGGCTTTCTGTACCTGAGTTCGGGGCCGGAGCCGGAGCCGGAGCCGGAGCCGGAGCCGGAGCCGGAACCAGGAGGCCGTGGGTCTGGTTCACAGCCCTTGATGGGAGGTCCGCACACGAATGGGCAGGCCAGATACCAGAGAAACGCAGCCTGCCGTGATCACGAAGAACAAAGTCAAGATTGCGGATGGTTGCGTTCCACCGCACAATCAAGACCCACAAAATTCCTTTCAACGATGCAGACAGTTGCAACCTAATGCTCACACACAGACATGTTTCATCCACATGTCCGTTCTTCCTCCACTTTTCTCGACTCTCGTGACATCATTGTTTTTGCCTTCATCTTTGCTGTCTCTGCCTCTGTCTCTGTCCATGTCGCTGTCTCTGTTTCTCTGTCTGTCTGTCTGTCTGTCTGTCTGTCTGTCTGTCTGTCTGTCTGTCTGTCTGTCTGTCTGTCTCTCTCTCTCTCTCTCTCTCTCTCTCACACACACACATACGAGGGAGATCCACAAAGTCTGGTTCATCCCTTCATCATTTCAAAACAGTTAAGCAAAATTGAACAAAAATATGTCTGCAAGTACTTTGCATCATGATCTTCACACCTGGAATAAATAACTTGATCAAATGATAATTGAAATCATCAAAATTATGGTCTAAAATGTCCTTATATTCTACAGTTGGCTATTGATTTTGTACAGCAATTAACCTCAGTGCAGAGAAGATAAGGTAAATTCAATAGCTGAAAGGACAATTGATGCTAATTTAAATACTTAATTGCTGAGTAGTCAGAGACCATTTAATTTTGATAAATGATTGAAATGATCTTTGGTGCCTTTTCTTTCTGATGGTATGGGCAAATGGGACTCAAAACCTGAGGAACATACTCAAAATTGGTGACGAACCGGACTTTGCGGATCTCCCTCGTACACACACACAGTTTACCTGAAAGCACGGCTCCTTGGGAGGTGGTGGTGGCATTGGGGCGCCTGGTGGAAGCGGAGGTGGTGCTTGCTGGGAGCCCAGCCACTCCTGATCCCTGCATTTGTCTACGGAGCAAAATTAAGCATTCACGCGAGAATGAACTGTAGGGCAGCATAATTGCTACAAATCTCAAACGAGATTCGGAAGGTTTGAAACAAAACGTAAAGGAGCAAGACTGTTGTATGGACATGGTGTTGAAGCTTTTGTTGCGCACTGTAATGTTGGACGAAATGCGAAGAGCAAACAAAATTTAAGACGGTGATGACTTTTAGCAACCGCTAATTTACCTTCAGTGCAGTGCCCCAATTGCCAGGTTGGTGGCACAGAAACCAAAGCTGCAGCACATGTGCTGTGGGCCAGGGACAAATGATCAAACGGTATCTGAGCCACCAACTTGGCATGCAATTGGAACACGTCGAAAAAGGATCGGACGTGTTGCTGAAACGCGCCATTCACTGACCTGTCTTCTCTTTGAACCAGCGCCATGTCCGTCTCTGTTGGTTTTCATCAAACTCTGCTGCACCAAACACTGCTTCGAAGAAGTCCTTGAAGGAATCCGGGTTGAAGAACATGCCATCCGCTGCCTTCAGGTTTGTGATCAGGTTCGGCCCCCAATCCCATTCCAGGCTGCGAATGAAGAAAAATATCTGCATGGGTGTGTTTCACATTGCCATGTGCACCGCAAGAAAGAAAGAAGAAACTTTGAAGTAACCCGACGTGCACATGTGTGTGTGTGTGTGTATGTGTGTGTGTGCACGTGTGTGTGTGTGTGTGTGTGTGAACGTGTAAGTTGTGTGTGTTGAGACACTGTGCAGCGGTTTTGTACCGTTCAAGACAGCCACTTCGCGCACTTCGCCCCTGGGTGAAGTCAGCCATTCTGGCCAGACAAGCACCAGCTGAGGCAGTACCAAGAAAGTGCAAATGAGAGACACCCATCCACCCAGAATTTCAGTCTGCTTTGATGTCCGCACCAAAAGGGCATGTAACTGTTTGTGAGGGGGAACAGGTTTTGAATTTTCTGACGGCAACCAAAACAGACAACGCACCCGTTGGTCACATCGGCGTTCACCTATCGCCAGAAAACAAGAATCAAACCACCAGAAAACTGCTCAGAGATGCCTTGACGTCCAAGTGACTCACCCGCTGCAAACGCGGTGAACGGCCCGGGCCTCCTCACAGAAATTATTTTCGGCGATCCACTGTCTCCCTCCCATGATGAACTCCACGGGCAATCTTGGAGGCGGCTGGGGCGGCGGAGACTGTCCTGTTGTGTTGAACAATACATTACAAATTGCACTGGATTCAAATATGCTCAATTCAGGCTACGAAACAAACAGGATACACACCTTTGGCTCTCCTGTTCCTGGACTTGGTCTTGGGAGGAGGTCCAGATCCAGATCCAGATCCAGATCCAGATCCAGGTCCAGATCCAGACTCAGGCTCAGACCTAGGTCCACGTCCTTTTCCACCTCCTTTTCCACCTCCCTTTCCACCTCCTTTTCCGCGTCCACATCCAGATCCGGATCCAGATCCGGATCCGGATCCGGGTCCAGACCCAGATTCAGACTGACTGGCAGCCAGTGCAACAATTGCAATCTGCGAGCAGAACGAATTGGGTTTGCAGCATCTGATGCGACAACAAAGAATCACAATGGTCACGTCAGATTCGTGTCTTCGGTCATTTTACCCAAAAAGGGACAGAGTGATCGCAAAGTGGCTGTTCATTTTATCTCGAAAAACCCACGAGGTGACGATTTTTCAGTTTCAAGCAAACGAAAGCCTCAAAATCAGTCAATTTCACTGCAGCCAAATGTTATTTCCTTACCAGCAGAAACGCGAAAACAACTTTCATGATTCCGCGCCGTCCAAACTCCGGTGATTGAGTGAGAACGAATCTGCACTCAATGGAGTCTGGCTTCTGAAATCCCCGTTTATATCTAAACATCTTTTGAATACATCTGGTGGACCACGAAACCAGGCGTGCGAAGTCAAACACGACGTGTTTACTTGAACTGAAAGTTTTCAGTGAGAGGGCTCTCAGAGGGCACCATTTGATCGCGTTCGGGCGCATGAGAACTGGAAGGACAACTGCTCTTCCGTCATCAGAGCCTTTGCTCCTGGGCCCGCAACAACTTGGTGATCGCGAGCTGGGCCTTTAGTCCCGTTTCCCCGTCGGCCTGCATGACATGCATTCTCCACCTCATCAGTGGGTTGTTTCTGGCCTTACGTCGTTTGGAAGAAGGAAGAAAAGTTGGGGTTTTGTTCTTTTTTGCGCGGGGAAGGACATTTCACCCTGCCACAGTCAAAAGCAATCTTCACGCGCACTTTGCAATTTAGGCTTCGTCGTACAATAAAGTTTTGCTCCGTGTTAAGAACAGCGGAAGTTCTTTCTTCTGTGGAGCAAACAGCTTTCCAAAACAGACAGTCTGACAGGACAAATCAGGCTTCGTCGTACAATAAAGTTTTGCTCCGTGTTAAGAACAGCGGAAGTTCTTTCTTCTGTGGAGCAAACAGCTTTCCAAAACAGACAGTCTGACAGGACAAATCAAGATTTGCTGATTTGCCTAACACAAAACATTTTCCAAAAATACAAAGAAACTATCCAGTCACCGTGAAACCGTGGGTGCAAGTAGTGTGTGCATTGCGCACCCTGCAACTTCCGGCTCGTTGGTGGCGTTCGCAGGAAGATCGACTTCCAATCGATCGACGTTGTTGTCAGGAAGTGACGCAGTTGGGCGATGTGCGCTCCCTGACAAGCAAACAGGACAAAGTCAGTTTGGTGGACATGGTCGTCATTCTTACTTTTCCTCACTCTGCCACAGAGAGGCAGCTCGATCTTAAAGTGCAGAGTTTCTGTTTGTCCTTTGTTCACAACAAAGAAAAGCACAGGGCTCGATAGTTTCGTTCCCCAGTCTCATTCAAACCCGAAGTATCGGACGAATATTTCCTTTTTGAAAGAGTGAATGAGGCTGTGTCCCTTCAGGCGATCAGAGCAGCAGAATGTCGGAACCCTTCAATTGTCCTGCACACGCAACGTCGGCATGCAGTGGCAGATTATTGGATCAAACGGGCTCCACATGTTCTGCGTGCAGTTCAAAGAAATAACTGATCCAATCCTCAATTGTTCAATCCAAAACGCAAACCGATCCCAGTTTCTTTTCCGTTCTTTGTGTTTGTCACGTATTGGTTTGCACATTCAATTGTCCGGGCGGTCGATCTTGAAATTGCCGTGGCTACCACTCGCGCGAGCCATGCCTGACAACAACACTTATCAGTGAGAACTCTGCCACAACACAATCGCTTCAACAAAGATCAACTCATTTAAATTGAAGACTTGAATAAAATGGTTGTATTGGGTGTTGAGAGCAGGGGCGAACGTTCGTCTGTTCAAGGCAAGTACTCGTAGCTCTGCGCACATTGAGAAATGTTCATGCACATTCGAATTATGTTGACCTGTTCGTTCTGCCCAGACGGGAGTTTCGCTCGGAAAGGCTTCCAAGTTTTGGGTTCTCCAATTATTCACTGACTCTGTGTGTCGAGCGGGGTTGGTACTCGGTTCCTTTTTGATCGTTACACACACACACACACACACACACACACACACACACACACACACACACACACACACACGACACGGATAAATATCCCAGACCTATTGGATCTGGCGCAGAAAGTGTCGGATTTCTGGAACACGAATATTTGTCGCTGTGCATCTCAGGTGAACAATTCAGTTGTCCAACAAGAATCAGGTGGATTCAACAGCAGCCGTTTACCTTTCAGAATAAATTTTCACGAAGAGGTCCTCCAGACGACACACTCCTGCACGCACGAAACACAAAGGAAGAAAGACCAGCTTGAGGCGAAGTTGAGCAAAATGATCACGACAGCCGCAAGAGTGCCACGCGCCACCATCATCCAAGTGCGAAGTTCAGATCTGGTTCCGGCAGGACAAAGAGTGAAAACTTCATTTCCTGCAACACGCAGTTTGAAGACACCAGCACCCTGTGCGCAGGAAAGAAATCCTTTGTCGTCCAATGGACTTCAAGTAAGAACCTTGGTTCCGGAAACTGAATCACACCCAGGGGCAGCACCAAACACCGATGCATTTTACGTGCGAAACACTGTGGTAGATAAATCTGGAAACAAACGCCCAGCTTCTGTCGCACAAGACCCTGGTCAGAAGAAGGAAAACGGTGAAGAACCTGGCGTTAAAGGTGACAAGAATGACGTGCAAGACCAGGGCACCCAGAACAACAAAGATTCAGCTTCTTTGAAACATGAAAAGGGAATTTCAGCTTCAAGCAGGACTGAATCCAGCAGTTTGCTTCCTTCAATGCGGGCCGAAGACAGCTTGATGTCTGTTCGCCACACTCGCAGCGAACCGGCTCAATCCACAAAAGCACGCAAAAATTCCCTTCCACATGTCCAGATCTTTTGCCCATATGTCAAAGCACGCGCAGCTTCGGGGAATTGGGGCAACAAAACATTTGTTACAGACTCACAGAACAAAGCAAGTTCGTTACCAGACGTCAATCATTCAGTTGAGTCACCAGCACCCAAATCAAGAGCGAAACTTTATGAAGTGGAACGGCAAGCGAAGAGGAGTTCGATTCCACGCAGCGGGACATTGAGCAGTTCCCTTCCCAATGTACAGACGTCTGAAAGCCCAAGGTCCCAGGAGTACGCGACAAGTTGTCTTCCTGACGCCCACAGCCTGAGGCGCTCCAACCCCGAGATGTACGGACTCTACCCTCAGAGGCTGCCCACAGCGACAGAACCAGCCAGGGTCAACCCGCTGATGCCTCCGCCTCCAGAAAGGTACAGCGCTGCGTGTGTGTGTGTGTGTGTGTGTGTGTGTGTGTGTGTGTGTGTGTGATTTCAGAAGAAAATTTCTGTTATTTCATCAAATATTTCTCAGATTTTGGAGTGAACTGGTCCCGAACCCCCAAAGCAATTCGAAGTCTGTACGCACACGCAAACGAGAAGGGTTTGTTTGTTGTGGCACCAGGGAAAGAACCGTGATGCTGGAAACAGAGGAGAAACATTTCCATAACGCGCAGCGCACTCTGCGCATGAAGCACGTGGACCACTGCCGCCACCACTACGCCTGGGCCAAGTACTACTACGGGAACCCAGTGGAGCAAGAACAGTACAGGTTTGTCCAATGTGTGTGTGTGTGTGTGTGTGTGTGTGTGTGTGTGTGTGTGTGTGTGTGTGTGTGGTCAGGGAGTACGGACCCTCTGTTCTCTGGAAAAAAAAGATGTCTCACTCCCTTTTCATCATTGGAGAAGGGGGTGGACCGACAAGGATTGTCAAGATTGCACTCGAAGACCCTGCACAAATTTAGGTTCCATGCATGGGCTACACCATGCAGAGGTCACACATGGTGCTCGTTGCAACTTTCCGTTTCGTGTTGGCTCTTGATCAGAATTCGGATTGCTCCAACAGAACGTGCCGCCTCAAAATGCTGTACAGTGTGCGCGTGTTGCAGGGCGCAGCTGCGGGCGACTCTCAAACAGCAGATGACGGACAAATGGGCGGCACAGCGGGACTCCAGAGTCGCCACGGTGAGCATTGTACACGGTCATTCGCTTGCATATGACATTTCACTTGCATAAGTGACAACAAAGGAGGACGACGATCCCACCTCCAACTTTGGAAACATTTGTATGTAACTTAGTGGCTCAGAAGCAGAGGGGTAATTTTTGTGCGAAGTCCCTTTAGGGCAAGCACCATGTGGTAGTGCTGTATATGGCAAGGTGGATGAAATGTC
>JAAUXT010142703.1_pt1 | contig 30281 bp, 26 predicted proteins | sample 7278171 | NCBI WGS metagenome assembly JAAUXT01 (sample SAMN14350112, study PRJNA611818) | marine sediment metagenome | isolation source: surface marine sediment (1.8m) | place: French Polynesia: Moorea | collected 2018-08
GGTGCCGCTCTCAGCTTAAATTGTCCACACTTTGGAATGTATGGAATGTGTGGAATGTAACCTCTATCTCACCCCCAGCTGTACCCCCTTATACCCTCACCCCACATATGCTATTTCAAATTTAGACTCTACCTTTTCTTTACTTTGTCCTTGCTAGCAACTTTGGAAAACACTTGTAAATTGATTACCAAACTTTCAGAATATCTCCTGTAAATTTCTAGCAATGGTGGCTTGACTGACACGCGACCATCACAGGTCCGATTACTGGACTTCCTTGTTCTTTTGTCGTGAGTTTGGAAACACGGCAAGTTTCATGCAGCTCCTGTTAATCACGGTACATCAGTCACAAACTTTCGCAGTTGTTTCCTTTACCAAAACAGAAGAAGCAGGCACATCTCGTGTGTTTCCGATCATGCGATGACTGCAGTCGTGAGGGAAGCTCATCAGACATCTTGCTCGGAGCTGTTTGTACACAAAGGTAACGAAAGGTGCAACTTTCCTAAGCTGCGTTCTGTTTGGAATGGTGGCGAGTATTTTTCGATTTTGAGAACTGCCATTCAAGAGCAAGAGGAACAGAAGCAGAAATAGCTACATGTTCCAGTTGATGTCAGTTGTCTGCACAGCTCGTGCTTTGCTTCGGTGTTGACGACAGTGACCCAATAGCGTGAGGTATGTGAAGAGGAAGTTTGAGCAACTGGAAGTTTCTATTCTGAAAGAACCTCGAATTTACGCGATTTTGGATGGCGACAACCATGGTATCAAACATGACAACAACGGACCTGGTGTGGACAAACAACACAAATGCATCATTGGTTGATGTTCTCGGAGATTCAGTTCCTGACTGTGGAAGCTATGACCTGATCATGAACGCTCTGGTCAAGTTTATCTTGGTGGGGTTTGGAACCATTGGAAACTCGTTGAGTATCGTTGTGATGTGGAGCGAACGTAACACGTCGGCGACAGCTTTTTTGCTCATTGTTCTGGCTCTAGTGGACACCCTTCTGATGTGGGGATGGACGTTTGTCATCACAGCACCAGGTAGATTCTCAGCTTCTTTTTCCTTTTCTGGCGGTCTGTCTGCTTGTTCTTGACCGCCACAAACAAGATTCCTTTCTGATGTTCTTTTTTTGCACCAAGGAAACCGCCACGAATGAAGAAGTGTCCGACTAGATTCTCGTTGCTTTGTCACATTGTTGCGTGTGTTTGCCTTTTTACGTTTTGGTTTCAACCCACAAGAAGTATTCAGGTACATAAGAGTGACTTTCATTCAATTTACGCTTTTTGCAACGAACGGGCACCAAGAGACACGGCTCGCAGCGTGTAAACGAGCAGCTTGCCGATGTGCATCAGAGGTTGGAATGGGTGTGGCTCATAAAACTTCTAATTCTCATTTTGCACTTGCACCTAAGTAGCACGCACAGTTTTATCAACAGAGATTCCATCTGAACGGGACTGCAAGGACTCAACAGGTTTGCTAATTCTTGTTGCTTTTTGCTACAGTGAGGCATCTTTACACAGACTCAAGGCTCTCCGTGTTCTCGACGCAAAACTTCCATTAACGAACCAGTTCTTGTTGTTTCACGAGAGTAGCTGTCAACTCCACTTTCACGAGAAAAGGGAAACCTGACAAACACAATCGATCTTATCCAAACACATCCAAAAGTAATTTGAACGAAAAATTTGAAGAAGGTCATGCAAGTGAATCTCGTGTGAGGGAGATGCTGATATATACGTATTCAACTGTGCTCGATCGTCTCGTGAACCATGACTCGAGCAATCATTCTGTTTCTGACACGGACAAACCAAGATGGCACCGATTAAACCAATAAAAACTCTGGTGTGATTGTGGTCAAACTTCTCACTCGTGACCGGTGTGTTAAAAATGCACCAAAATAAACAGTTCTTTTTTGCGTGTCCCTGTTTGTGCGCTTCACTCAGAGATTCCATGATGACACAGATCCTTTCGGAACCGATCTGGTCTGAATGAAACGGTCGTGTGCTGAAAGTGCGAGAAGAAGCGCAGGTGCTGCTGTGTAAAGGGTGCATATTTATCACAATCGATTGCTGAGCTTGTTATCCTTTCAACAAAAAAAACATGCAAAGAGGTCCACATTGACGCGAGAGAGCGCAACAAATGAAACTGAACACAAAACTGTACACAAAACACATCGGTTATGATTCGTGTAGGACAAAAGGTTCAATGCTTCAGGTCCACGCAATCGGTTCTGAGCTGATTGATACTTCACAATCTGTCACATAAAGACCTGCGCCGTGTGGATACGGTCACGCTTCAACAGCAGAAATGGAGAATCATCTTTGCTCTTCTGCATCCACTTCTGTTCATTGATCAATGCAATCGCACGTGTGATGAGTGAACATTGCTTCTCTCGTTCCAAAAGCTGTCAACACGAAAACGAATTTTCACCGAGTTTCCATTTTCATTTTCAAGAAGTGAACAAACTTGGGGGGGGGGCGGAGAGAGCGGTTGGAGAGAAAGAAATGTCAACTTCTCAAACGCTGAAACCAATGGCGGACTGACGGAGGCAGGTCAATAAATCACAACAGGCCAAAGGTTGTCTTCGTGAATTGAGTTGACCCGTCATTGTTTTCCTTTTCTGTTCTCTTCTCTGTTTCTCCCTGCTACTGTTGTCACAACTGTGAATTACAAGAGAATTTATGTCTTTTTGGTGTGACGTTTGCACGCAAATCTAGATCCGACAGAAACGACGAACTGACGACAGGGCTCCTGCATAAGTTGGGAGCCGCATTGGCTGGAAATTTTGAAGGCGTTTGTTCTTGGAAACAGCAAAAATCCCAAAGACAATGCTTTTTCCCACGTTTTCATTTCTCTTTTTGTTTTCAGGGATACAGAGTATTCAGAGTATTGTCAACTTCTTTGGCTACTACAGTGGGTACATCAAGGCCTATGGCTACATGTTTGCGTCGGCGATTCACCTGGTCAGCTGCTGGATTGTTGTCCTGGTCACTCTGCAGAGATATATAGCTGTGTGTCACCCACACCAGGCTAAGAAATGGGCAAATCTCAAGACTGTCAAGATTGAAGTTTTTACTGTCTGTATTTCCTCCTTCCTCTTCTATGTTCCTGCCAGATCATTCCAAAGATATGCATCTTGGAATGAGAAAAAGCAGAGGTATGATGCAATTTACACAAAGTTTGGGTCCAGTGTGAGTTTCAAGGTGGGCTACATGGTAGTAGCTTACTACATCCTGATCTATGTTGTGCCCTTATCCATCCTTATCTTCACAACATACAAGTTGATCAGATCCCTGAAACAGATAGATGAGAGAAAGTCACAAATGACCTCATCATCTGGGAAGAAGGACGAAGTGACCATTAGTCTGATCACCGTCGTCGTTGTCTTCATGGTTTGCCAACTGACCAACCCGGTAAGTCCATTTCTCCGGAAAGAACGCAGAATACTAAACCATGTGATCGCACAGTGGTCTTTCCCTTTTTGAGACCCGAGTGAGCCCGTCTGTGAAATGCTCGTAAGTCCACTGAAAGGTGCCAAAACGGCGAAGATGTGTGCCCATGTTGTCTCACATCTTTGCAGCTGAGGCGGATTTTTATTTATGGCCAAGGAAAGTCGTACTCCTGCCCAGATTTCCAGTGGTATTACAACATATTCAGCAACGACATGGTTGTTCTCAACAGCGCCGTGAACTTTATCATTTACACAGTCTGTGGAAAGAGGTTCAGGTGAGTTCACTTCTTCTTTCTGCCAAATGGAAGAGGAGTCAGATCAACACGCTCGCTCTCACTCTCCCTTTCTCTCTCTCCGTCTTTCTTTCTCTCTCTCAAACACACAGACACAGACACAGACACAGACACACACACACACACACACACACACACGCGCGCGCGCATAAAACTGTTTTTGTTTGGAAACATTGGTCGCGTGGTGGGCGCTTCAGAACTTGGACTTGATTGACGCAAACCCCCCCCCCCCAAAAAAAAAACCCCGAGAATTGTCCGCAACAGAGAGGAACCACGGCAGACTTTGACGACACCTGCGTGTTCAAGCAGTCCAGAGGACCTGGGGCCCTGACCACCGTAAAGCCAATTTACTCCCATCCTGATGTTTACTTTGTCAAAAACATTCCTTCTGCGTGCAACCTGACCAATCTGTGAGATTGTATTCCAGGCGCAAGTGCTGCGGATTCTGGGCTGCCGGCGGGCAGAGGTCGGGCCGACGGACGGAGGGAAGGGAAGTGTCTTCGACGCCGATACCGGCAACACCGACCAAACACCGTCGGGAACAGGGCCTTCATCCAGAGGCTGATTTTCCTCCGGCAGCAAAACGAGCATTGCTACGTCTCGGATGCACGAGGTTGTTTTGTGCAGTAATTTGTAAAATGGACGAGTATTCTGACGCAGCGCCCATTTTCTGTCTGAAGTTCTCTCGCTGTCGTGTCTGTCTTTACATTCTTCTCAAATGCCAGAAACTCTGATGTAGTCACTATCAAAATGAACACTCACAAGCACAAAGACGCAGAAATCACCAAACATGCAGCACAATGCCTGCATTTGCAGCGCAGTTTCTGTTGCTGAGACGAAATGTTGATGTGCCAAAGGCTCTGAACCGAATTTGAGTCTGCGGCCCAACGAACTGGCCAGGATCGCACTCAAGTGGATCCTGTTCTGTTTGACACCCTCCCCCCAAACTAAAGAAAACACCCCAAAACAACAATGTTGTGAAAATGTACATTTTTATTCCAAGTTTCTGTGTTCACACAAAGAGGTCTCAAAGTTTTGAGACAGAAAAGACACTAAAGTCTAACACATGGCATCTTTATCATTGTGATCAACATGCGAACCAGGCCAAACGAGACAACCTCCCCTCGTGCCGTCGGGGACTGTCTTTTGCTTTGGATTTTTGTGTCATTCGTGTAAAAAAAGGCGACGTGAACCGCGCAATAAACGAGTCGATTGTCGAAAATAAACCCTTTTCTTCTGAAACCTGTTCATGTTCCCATCACAGCTGAGGTTTGACCACAAAACGAGGGAAATGAATTTTTTGGGATCATTTCGACAAAACCGTGCAGCTCAGCCAAGCACAAAATAGAATCTAGTGTCGACGGATAGAAATAACAGCCGCCCTTTTGAGCAAAATGACGGCAGTAAAAAACAACTGACACCACAAGAGTCTCAAAACTTTGTGCGGTACGAACACAAACTGACATTCGATGACTTTGAAAAACGCTTCAAAAGAAGCCATCCACGTTCTTTTTTGCAAACGACACACAAAACAGAAACAAAGAAGTCAGAGAGAAACAGCAATGGAACTTGTAACTTTGTAGGACACATTCAGTAACTTCCAATCCTGGGGACGCTGCGCAGGTCAGCCAAGATCTGTGTCCAAACACAGAGAAAGCAGTTCCGCTGAACATGCAAGTGCACCAGCGGAAGTGCTACCTGACATCAACGGAATTTCCTCATGAATCTTTCTGACTTGCCGTTGTTGTGAAATGAAATCCAGTCGGAGCCTCCGCACGTATGGCACGCTGTGGCACGACATGAAACCACAAAGAAACGTGAAAAGTTTGTTTCTGTTGGATTTCACTTTGCGACCTTTGAGGCTCTCCACATGAGAACGAAAACGAAAACAAAACGAAACAGGACAGTGCTAGATCTAACATTGCACGAACAGCAATGCCTTTGGCATTCGAAAAGAATCAAAGGTCGCCCACGCGACCAAATTAACGAACAAAATGACAACAGATTTTTCCTGGAATGAACAACGATGCGCAAAACAACTTTGTCAATGGCAACAAAATGGCCAGCAAACAAATCATTCGCCTGGTTTTGAATGACTTTTTCCTGATGGTCAATGTCATTTGTGTCAATGTTGAAGCAAAACAGGAGTTGCGCACAATTTCATGCAAAAACAATCAAATTTATGGAAGAAAGCAAATGACTGAAAAAGCACTTTTAAATGAAGAGTTCATCATTGGATGAGTTGGATGAGAATTTTTCACAGGGCAGATCACTCAGGTTCGGATCCTCCTCGCAGTCAAAGTCGAAGTTGTCCTCACCGGACGACAGTCTCCCTCCCACCTCCCTGCGACTCTCTTCCTTCAGGTACTGAACCGTCGGGTGCTCCGGACGAGGCAGGTAGTACGGAGACAAGCTACTCGTGCCACTGACGGCACTTCCCGTGAGGCTCTCAGACAACAGTTCGATGCTGCTGGTCAGTTTGTCGGCTGGGTGCCCGTTGGGGAGAGAATCGTCATAGTAAAGGACGAGTTCGTCGTTGTGGGCGTAGAGGGTCTGGGCGAGCTGAGCCAGGGCGGGGTTCTCCAGATTCTCCTTCTCGACCGGGCTTCTCTCCAGCTCACAGTACGACTGGATCACATCCCACGGGGACTGATCATCTGCTTCATCACTGTTTCCACGTTGTGTGGAACTAGCATTGTGACAGCCCGGTCCTCCGACACAAGGATTCTCAACCGCAGGATTTGTTGCACTCTTTTCCTCAAGAGGAGAAAGTTTGTCCTCCGATTGGCCGATGTGGGGGAAATGGTGAAGAGGTTGTGCGGGAGAATCGGGCGAAACGTTTCCCAGTACCGAAAAGGCGGAGAACTGCGGCGGTTCGTCCTGTCCGTCAGGACTCGAGTCGAGACGAGGCCCGACTGGACTTTTCGTGCTGACGTCATCCTCGGTCCTGTCACCTGAAGGAGAACACCGACATTCTGTGAAACCAGTGAAGGCTTGTCAGTATGAATTCAGAACGCATTCATTCCAATGCGATTCAGTCGTCTGTAGCAACTGCAACTCAAAAATTTGTTCTTTCCATCTCTTTGCCATCGTGAGATGAACTCAATTTTCTTGAAAACATCACAACACAGAATGTGTACACAATCTCTGAGAGATACAGTTTCAATGCATGAATAATGGTTTCCTGCAAACGTGTCAGCAGTTGTGGCCCAAAAATGAAATAAACTTCAAAGAAAAAAAGCAACAAATTCCCCAAACAAAGTGATCCAGTGAAGTATCGTAAGCTGTCTGAGTGTGAAAAGGCCTGCGGTTTCCTCACAAACATTTTCGGCTGAATGTTTCATTTCCGCATCTTTCAATGAGTGCTGCTGGCGACAGGCTCTCTCACAACAGACTCTGCAGAACCTTTCACTTTCAGATCGTCTTAACGGTACACATTTTGTGAAAAGCACATCTTAAGACGGATACTGTAAAAGTCAAGCGGAACACATGTCCAAAGCAGACAGATCTACTGTTGAACCCAGCTTACAAGAGTTGACCGTAAGGTTCTCATTTCAGAAACAAAACAAACTTGAGCACATTTTTCGTCACAGATTTTGAAGATCAAAACAAGAACGAAATCAATGCTGAGACGTGCTTCGAACATCTGGGTGGATTGGCAAAAATTTCCACAAAAAGAGGGGAGTGGGTCCATCGAGGAAACAAATTTTGGATGCATGCATTGCTTTTCAGTCAAAATGTGATCTGCAGAACAGTTCCTCCTGCCGCGCAGGCCGTGTGTTACGCTTGACAAGGTGTAATGAAATGAAAAATTGCAAGCAAACCACACATACCACATACCACTGTGAACCAATCGCGCGACGAGGTCCCCGTCACATGACCCGGAGTCGGAGTCGGATTCGCTCGTCAGCCCCGCCACCAGCTCGTCCAGCAGCTGCGCGCGCACCTGTGGGGACCAATCAGAGTCGTCACTGTTTCCCAATGGAAGGCGCTGTGTTATCTGTCATCATTCACAACGTTCAAAGATTTCACCATGACGAGTCTATAAAAGACGAAGTCTTCCACACCAATGACGGTTTGTTTTGCAAACACCGGGAAAATTTCCTCACCACTGGGTCCATCACTTCTGCTTCGCGGCGGGGTTTAGGGCCTTTGCACTTCTGAGGAGACCTGAAAACCACACACCAAGACCACACGTGAAACTTACGTGCTCAACTGATGCATTGTGACACACAAAAACAAGTGGTGCAGAATGCACAGTGACAAGCCAGCAGCAACAGCAGGAGCCTTACATCAGGCGCTACACCTGTGTCAAATGTAAGAGTCTAGATTTGATTTGCATGACTGAACTTTCTGTCTGGTGTACGCACCTCGGCGTTGGTGTCTCAGCCTTCACGCTTTTCTTGAGCTCATTGACTGTTTTGGTCAGTGTGTCGGCCTCCGCGTCTCCATCGCATGGGTCACGGTCATCTGGGAATGTTCAAGGAGGTCATTACATTGCAGACGTGTACAGAGGTGTAAGAAAGGAGAAAACAATTTCAAGCAAAGAACCAGCGAAACTGACTGCACAACCTGCCACAGTTGGTCTCAATTCCAGGAACAAACCACCCCGCTTTCACAAGGAAACGACCACACACAGCTCTGTTGTCTCACCTGGCAAGGGTTGAGTTCTCTCCAGTTTGGTGACTGCTGCCTGGTGCACCTGCACTCGCGTGACCTGCTGCCGCTGACCTCCACTCAGCCTTGACCCTGTCAGCCCAGAACCACCTCCTTTGACCTTGGTCGAGTCCACATGTCCGTTTGGCACTTGCTGCTGCTGCTCACTGGGGAAGCTGGGTTTCCCTATCCCCATCTTTATCCTGTTTTTGTCGAATTTAGCACCGTGTGAATTGGAGTTGTTCGTGTTGCCTATTTTGAGCCCTTTGGCCTGTGGCTGCTGCGGACTGTAGAGCGGACCGTCCCCTGTTGGGCTCGTCGCCTGGGGAGGACTCGGCAGATTCTTCAACGCCAACAAAGCTCCAGGGTTCGGACTCTGCTTGGTTGAGTACATCTGGCGGGGATGAGGGCTTCCGCAACGCCCTCTGCGAAACGACTGGCTCCCAAACTTGTTGAAGAAGCAGAGCCCTGATTGGCTCAGGCTGCTCGAGCTGCTCGACGCCGATTGGCTGTCTCCGTCCCACTCGGGGAGCCCCGCCGCCAGCGCCTCCCGGTGGCGCGCGAGACCTGAAGTGAAGCTCATCGCGCAGTCGTCCTCCGAGGAAGAGTCGCTCGCCAGCAGCATCCAGTTCTGCCGTGAAGCAATGAAACACGGGGCTCAATGAATGAAAGAAACCGCGAATCACGCTTGGGCGCTGCGGCTGGTTTTGCCGAACTCAGTGAATGCTCATGCTTGGAGTTGGGCAGTTGCGTCGCAACTGACGACAGAAACCGGAGCACAGACTCACCACTTCCTTCCTGGCGCCATTGTTTTTCCTCCCGTGATACGAGGCCAGTGTTATCTGGTGACCCAGTTGACCTTGTCCCTGTTGAAGAAAAGCTCCATTGTGAGAAACGAACACTGGGAAGAACCAGACACGACAATAGCTGGGCGAGGAGTTGCCAGCTCAAACCAGATTGAAGGGACAGATACATTGCACAGTCCGACGGACAGAGGGAAAGAGAAAATCCAAAGAAGCGAAAATTCTCACCCCGTCGGGACTCTTGAGGCAGCTCTTGTGACCGACGGGCGACGTGGGACCCTGACCCGAAGCGTTCTGGTGGCCCTGACTGGGTGACGTGACGTGACCTGGTGAGGTGGCGCCCTCAGCGACCCCAGCGTCGTGGGTCCCGTATCTGCGGAGCCACTCCTTCTTGAGCGAGATCTTCATCTCGAGCATCGCGTCTTCTGTGCAGAGGCGACTGAATCGCTCCAGATGCGCCTCCGATCGACACGTCGTCGAGTTGTTGTACTCCTGAAATAAAACAGCCTCGCGGTTCCAGATTCGCAACTTGCAAGGAACGTCGTTCACTGCGCTACAACGTGCAGTACCACGGTACAAACCTTGAGTGACTCAGCAAGGCAGTAGATCCTGGCGAGTTGCGAGTGCAGAGATTTGAGGTATCCTGGACAGTCGAGCAGGCGGCCCCGCGCGATGTTCGAGTCCGACAGGCTGTGCTTGAGCGTCCGGTCCGCGCGGAACTTCACCTTGCGCACCAGGTCCAGATCATCACTGCTCACCCAACCACCGGACTTGCTTTGTTTCGCTGCAGTGCAACTTGACTGCCGCTTTGGTGAAGTGAGTGGGGATTTGAAGTCCGAGTCCTGTGGAGTCAAGGTTTTCTGCGAATTGGACATTTCGGATGATTCCAGGGATGAATTGTTCTTTTTCACGAGAGACCCTGACATGACAGCACCTTCCGATGGACTGTAGATCAATGTGGCTGTGTCCGTATTCTCCACTGAGTATTTGGCATCGTTTGTGATGGAATGCGGCTCTCGCAGCCTGGGCTCCGATGAGTCCCGCTGGTTTGAACCCGAGGCTCGTCTCCTGGTGACTTCCTGTGTGATCTCTTCCACTCGCTGCTCAAAATACGCCCTCATGTCCTTCACTTTGCCCCGTCCATTGCTGGCCGTGCTGGCCTCACTGCACTGAGACTCAGACCTCTCCCTGCTGCGCTTGGGTGTGGCCGCGCCGCAGCTGATGACAGAGTTCACGGAGGTGACCTCCGACTGAGGCGTCGACAAGTCACTTCTTGTTTCCACACTCGTGCAACTCGCAGCACCCACATCCTTGTTCTGAATCTCGTTCAACGAAACGGTCGAGTTACTGGCGTACCCATCATCAGTGCGCTGCGCCACTCGGTCAGGTACGCCACTCACGTCACTGCTGGACGTTGACGTGAAACTGCCCTGCATGGCCGAGTCCGGACTGCTGCTCGTGTTGCTGTGGTTACTTGCCACCATCACTGGTGTGACGTCACCAGAACCATTTGCACTATTCAGGAGGCCATTTTTGCACAGTTTTTCCACACAAGCCGAAGGTTTGGGCGGGTGATTCTCTCTCTTGCCAGTGTCGCCCTTGTTCCCGTTGTTCACGTGACTTCCGCTTCTGTGGCACCCGGAACACCCTGCGTCAGAACCATTTCCCAGTTTGAGAGAACTGGGTCTTTCTGGAGATGCAGTGCCGCAACCACCACTTTTCTGATTGTGATTCTTCAAGCAGGAATTGTTGTTACTCTGTTCCTTGGCCCCTACTTCTTCCTTTGCCACGTTCCTGGCCACGAGCACACCATCTTTGATCTCAAACTTGCGCTCGACGACACACTGATCGTAGATCTCCTGCGGATCGACCACGTCCTCCAGGTCATCGATGCTGATGTCCTCCACCATGTAGATGGGCAGGTTGTTGACGCTGAACTCCTCATCCAGAGGCGTCTCCAGCTCATCCAGTTCCTTCTCCAAAAGTTCGTTCAGAGAAACTGTGGATGCGCAACTGAAGTCGTGAGCCGACAGTCCAGCGTTGGAGTCACTCTCCTCACTGTCCGAATCAAGCTGCGGCACTCGTTGACCCTTGGCCCCCTGGTGAGTGGAAGGCTGGCCAGAAGGCCCGGCCGCCTGTGGCTTGATGTGGGGCAGGTCGTCATTTTTGTCAACGATATATTTCTCAGAGAAAGAGTCTGCCAGTTTGAGCAGCTCTTGCCCTGGAGAAACATCGTCAGTGGAACCCTTTTCCTTCTTCACTCTCAAACTCTCCTTCTCCTTTTGGTCCTTCGTTAGTTTTTCTTCCATCATGTTGGATTTGTTCTTGTCTTCTTTGCTTGTATCACAGACATCACTGGATCCTGCATTGGATTTCGATGAGTAGATGCGTTTGGGACTGGCGTTGTCCACTGGGAATTCAGTCTCCATTTTCTCGGACTCTCCTGCTTCAACACCGCTTTGCTTATCCTGTTCTTTGCTCTTCTGACTCTGTCGCTGACCTTTCCTGCCGCCGACCGGATATTGGGAAATGTCAAAGTCTGGGAGGATCAACCAATGGTCTTTGGGCGACCGCTTTGCCTGTCCCTGACCAACCGATGACGCAGCGCCTGACGCACTCGTGTTCTCAGACGAGCTCGCAGGGGCCACAGCGGTGTGCTCTGTCAACGGTATCTGAGCTGCTACGGAGGAATCTGCGACGGGAGAGAACGCCGAGCGGGCGTGGTCGAGCGAAGGCGTGGACGAGTGGGCGGTGTCCAGCGAGTTGGTGGGCGACGTGACGCTAAAGCGCCCGTCCTTCACCCAGGGCGGCGGCGAGCTCATCTGAGGTTGACCCAGAGCCGTGTCCGTCTGGTACTGGAAGAACCAGGAATGAAATGAGACAAGTCCGCAAATAAATTTTGTTGGCATGAAACTAATGAAGCATCCTTTGCCAGATCAAGCACAGCAGTCCACACAGGGAGCAGCAGGCAAAACATCCAAAAGAAAACTGCTACAATCCCTTCCCATTCTGTTCGGTAGCAAAGCTCAAGGCTCTCCACGTTTCAAACCTTCACAACCACAACTTCACCAGATCTGCGACGTCATGCTGCACACGCACCTGGTCGGTGTACTCGCTGTGCACGCTGTGGATGGAGTCGATGCTCTCCCGGGAGCGCGCGCTCGCGCTGCGGTCTCCCACCTGCGACGTCGTCGGGGGAAGCATCTACAGAACGACGAGATGCGGTCTTTAGTCAAGGGACAGAGAGATCGGGGAGAGTCGTGAATGTTTCTCAAAGATCGTTTGAAACTCACCATGGGGAACTGGAGGTTTACGTAGCTGTTGGTTTTGCTGTTGTTGCCGGTTGAGCTGTAATCCTTCACCTCCGATGGTCTCCGCTCGCCCTTCAGTCCACCCACAGCCTACACGACACAACTTGATATTGGCCAAACTCAATTCACAGACATCTATATCTATTTCCGGAATCACGAGTGATGAAGTTTAGATGCAGAGGCAAATTAAGGTGAGCCTGTTGTACGATTTCTTGCCTCGACACGGGGACGAATCGTGCAAAAATCTCTTCAAACTACACTGAAACCAGGTGTCCCGCACCAAGTAACAAAACACAACCCCCCCCCTCACCTGCAGCACGGAGTCGGAAGCGAAGCGGATGCGGTGCTGGAACATGTGCGCGAGTTGTCGGTTCTGCAGCTCGAGGTCTGCGACGCGCTGCCGCAGTCGACCGCACTCCTCCCGCAAACCCTTCTGCGTCAGCAGCGCCGACACCACCTGCAACACGCGTTATCGTGTCGTCACGGTCACCGGTCACGGTTACGGTCACCTCGTTCCAGAGGGTGCTGGCCAAAGAATATCATTTCAATGCAAGCTGCAGCAGACAGTAGATTTTATAAATGCCCTTGGCACACGAGAACGAACAGAGGACCTGACGAACACATTTTTACAGATCCACAACGTGACCCTGGCGCCCTCACCTGGTTGGCGATCTGGTCGAGGCACTTCTCGTACTGGCCTCGCTGCGTCTCGTTCTCGAGCACGAGCGCCGACTTCTCCGCCTCCACGGCGCGCAGCCGCTCGAGCAGCACGCGCGACTTGGACTCGGGGTCGTCTCCGGCGCCGCCCGGCCGGGACACGCGCAGCGCCAGGTCCTGGTTCATGCAGTCCTTGCAGTTCGCGCACTGTCAGACAAGTCAAGAAGACTCCGATCACAATTTGTTGTTGTACACAAGTAATGAAATCAAATAATGCAACATGTGTCTCATAAATCTTGTTCTTTCAGGGGGTTGAACAGTTTGTGAGTTTGGAGCGAATCTGAGTGTCTGTGCGAGGACCGGCTGAACCGTGACGCACCTGTGACTCGAGCTTCTTCACCTCCGACTGCAGCAGCGCGTTCTCCTCCTCATAGTGCTGCACCTTGCTCTTCAGCCGCACCAGGTTCGACTGAAACGAGATGCAACGTGAACTCAACCTCTTCGTTTTACCGTTTGACCCCAAGCGGTCAACAGGACGACAATCTTCTGTGCACCGAAACTGTCCAGGAAGTTTCTTATTTCTTTGTGGCCTTTGGAGATCGTGCGGACATTCAGCCCAAATGTTAATGTTTCTATTGGTGAAGCAAAGCAATCCATGGCACTCTGAGCCATATCTGAAACCGCAGTGGGGCTGTGGAGGTAATTTCTCTCTCCACACAATGATTTCAATCAGCCGGACCCAGGTCGTTTGCACAGATACACACTGCAATCTGGTCCCAATGTACCGGCTGATAAGATGTCTTGGAGGAAATGACACGTCATTTGCTTCCAAAATCAAAAGTCGCTGAAAGCATTTGTCGATGTATGTATGAAATAGCGCCAACACAATTCAGGCCTTGTGTTTGACGACTTGAACATGACTCAAAAGAAGCTATTAAAACGAACACAAGCCAACAATGATATCTGAATGATGTTTCCACCGCGAGCAAAGAGCACAAACGGGCAGAAGAAATTCGTACTGAGAAGCCAAAGGAAACGTTTGCCAGAAATTCTCCCGTACCTCGTAAGTGATGGTGAGCTCGGCCTTCTCTTGCTTCAGATGGTCGATCTTGTTCTTGTACTGGAACATGCTCTGCAGGATCTCCTCCATTCTGAAAGCAAAGAACGACAAAACTCCACAACGCTGGCCGGTTCCAGTTCTCTGTTTCAAGGTTCAAACAGGATGTTACTGTTGTTCTGATGCACCGCAAGTGTGTGTGCAAAATGTGCACTCTGTGTGCATGTTCACGATGACCATGTCTGCAGACAAAATGTTGTTTTTTTTTTTCACAGCAACAACTCACTTGCGGAACTCATGTTGGAGCGCTAGCAGCCGCCCCTTGGTGTCGTCCGACTCGATCGTCATGTCTCTGAGTCTGCGCTCCGCGTCCACCCTCAGCATCCTCTCTCGGTCCAGCTCGCGCAGCAGAGACTCCCGCTGAAAACAGAAGCAAGACTGTCCCGTTGAATTGCCTGAGTCAGTTTGAGAGTCGGGCAAGTGAGTCGAGGGGGAAAGTCAGCGCTCCCACGCTCTTGGGTTGACATGGAATCACAACCATGCACGCAAACGCAGCCTCCGGGTCATTTGGAGCAAATCGCCCAGTTTCGTGTTCCAAATGATCTCTGCTCTCGAGCAGGTCACAACCTCCTCCAGTGGAAAAACTGGTCGATCTGGACGGTGCGTGGGACAATCTGCCTGCACGAATGAAGGACGTACGGGGCTATTTCCAATGATACGCAACGTCAAAGCAGCGCTGTAAAAACCCCTTCTGGGGAAGGACGATGCGGACGTCTGCCAGTGTCTGAGTTTGAGAGAGATGAGCTTGACAAGCGACGAAAACCTGAGACAATCTCGGAAGCCAGACAAATGATTGAACGCGCCCATAAAACAGTGCATCAATTTCGCGGCAATACAACCTTGCGTCCTCGGAACGAAGACCAACAATGCTTCTCTGCTTCCCACCAAGAGAAATTCGGACAAAGAACACCAATGGCTGTCGGTTCGCAGTACTACCACTGCAGATGGGAGGAGAGAAACTTTCCCAGCATCCATCACTCTCGCTGTAAGTCTCATAAGTGAATTGCAATCAATAACTACATTGTGAGAATTCTTTACTGCAGCTTAATGCTTTCTGAATGGAGCCCACAACAGCCAGTTAAGCCCAAGTTGCAGATATTGGTTCTTTTGGGGGATAAGTCATTCATCTGGCAACCGTGTGCGAGAGGTAAAAATTTGTGAAACCAAGCGGCAGCGTTTCACATGGAACCTGGACCGTTCATGTCCGTGGTTACACAGTATCTTCTCAGGAAATGCTCGAGTCTGGACGTGACGACGGCATCCACTGCAGACTCAGATCATCGAACCTGACGAGGACACTAACACTGCTGTTTCAACAGGAAAACGTGACATTGCAGGTACACGCCTGGAGCTCTGGTGAGCGGTCGGGTTCTCACAGCGTCGGTTTGACGTGTCCCACGCGCCTGACAGTTCGTCCCAATCCAGATCAATTTCCCTTGTTGTGCTTTCTCCATTGGCTGATTTCACGTTCGTCCATCTGCGGTTTCGGGTCCTTTGTTTCACCAAAGCCTTTACGCGCAAGGCTGCTTCCGCACTGGCGACATTTCAACCATTTTTGGTTGTTTTGGTCGAGTCATGGTGCTTCCCAAATGGGTTGAGGACTCGAGGGTCAGACGATGGCCGAGACAATATTGGGATCCCGTGCCTGCAAGACAACAACACTCAACTGCAGCAGGAGTCATATCTCGCCCTTATTTGGAAGCTGCAAGACAGCCCAACTCTGGCTCCAATCTGGTTTTTATTGGGAGGGAACCATGGCCTTTGACTTTCTTCAGAGGCAAAAACAGTGAAACCGCAGCCAGACCCACCACCTGCACAACTGGTGGGTGCGGCGTTTGTTACTGTAGATCACTGATCAGCACAAGTCCAGAACGAGTGAACACTTGTTCCACAAGTTGGATGCGCCAGGCCTCAATACTCGTACAGCGTTGGGAACGCGGAGAATGTCCCATCGGTGGAGCTATGTGCACTCTCGACGCCCCTCGGGGAGGCGGTGGCGCCGTCAGGCTGCGTTTCGGCAATCACCACCGCCTGGTTTATGGGCGTCACCAAGCGCACAGCACTAAGTGACCGGATGAGGCGAAAGGAATGGAGAAATGGGCTCCTGTCAACATTTCTCGAGCCTTGCACGCTCCATTTTGTCGAAGGGTTCACATCAGGGGCAGAAAATGCACCAGAATCAAACGAACTCAGCGTGTGTGGGTGGAGTTTTGGACCTTTTAGCATTGCTTTCTCTCTGGAGTTCAAAAAACATTTCCTCTTTTCACGTTTGTTTTTCATGTTGTGGTTTCACAGTGTGGAGCTTTCATCCCACCGCGTCGTGGATGATATTGGAGGCTTTTGGACGGGACAGGGATTTTCCCTGCTTCTGGTCAAAGGGAAGAAAAGCTCTCGGCCTGATGGGACGATGCAGTGATGTGAGCTGGGCTAACTGCTGCAGTGCACCATTTCTGAACGTTTATTATTGGGAAAGTTTCTGTGGTGAGGTTTCTTCTCAACAAGTCGTCGTGCAGAGACCACATGTCCCTCTGCAAGACACAAACAAGCCTCAAGACAGAAAATGCCTGCCAAAAGGCTGCTTGACAGCACATCAAGCAACCTTCGTTGACAAAATCACCCTTGGTTCTTTGGTTGGTTTCTCTGGAGACCTTGCCGCACTGCACAACGTCCAAAACCTGCGGTAGTTTTCGGGGTCTTCTATCTGAGGCAACTAAACAGACATGATGACATATTTATTGCGGCCGCAGGACAAACAGACGAAGACTGGGATGAGCTGACCTCAGGTCCACAGGCGACCACCCGTAATGAATTCGAGTCAATAGCAATCAGGGGACGATCTATCCAGGCGGGCCTGCACGAGCGGGATGTAGGTAAATAGGCGACGCGACCTGATCCCAGGCTTCACTCCAAATCCCACGTGGGCCTCGGGGACTCGTATACTCTCGCTTCGGGTATGTTTGGTTTTGACTAATGAATATCCACAAAGCGTAGTGGACACAAACGAGGAGGAGTCTACAGCTTCCAGTGCAGTTGTCGCCAGCACGTCGTCACCAGGAAACTGGACCCGCAGCTGTGGCACCTTTTGCGCCAAAGCGAAATGGATCTCAGTACGGGCTCGTGTCTTTGCGTTTGTCTTTCTTCTGCACAGAAGAAACCTTGCCGAAAACGGCAGCTGCCCTGCTTCACCGTGAGCTCTGTGGTTCAAACTTCGCTTTCAATTGATCGTCCGCTCTCATTGAGCTAACAAAATGTCTGCTCAAAGGTGCTTCTGTCGGTTCAAGCTCGGCTCATCTGAGACTGGCTTACGTACATCTCGTCGAAACCTCTTCTTCAAAACACCTGTTGCTGCGAATTTGATCTCAAAACACAAACGCGATACATTCTTTTGGGCGACTGTCCACCTGGCAATCAATGTGGTCAATGTGGGATTTGTGTGCTCCAAACATCTGAAGACCTTTGTACACAGAACCATTACGAAGCGCTCAAATGCCACAAAAGGGCTGAACTTTTGATGCGATCAGCACGGCATTTGGGCAGCTCATTTCCAACCAGCCGCTCACTTCGTGCGATATTCCCAGTGACAATGGAGAAAAGCCTTTAATAGCGCTCGGGTCGCAACAAAGCCTCTGCATGTGGCCAGGATTCATCTGGACTTGAAGCGGCCAAATCCATGGCAACAGAGAGATCAAAGAAGAGCCGCCATCCCCCTGATTGGGCTGATTAAACGTCGAGTTCGTGAGTCACGGCATTGTCTGTTTTTTTATCCCAACCAAATAGTCATCGCTCCAGATGGGAGGGAAGAGGACGCTGCTGGCTTGGCCTTGGGCCCGTCGCACCCATTAGAAGCTTGTCTCACTTTTGAGAGAAGCTATCATCAAATGTTTGGTTGAAGCAAATTGCTCTCGATTCAGTTTTCGAGTAACGCACTCTTTGCAAAAATGCACAAACTCTGGCAACATAATGTCAACAAGCTGAAAACACTCCAGTAAATTTGCTCCTGAACATTTGCTCTCCAAGTTGCGCAGGCAAGGCAAACAGTTATGTCAACATGAGGAATATGTGGGTCGGAAGGGAAGTCTTCCACTGCAACTCAACAACTGCAATTGAGAATTACATCAGTGCACAAATACAGGGATATTCGTCTGCACGCACCAGCGAAAGCATTGCAGAAATACGTGAAGATTCTGAATCCAGATGAAAGAGGAATCCAGTGTGGCACCAAACTCCTTGTCCAGACCGTCGTGAAGGCATTGAACTGAACTTGCAGTTGCTTTGTGTGCCTTCATTCCAACTCCCAAACATGAACAAGTTTTTGAATGCGCTCAGAAACTCCTCTGATTTCTGGATCACAACATCCCCGTCATCCGCGTCAGGCTGTTGCTTCATCAAGAGGATAAATGTTGCATTTCGCATTCGGTCCGCCTTTCAGATGACAGTCCGCGTTGCAGGGCTGCAGTATTGATGATCCAACTCAATGCCCATTCACAGATGCAGAAGAAGACAAAGCCACGTCGGCGTTTACACTGCAGCGCCGTGCTTGGAGCACAGCACAGCGCAGCTTGCAAAGCAACTCTCATGGCCGTGCGAATCTTCCTGAAACTGTCACAGTCAAAAGGCTTCAAAGTGCTTGCAGCCCAATTTGATTGCCACTGCTGGTCAAAAGAACTGTGGAAGAGACACACGCATGGATAAGGCTGCAAGTGGGGCTTCGTATTGCAGTGACGATTACGAGAAGGAGCGTGAAGCAACAACTGAGCCCAGCCCATGATTCAGCGCAGAATGTTTTCAGTGCACTGCGCAAAAGGTTCACTGCTCAAATTCCCAACTTGTGTTGGCGATGACCCTTGTTGGATTTCTTCAAAACAGGCGAATGAACAGAATCCCCGTAAAATGCTGCTGTTTCTACCTTGATCAAAGTCAGGCCGGGCCTTTTTTCGTTCGTGATTCACGCGCAACAGTAACCAATGTCCAAGAACCATTGCAGTGTTTGCCGAACACTTCAGACAAAAGGCTAATTTTTGACAGGGAGTCTTTGCTCATTGATGCTGGATCCTTCCTCAATGGGAGATCGTTGTCGTTGCAAATCACAATGAGCGACACTGCGGCGCCTAACACTTTCGATGCCACAGCAGCGCAGAGGCGCGCTGACCAGCTTTTCGTTGGGATGATTCTCAAAATCTGACATCAAGACACAATGAGAACAGCTTTGCGCATGATTTTCATGTAAACAAGCCTCCTTTGGGTCACGCAACAATATTCAGGAATCAAATTTCGCGTAACACACGACCATGTTCATGTGAAAGCGCAGGTTGAAAATGGAACATCTAGTTCTGAGCGCCACTTAACCTGTCTGGGTTCGTTAGCAATGATCCGTGCCTTTGGGTGCTAGATACGAGGTGGTATCAGGATATTCGTATCGCTGTTTTGACCATGTTAACGTTCATTGACGGTGTTTGAGTCGAGTTGGGTCAATACTCTTGGGTCAACTGGTCTCCTCAATGGCCCTGCTCGGTACCAACGACTCAATGACAAGTGTCAACAACAGGGGTGGTCATGCCAGCGAGAAAAGCCGATGTGCTGACCGGTGATGTGTCTTGGAAGGTCCGCCTCCGGATCTGTGCATGGTACTCTCAACTGTTGGGCCAGTCTGCTGCAGCGACCGTGCGCGACTTTGTGACCGCTTTTGGACCAGATGCCATCAAAGCAGCTGCCATCAGGAGCTTGTTCAAGCAATTCAAGAATGGCAGGACTGAGATGCTGGACTTGAGGAGATCCGGAAGACCACCCATTGCCTCAGCTGCAGACAAGGTACAGGAGGTCAAGGATGCTGTCACCACCCAGCCCAAGACAACTATCTCCAAGCTGGCATTGCGCACCGGATTGCGGTACACCACCACTCAAAATATTCTTAGAAGGAAACTCAAGCTGTGCAAAAGGAGCTGTAAGCTGGTGCCACACGCCCTCACCGATGTCCAGAAGGCCAAGAGGATTTCCCTGTGCACCCAGTTCCTCCAAAAGTGTGAAAGATCTGGCTGGTTGGAGAGAGTGATCACTGCTGACGAGAGCTGGTTTTATGTGTCAAATCCCAATCCAAAGTGTGATAATATGTTCTGGAGTTTGCCTGGATCTGAATGCCTGCAGATGGCGAAAAGGCCCATGAACACCAAGAAAGTGATGGCAATTCCATTTTTTGACTGGCAAGGTTTGATCTATTGTCACTGGGTGATCAATGGCACGGTCAACTCCCAAGTCTACAGAACAGCTTTGGCAGCACTCCGGGAGAACATCAGGATGAAAAGACCCAAGATGTGGCGCCGCAGGAGGGCCCTGCCTTTCCTTCTGCATGATGACAATGCTTCCCCCCATACCTGTGATGCAACAGTGAGATACCAAACATTGACAAACTGGAAGAAAGTGGAGCACCCCCCGTATTCACTGGACTTGAGTCCCTGTGATTTTTTTTTGTTCCCAACAGTCAAAAGGGCTCTGCGGGGCAGGGAGTTCCCAAATGTGTTTGCCCTCATGTCTGAGGTGGAAAACCTCATCGGACAGATTCCCTCCTGGAAGTGGAAGAGGTGTTTCAGTGACTGGAAGTGGCGTGCACTCCGATGCATTGACCATGACGGCGGGTACTTTGAGGGGATGAAGTTCTCCCCCCCAATGCCCTGACAGCTGCGCCTGTTCTGTTGTGTGGTCTTTCCCTGTACATTGTGTTTGCAAACACATTTGACCTTGCACTACCAATATTTGTTATTGTTGTTCCATCTGGAGACAGCCAAGTAGGTTAAATACCTGTTGTACCCAAGGACACAAAGGTACACACCGACCGGACATGCTGAGAACAGCGATACGAACTTCCTGATACCACCTCGTAAGTGATTCTGTCCGCAGCACTTAAAGATTCCGCCACAGAACGTGAACATGCAATCTTCTTCGACCGGGATCAGACGGTAAGAACTGAAGCCAAACAGCAGAGAACGCCTCGTAGTCGTGAGTGGTCACCAACGGCAGCAGTTTCCAAGCATTTGGCATGATGGTGTCAAGTCCAAGTCTTGCTCAGGGACATACAGTGGAAGGGGTTAACGCCCCTCCCCGCGCACAGGGTGATTAGGATCGGGACTGTTGCGGGCTAACACGATTTGCAAACGCGCTCCGGGATGACTCAATGCGGGCGGAGTGTGACCAGATCAGGGCAACAGGCCCCCGCACTTCTCAGCGCTAAATAAGGTCACAATGCAGAAAACAGAGAACCGAAATTGCATTATTTCTTTCTGCTGTGCCTCAAAAGTCAATGGATTGCACGGGGTCCGAAAGGGACGCAATGCAAATTTTCTTTGATTCTTAGGAGGACTCCAGTGTTCGACTCGAGTATCATCTCCGACATTTTGTTTCGAGCGAAGCAGCTCATCAAATGCAGAGACGATGTCTGTTTGGCTACACGAGGAACTGTTTGTTCCAAATTACGGACAATGACTGCAATTGGCAAATGGAAAAGCTGTGTAATGTACCATAAATTAGTGGTGTTTAGCCATCGTCCGCGTTTCAAATTGAAAGCGGGCGTCCTAAATTTACCATGTCTCTTTTCGGATGGCTTTCTGGCTTTCTCTTTTAAGAAACCAGAATTTGCATCATCCCCCAGGATGGTTTCCAACATAAATTGAAGAGACAGCCCAAATTACACAATTTGATTACAGCAGCGGAGCAAGTATGAAATGCAAAGAACCCAACCAATCACTCTCTCCCCACCCCCGTCAAAAACAAGACATTCTTGCACAAACTGAAGGAGTATTGTGCGCCTATGAATCACCCTGGTTGTTGAATTTCGAATGGACTGTATCGCACATTCCTCTGCGACCCAAAGCGCGTTGATACGCAACAAATGAGCAACATGCAGCATCAAGTTACATGCTGAGTCCATGTTCCAGCTTTCAAGCAATGAAACATTAATCGGAAGCTGTTTTTGCGTCTGAGCTGAAGGAAGAGCATTAATAGGCATCGCCCAGATAAGGAGCTGGTTTTGCTGGGGCTGGGAGGCTCGGTCCACTCACAGCGTGAGTCACTCAACCGGGCCCTGTGCAAATTGCTCTCTGAGCGGCTGCGGCACGTTCTTCGCGTGCGAGGCGGCCATTAGATCACCCGATCAACGCTCAAGTGTCTATTTCTTCTCAAGATTTTCTGACACAGGGAAGAAAGATCAAACACCGTCACACCAGACAGAGACCCTGGGGAAACAGCAGTAGTTCTGTCACCGGCGCATCTGAAAAGCTACAGGCAGACAAATCGTCACAGCCAGACATCTACCTTTTGCAATCGCTTCCAATGAGTGGGGTTGTTCCAAAATGTCCCCTGCGCAACTGTTTTCGCACTGAACATGGGCAGTGAATCAGCCCTTTTGGATCTTTTCGGCTGGAGATGACCAGTTCCCACAGCGCAGCTCCACAGATGATCAATCACGGCGCCGTTTCCTGCATTATTTCTGCACCGTGCACTGCAACAATTGCCCTAAATTACAGGCCATTGCTCGTCCACTTCTTCTGAATTCCATTGCCCATAAACTACGAAAGTTCCTGTGATCTTTCGTGCGTGGCAAGCGAGCCCAAAATTCAAAACCAGATCTGATGGTGCTTGAAGGTAAATTGCACAGAAGCTCAAAAACACGGCAAAAACTTGAAAATCACCACACCTTGCTCCCTTCGTTACACCAGCTGCCAAGCATTGTGACGCTCGCACCGGTACTCCACTTCAGTTTGGCCATCCTGAGAGCACTTGGCAACTCCATTACCGGAAGTGCATCAGAAACTTTCAGTCCGCCTCTGTGTGGCGGTCGGATCAATGCAACGAACCGATCAGCCGCTCCAAACCAAAGACGCGCTGATTTCCAAGAGAACCAGGGGAGTGACCCTCACCTGTAAAGGTCTCTCTTCCTTCTGACGTCAAGATTGAAAAAGCGGGTGAAGCAGAATTGCATGACTGGAAGATTGTACGTGTCTTCATGAAACTCATAACTTGCCTTGGCGATACATATGAGAATCAAATGAACCACGACAAATGTGGAGTGACAGCAACATTGATCTGCACTGCCACAATACTTGCACACCGCACGAGTCTTTGTGAGTGCAATCATTGTGTGGAGTGAATGTTGGACACTCACTATAAATTCTTTTTGGGACGTGTTGCAAATTTTCTTTACAAGAAAGAAGTCAATGGATCGACAACGAAGGCACGTCGCAAAACCTGTCTTATTTATTGCGCCCTGTTAAATTCCTTAGCACATCATACGGCGCTGTCCACCATACAAAAAGCCTTTTTTCAGCACTCCACAGATGTATTGAGGGGACTATTCCCTTCTCGTGCTCCGTATTTATGGGTCTGGGATAGATCGGTCCAGATTCGCTGTCAATGACAAACAAGCCAGATCGCAATATCCGCCCCACCAGACACTGGCCAGGTCCTCAGAGGGAGAGAATTCGCAGATTCCGTGGCTTGATCGATGGTCCGTGGAACCTCCACAGCGGAAATTCAGGGCCCAAGCTCAGCCGCAACCGAGTCTGCAGACCTCTGTGACGCTTGACAGACAGGTTGGACAACAGGGATCAGCGTGGGACATTTCGAGTCTGCAAAACACGGACAAATCGCTTGTTCTCCAGTCTTTGTTCTCTTGTTTTGTCTCACTCACTTCGTTTTAACTGTGTGCTTTACAAAAGCAGAAGGAATTGAAAGACAATGGAACTTCACGTACTAGGTTCGTGGTGCATTGTCTCAAAAAGGAGGGATTGTAGTTCCTTTGAAGCAACTGTGGGTTAGCATCCCACACACACAAGTAAAAAGTGAGATCCGCACAATTCAAGCCAACACAACAATCACTTTCTGCTTTCACCATGTGGTCTAAAATGGATTGAGTCTTTTGATGTAGCTTCCCCTTCCATGCCAAATTTAGCACACCTACATCTGGAAAGAAGTCATGCTGTACACGGTGGCATGAATTTGCTGCAATGTGTAGAGGAGACAAAATGTGCAGCGTTTAATGAAGCATTCAATGACACCAAGTAGCTGCATTGATTTCTTCATTAAAACTGTGCTTTGATCTCTGACAAACGCTGCTCTCAACTGAACCGACTCAACACGAAAAGCACAACTCAAGGATGCCTTGTGGCCTCAAGGATGTGAAGCCGACAGAATTTTCTTCTTTCCCAGCGACTCTTGCTCACTTCTCGTCTTTGACCATCACAAAAACGTGGAAAACCAGTCGAAGTCAAACTTGGTCAAGAACAATGTTTCTCTCAGACATGTTCCCGAGACAGCAAGGTGTTATTTCCCAACTGATCAAACCAATTTAAGACAGCATGTGGCTGTAGGAATACATCGCCACCTCAGCTACATTAGAGACGGAAGCATCACGCGACGAGGTCGGCGTTTCTCGGCGCCCTTCGGCTCCGCGGAGTCTGTGGCGTTGACGAGTGGCGCGACCCACATAAGACAAATTCTCCGGGAACGCCATTATCTGATTCCGCACAGGAAGCTCGTGCCTAACGTACGTGCACTGCGAGATCTACTGCAGCTCTGGAGGCGGGAGGCTCACGTTGCCTTGACGTGAAGAACGCTCCAATCTGACGGTCTGGTTTGGGGCTCGTAATTGCTCAAACCAACATACCGAGAATCTTTACACATACCGAGAATGTCAACCAGTAAAGAAACTAAACGTCACACTCTTCCAGGTATTGAATCTGAGACAACGACGGGCCCAGGATCTGGCTTCAGAACAAATGGCACAGAATGGCTCAAATCAGGTTGAGCTTTCACAGGGAAGGGACCGGCTCCACACTGTCTTTCGTTTGACAACAAGTGATGAGGCTCTATTGGTGTCCCGCACAAGCCTATCGCAATTTAACCAGATGGAGAACAAGACTAATGGCCGCCTCCAGCGTCAGCTTTATCTGTGCAAGCGAACTGCAGGGCAGTGTAAATTTCAGTCTTGATAAAAGCTTGCACCATATTCGTAACCTCCTCAACGGTGAAAAGTTGCGAAAAGGAAAATTGGCTCCAATCTTTCACACCTTGCACCAAGCCACCCTCAACACAACCTCTCACCACTGTCTTGACGAGAATCAAGTGACAAACAGCGGAACACTTGCAGAAGACAAGCACTTTGGTGTATTTGCTGATCCTGCAGGTGCAAATATTGTTGGTTGAATCATGCAGGTTCCGTGGATTGTCAACATTTTCTTCACACAAAGGAAACCATTGACATCAAGACACACGAGGTGTCGAGTCTTGTGTTTATGGATTGCCACCAGTGAACGCAATATGCTCGTAAAATGTTCCACAGTGACAGAATCCAACTCCACGTGAAAGCCCACTGCAGCCACAGCCAATGATTTTCTCTCCTCACACTCGCCGATTTCAATACTAAAATTTATGTGGCTGTCCAAATTGATGGAAAATCCTTTGTTATTTAACGACGTTTGTTTGACTTATGACTAAACACTATTGATCGAGTCGCGTTTAATTTTTCATGTTGTTCCCCAGCGCGTTGCGTTTCTGACTCAAGTTCTCGTCGGATTTAATAAAAATCAATTATCGTATCAAATTTCGCGAATAAATGAGGAACGACAATTGTATCGCACGCGCACCCTGCGACTGTGCAAAGACAACAGTCTTGGGAACTCCAGAACAGCACGAGGTCTGTTTTCGAAGTTCTTGCGCGTGCTCGAAGACGAAACGAATGGAATTGTTTTCAACAGCCCTCGCACGTCAAGGTGAAATAAACAAGACGTCTGTTCTCAACACAACAACCACAGGACGGCGAAGCTGTGTTCTCCAAGAAAAAGGTTTTGAGTCAAAAACGTCGTCTCTTACACGTGACGCATCGCACCGTGTCGGTGAAGCCATACTTGCACCGTCCGCCCCAGAAAACAACGCCCAACAACGTTCACCGAGCTTCTTATTGAATTAGTTAGTTGCCTAATTCACGCAATCAGGGCCTCGCTTTTTCTTTCCTTCCCCGCAGCTCCATTCATTTCGAGTCCTTTGTCCTCGCCGCCCATAATTCATCAACAGGCTTCCTGCGCCCTGCGGCTGACAGGTGAGACCCGCGCACATGCAACATGCGTCCCGGCCGCGCCGCCCGAGGATCAACACGCCGCGCGCAGCTTCCCGCGCGGGCAATCTCGTGAGCCACCCTGAAGTTTGGCGGGAGGGAAAAGGACTGGTCGGTTGCGTCTTGGGTTCCCCAGAGAAAACTCGCACAGCTTCTTCCACACACGCACGCGCGCGCACACGCACGCACGCACGAAACACAAAAACACACACACACACACACACACACACAGCGGACCCTGTAGCACCTGTGTCTCGGGAATTCCAGAATGACGCGCGTCAGACCCGCCTCGCGTGCACAGGCGCATGTGCGGTCTATCGACGAACACAACTTTTTTGCGTGTCGCATTCAGCGAAGCACGTGCAAAATCGATGAGCCTGATAAGGCCACCATTTGAGAGTCCTTTGCCGATCCACTATTGTCGAGCTGAAACACAAGGCTTCGATTCACATCACACGACACCTGGACGTTTGGATGCGATTCTCTCGTGTGCACAATGCACACCCGACAAGAAGATGGACAAGAATGCAGGAAGCAAAGGCAACAGAAGCTCACCACATGGTTTCTCGACATAGAAACAAAAACAGTCAATGACGTTTCAACCAGTGACAATCTGTCAAGGAGTGGAAACAAAACAGATCGAAACATCATTTTGATCGATCTTTTTCGAAACAGCTCGATTCCACCCTGACACACAAAAACACCGCTCCGACGACCAATAACACCACGCAACACCAGGCAAAACAATTTCAACCAGAGGACATTTTTGCACCAACATTGCAGACAACTGGGGCTGTTCATGCCGAACAACACTGTCATGTCGTGTCACAACGCATCCCCTGCAGCAGCCCACTGCAGACCTAACTGGAAGCCAACCGCGACACCAAACAAGGAAACGCGCGCAACAGCTGATTTTTATGGCTTTGGTCGCAGACGCAGACCACGCATCTCTTACCCAGGCAAATCCATGATCCCCGAGTCTTCAACGCAGCACATTCGAATCCGGTCCAAATAATCCAGACAAGTATTGATATGGAGTCGGCTTGTTGTGGTAATATATTACGGCGTGCAGATGGGTGTGTGTCATTACAAGCGACGACTTGCTCCTGTGCATGGCGGTGACACAGTGAAGCAGGCCTCGAGTGCGCAGCTTCCACCATCTGAAGCTGGCGCGGCGCGCGCAGCTCGATTCAACACGATTTCAGCGCGTTCCCTCTCACACTGCAAGCAGCAACAGTGAGTTGCTATCGGGGACAGATGACGTTCCAAAGCTTCAGCTCCACCCAAATTTTTTCGGAAAACTCCAGACAATCCTGCCACAACTGAAACCAAACACGTGCAGAAGTGCCCTCTAACCTTTCCGTCCACCAGAAAGGAAATAAAATGTACACAAACTTCATTGACTCTGGTTTGGACACGCGGTGGGTCTAAAAAAACCATCACTTTGTCTTTTGGAGCTGGAGTGTGGTCTCTTCTTTAAGCACGCCTTCTTATCCCCGAAGTCCCATCGATTTCTCGTGCGTCAGAGTGCTGAACAGAACTCCCGCCCGTCCATTGCCAATTTTCCCTCCCTCATTTGTCCCCACAACCTATCACATCAACAAGTCCTTTTGAAACAAACTTGTTTCTTGCTCTGGAAACGATCACAAACGAGCTACAAAAAGTCAACGACCTGCACAAAACTTCGCCTTGCTGATCTGTTGATTCTAGCTGCAGGAAAACTCGACCACGGTTGCCTTGGCATTCTCTTCATCAAAAGGGGAAATTCGCAGGCACTCCACCCTCTCTCGCTTCATCTGGCTTCAACACACAGGAAATAATAAAATTCACTCAACTAATCAAAATTTGCCTCCATCCCTCCACCCCGACAATAAGGCACTGTCAAAACAGAGTCACAATTTGTGCATGGAAGTTGTGTTTTGAATCCGAAATGCACCCCCGCCCCCAAATTGCGAAAAACTCGAAGTGTACTGCCACTGAAAAGTTTCGCATTTCCCCTTCTTTTTCCAAAAAATTAAAGCCACGAGGATGCCAGGCAAATATTTTTTTCCTGACAACTTCTCAGTTCTATCTGGTTTCAAAACGGCAAGAAGGAGAAGAACGACTGCTCACAACACCCTTGTCATCTTTTCCCTCAGTCTCCCGAATCAAACGCGCTGCATTCATTGTTATGCAAATGTCATTTTCCTTTCCTGACAGGTTGAGTGTTGTGTGACATTACTCAAAGCAGCCGTAATCATTTGCGCAAAGATCCTTATTAAGTTAGAAGGTTCGAGTCCGGGGTTTAATTGAACGTGATTCGCCGTGATGAAGCGGGGTTGTCGCGCGGTCAGCTCCATCTCCCCCAGGAAAACCACGCGCTGCAGCGCACCCCTTTGTTCACAACACCACAGAAACATGAAACCGTCAGGAGGATTCAAAAGATCGACTTCGAAAAAGAATTCCTCGTACGTGATGTTTTCGGTGACAATGAGACTCCTCAAAATTGTCACGTTTACCAACAGCGATGCTACGACCATTCCTGGTGTGAATGTCGTCGGACAAGAATGCAACTCGAAGCGTCGCAATTCGAAAACTAGACTTTCAGTAGAATATGAGCCGTTCGCCGCATTCATCGCCTGCACTGAAATTTCAGTGCAGGGAAATTCCAGTGCAAGGAAATTTCCTTCCAACCCCCTTGGAGAGAAAGACCCCCAACCCTTGCAGTGAAAATTCCATACACAGGGAGAGGGGGTTGAAAGGAAATTTCCTTGCACTGAAATTTCCTTCAAAGGAAATTTCCTTCTGACCCCCTTGGAGGGAAATTTCCCTCTTCCCTTTGCAGTGAAATTTCCATTGCAGGAGGGGTTGCAAGGAAATTTCTCTCCATCCCCCCTCCCCGCTCTCGCCTCAGTCATTCAGTCACAGTGGAAACACTGTCAGCGCTGCGACTGATAAACAGCAAGTCTGGTCCATCGACACCAAAACATTCCAACAGAACCCACCTTGTCGCGATGAGGGCGTTTCTTTCTGTACACTTTGTTCCTCTGTCCACGATTACTTTCTTCTTCCATCTTGATGCTTTTCAAACCAGCAAAAATGTTCGTTCAATTGCTGCGGTGCAAGTGTTCGTTCTTCAAGCTGCAGCTCCAGGCTCCTCTCAATCCACTCAAATGATCACACGAAAATCCACCTGTCTGACTTCTCTCAATCCGGCAAGGGTCTCTCACAGACGACAAAAAGATACTCACACAAGGATGCTGTATTTCGGTTGCCACTGGCAGCAGTCTTGCATTCTTTCCCTTTCGCATAAATTTCAATTGAAAAGTGAAGTTTTGTCACCATTCACTGTGGTCCACGTTCCCTCGGAGACGCCTTTTGTCCTCAACCGATATCTGTGCTTTCACGTTACACAAAGCGGAAAAAGCAAAGCAAACGTCCCATCAGGAGACCCACAGATTTCACGACCCGTGGGCAAAATATGTCCACACAAAAATGTGTTACACACCTTCGGTTTTCGTACTTGTTTGGCTTTCCCGATGTGTTGAAGCCAAATGCCCTGAAATCTCAACAGAGTACAATCAAGGTGAAAATCCAGGCTGAGTCAATCTGCAATAACTGCCAAGAGACGATCGTATAGGCAAAACTTCACAAGTTCAGATGACCTGTTCACCAAATTGGAAAGAGAGGAGGACAGTCCTCAGAAGTTAGAGTCAAGCACCAAGCCAAATCGGACAATCTGGGAGCATCTCAAAAGTTGTAGTGGCAAAGAGTACAACATTCTGAAAATGACCAGCAATCTTTTCTGGCCGGTCTCAAAATTTTGCAACACGCTCGGCAAGATCGTGTGCTCAACAATTCTCTTGCACACCCCAAATGCCTGTTTCTGGTGTGGAAAGAGGGCAAACGCAAGTCAAGGACA
>JAAUXT010118226.1_pt1 | contig 30277 bp, 27 predicted proteins | sample 7278171 | NCBI WGS metagenome assembly JAAUXT01 (sample SAMN14350112, study PRJNA611818) | marine sediment metagenome | isolation source: surface marine sediment (1.8m) | place: French Polynesia: Moorea | collected 2018-08
AAATATTCTGAATATTTTTACAATAAATATTGATATATATTAGACAGGGAATAGATGCTTAATATCAAAATTCTGCTATTTTGCTGGCAATTACCCAGCATTCCTCCCCCCACGGGGTGATCATGTGACCCCTTGTGGTTCTGGCTCTCTCTTTGACTGTCATGGCTACCGGTGGTGCCCACGCGTCTGATCTTAACCCAGAAGAGCATGATATCATCAGTTTTCTCCATCAGAACATTGCTTGAAGACTGGCCTGGGAGGCCCATAAACAAAAATTGCCTCAGACCCACCTACAGGTCCTGCAAGTGGTGAGGGCCTACTTCAATTTGGGCCCGACCTCCCATCGTGTGTTCGACCGGTTGGTGTGGGCTGTGGCCAACGGCCAATAGTCGGTAAGTGGTTCTCCAGTCACTCCACACTCAGTGCCAGACCAGACGTTTGCTTCCAGAGCCTGTGCAGCCCACGCAGGCCTTTCTGCAAAAGTAAACGTCATCCTGCACCGCAGAACTGTTCTTCAGAAAAACAACTTCAATTCGAAACTTGTTTGCCTTTTTCTTGTGAGCTCTCTTCGCTCGGATCCCAGTCGGACAGGGGGGAACTGTTTATTCAGACTTAAATGAATACATTTGCACCATCAGTGATTTTTCTCAATGATTTGAATGTGAACTTTTGCAAAATCTTTGCTCACAATGAAATATTTTTGCGGCAAGCCCAGTTTGAACCACACACTGGCTCTCTGACCATGCTTGGAGCTCACGAGCACAGAAATCGTTTCGATCTTCAACAAGGTGTCTTTGTGCTTCTCTATGTCGGATATCCTTCGGGACATGACACCAATCAGCATATTCAGCAAAATAATGTTGAAAAACAAAAGCGTTACCACGTAGAAGATATCAGCAGCCACAAGATCGACACCATTCAGAGGTTCACGAGAAAAGGGTTTCACGGCCAACGCCAGTTGAAACGTTTCGTACATCACCCCGATATAATTCGCCGCGGATTCTTCCCAGTTCAAAGTTTTGTTGTGAGCAGAGCACGTATCTGTTGGGTAATGCAACGCGTAGAACACGTTCGTCGCTGCCGTGAAGAAAATGACAGCGATACAGAGGAAAATGATGGTGTCGTACATCATCTTGAGGAGAATGATCAGCAGGTGTCCGGCGCGCCTCGTGATTTGGATGAGGTACAGAACAGTGAGAGTTGCAAAGTTCAGGGATGCAACAAAAACGACGGTGGTCGCGAATGGATAGTTGCAGTTCAGACCAGTCAAAAACATAACACACAGAAGGAAGGTGCAGTAATTGAAAGAACTGAAAAATTGCGCGTAAAATATCGTCAACGTGACTGGCACACGTCCTTGGGTGAAAAACTTCTTCACGGCTTTCAAGTCAGACTTCAGGCGGCTAAAATCAAGCGCCCATCCAAGAACAATCATCAGAGCGGACACCACAGCCAGAGCGATGGTTGCTTGGTGAGGCATAACGAAGTAAAATTGATAGGAAAATGCGCAGTACCAGTACAGCGCTTGATACAAGGTGTTTTCCAACATCCACACTTTCATGAAGATTCTGCTGATGGCGCACCGAGCCTCGATCCAGCTGTGGACGGGCTCCGTGGAGAAGAACTGGCACTGGTCGTGCCTCACGACCTCTTCGTCCGTCAAACCCTTGAAATGGTGCAGGGGCGACGTCTGGCTCATCAGGGGCGACTCGTACTCAGACACGTCGTAGAGAACGTGCTTGTGCAGAAGGCAGTCTTTGACAACGATCTTGTACACACCTTCGGTGTTCACGATTGCCAGGAAAATTTCAGGCAAATGCTTCTGAGCTGCGACATCCAGCGGTGTTTTGCCCTTTTTGTTGGTGTGTTTTACAACTTTTCGTTTGACTGAAGTGTTGATCAAAAACTTCAGAATGGCGTGATAAGATTTCACCGCTGATGCTGGATTCTCTTTGGAGAAGTACACGAGGTCATGGATGAGGTTGTTACCTTTCCTGTCCTCCGAGAGCAAACTCCCTCCGTCTCTCACAGCCTGAGTCAGGAACTTGGTGTCTCCAGTCAGTGCGATCATTGACAACGGCAGCTCAACCTTCCACTTTTCCTGGAATTTGCAAGTCACTGCTTCGTACAGTTCTTCAGTGATGCTGACCCTCCGGGGTCTCGGTCTCATGTCAGGCTCCAACAGAACGTCCAGCGTTTCTGCAAAGTGGCGCAAGATCTGAAGATCTTTGGAGAAGGAACTCGTAGCGTCCTTTGCATCCCAATTCACAGGTGAATTCAGAACAAAGTTCCTCATCGGATCTGTGAGTCTGGTGATGATTTGAGAGTAGAATTCCTTGTCGTTGGTCAGGAGTGCCCTGTGAAATGGCGTTGGAAAAATGACGCCGTCGGTTTGGTGGACATGGTTGAAGTAAGCAACGCAAGCGTGCGCCACAACGTCCGTGCCGTCCCGCTGGAAGTGGTCGTCCATGTCGGCCGCGATGAGAGTGGCTTCGCTCACATCTGCTTCGGGAGCACGATCCTTGAAAGGCGCCACCTTGATATGAGGCATTGTTGCCGTGCAACCTTCAACAACCGTTGGCTGCTGAGCCCTTCACTGGAGTCCAAACTGTTTTATTGCCGACCCACGGTTAAGTTTGTTGATGTCTTGTAATTCAATGCCGTTACGAAGTTTTCAGCCAGTTGTTTCACTGGAAAGATCTTCCAGTGAAACCATTTTGGTTCCCTGTTGGCTCTCGTCTGATCCATGCAAGCTGAAATTTCGTGCAGCTCAACTGCACAAAGGTTCGTTTTGACGAAGACAACAGGGATTTGGGTCTGAGCCACCGCACCGCAGCTTACACACGGTTCCATTACTGCAGGTGGAGGAGATGATAACGATCTGGTAATGCACAGCTTTTCAGAGAAATAGATGTGTTTGCTTGAGATGGAAGGTGAATAGACACATGCAAAGTGCGCGTGGCGTTCATTTGTGCAGATCGTGTTGCGGAACACTTGTGCGAACCTTTTCGACTGAAAGGTGTTCACACATCTGACCTGATCCTACAATGGTTTGCTCTGCTTTCTGTGTCATGAGTCTCTTACAAGATCTGTGGTACCAAAATGGTTTGCTGCAGCTCAGAATCCAGACTCAAAGCCTGGAGAACGAATTCTTTTTGCTCAACAAGTGATATCACAGCGTAACAGGAAAGGCGCGCTGGTGACGCAATCACCAACCAGCATCAGGCAAAAACACATGAAAGGTCCTGCAAAGAACGGCCTCAGTTCCAACAACCAAGCTCTCCAGTCTGGTAGAAACTATCTGCAACATCTTCAAAGGTTGGTGGATTGCTTCATTTGGTCAATGATGTGGGAAGAGGACACGGCAAACAAGGAAATTGGTTGTGGCCATCATGAGGTGATAAATACCGCACTAGTAGCAACGACCCTCTGTCGAAGGGCCGGGAGGTAAGAAACCGCAAGAGATCCAACTTTTCCCCTGTGCATGGCCAAAGAAAGATAATTTAGTTTTCAGTGTTTGGGACCAAGCAGCGGTGCTCGTCAAACTTCGCTCATGAATGGAATTGTAGTTTCAGAGCAGTTGCGCACCTCAGAAGATGTATGCGAGAATCGTACAGCTCGTCAGACAACTGGGTGGCACCGGAAAAACAAAACTGTCCAAACGATTTCCTGAGCATTTCTCTTTTTGGGTGACAGGACAGATGACAATTTGTGACCAACTGCTCATCACCAAAGCGCGAAGACCGTCTCTTGGTGGTTTTAAAAATGTCATTCCACCTTGTGTGATCTACAATGGCGTCACAAGGCCAACAACAAAGACAAACTTGATGAAGACAAAGCAATTTTATTTGTAAGACCTTGGCTGGTATCTTGAGAACAGCACATGTGACTTCAGCAATCGTCGACGCAGCTGCAAGAACTTGTCCAGAGACGAAGGATTCAACGGCTCAGAATTTCCAATTGTGGAATGTGTAAACTTGATTGAGGCTTCCTTATTGAGTGAAGGTTGTTGTCAACAGACAGCGTCCCCTGAAGGATCGAGACCTCCGGTTTGGTTGTGTCCATTTTCTGTCGCTTCAACAGCCTGTAAGGAAAACTGAAACAACCTATTGTTGCTTCAGGGCCACTGAAGCTTTTTAGGCGAACGAGGTCAGATTTCGGAATTTGGAATCATGTAAGGTTCGATGACTTCCACGAACACCTTTGTTCTGTCAGCACTGACCCTGAAATACTTCTGCGTTATCCCGAATTCATACCTGAACTTGTCCCACAAGGAATCTCTGAGGAACAGCATCACGGAAAGCCTTTCCAGGATGATCATGGTGTCCTTGTGCTCCTGTATCTCCGTGATTCTCTGACTCATGAGCCCAATGAGCATGTTGAGGAGGATAATACTGCAGTAAATTATGCCCGCGGAGTAGGAAATTTGGGCCAAAGATGGAAACGAAGAGTCAGCAAAGAATGCCTCGTCTGGCGATTTTATGGATGTGACCAAAAGAAATGTTTCAAACATTGTTTCCGTGTAGGACAACGCAAACCCAGCGCTGGTTTCGTTGGTGTTCACATCACACGACTTGGGCAGCACAGACAGAGTATAGAAGGCATTGGCAAAAGCCAAGAACACAATGGCACCCACGACAAAGAATATCGCTGCATCGTATGCCATTTTCAAAACGATGACAAGCAGATGTCCCACACTACTTATCATGTTCACGAAGTACATAATCGACATTATGCCAAGAAAACCAGCCAGTAGGTACATTATTTGAATCAATTCAGAATTTTTGCATTCCACGTCCAAAAGTTCCACAACACCAAGCGCAATGCAGAGATAGGAAAACGCAGCGTGAACTTTCCTGTAAATGATCGTCAGGGTGGCTGGGATCCTCCCATGTTTGAAGAATAAGATCAAGCTCCTGTGAGTTCTCTTGCATTCCATTCTGCCCAACGCGTGGTGCTCGTGAATTGTGCAGATGATTGCAACAAAAACCAACGCGTAGTACAGCGCATCGTGTGTTTCCTTCGGTGCGCGGGACACGTAGAAGATCTGCGCCGCTGCGAAGAGTCCCATCTGAACCGTCCACGTGAACATCCAAATGACGATGTTGAGAACGTTCGACTTGTAGGTCAGTTTGATCCAGGTTCGAACAGGCTCCGTCTCGAAGAAGCGGCAAGAATCGAAACGAACCACGTCTTCATTGGTGAGGCTTTTGATGTGAACCAGCGGCGACACTTTGGTGTGCTTCTGGCGTTCGTAGTCGGAGATGTCGTAATAGATGTGCCTGTGCACCAAACAGTCCTTCACATCATGTCTGTACACTCCTTGGGTGTTCAAGATTGCCAAGGTAATTTCAGGCAGGTACTTCTCACAGGCGAGATCGAGGCAGTTGCGACCCTGGACGTCTTCTGCCTTCAGAAGGCGTTCCTTGTCGTCATCGTTGGGTGCGAGACTCAAAAGGAAATGGTACATGTCGCCCGCTTGCTTTGGGTGCGAGTGTGACAAGTGCACCAGGTCATGAACCACGTTGCGCCCTTGATCGTCCACTCCAAGCAAGTTCGCCCCATTTTCCAGAACTTTCTGCACCAGTTTTTTGTTTCCAGAGACAGCGGCCAAGCTGAGAGGGAGGCAGAACAGTGTGCTTCGACTGAGGTCACACTGTTTATCGTCAGGAAGTTCCACCATCAACTTCTTGTGAAGGTTCGCTGAATTGAGATCGGGATTTTCCGTTGCGACAGAACATTGCACCCAAGAGATCCTCGTGTTCAGAGCGGTGATGACGACGTCCGCCGGTGTTCGCGAAACGAACAGATCGAAGAAAGCGTGGTTTCCGCGCACCAACGCTTCGTGGAAAGGCGTCGGCCCGACAGTACCCTGGAAAGAATTGTCCTCTGTGGGAAACGATTGCGAAAAGTTCCTTCTGTTCGTGATATCCGTGAAGACAGTCACGCTCTGCTGCAAGGCGGCTTCACTAGACATCTTGATGCGCATATTACTGGCTTTCTCCAGAGGATGAGTGGCACACCAAAGTCAAGGTGCTGCTTCAGCGGTGGCTTTGGAGCGCGACTCGTGCCGTGCGCGTGCAGACGCAATCTCATTAGCTCCGTCTCATATCCTGAGTGGCCAACTCGGTCCGTTTTCATAACTCTCCACGTTGAGATCGCTTCTGTTGATGCAGAGCCAATATAGAGCTGTGTGCTGTAGCAACAAATCCATCCGAGAAACTCTGCGTTGTGTGAATCTATCATTGATCATGGAGACAATGTGTGACCCACGAGAATCGCGTTAAAACTGATGAAAAATTCCCTTTTGTTTGTTTGCCCTCCTGAATGCCAAAAAAGCTGAAGCGGTGCGCTGACGGTACAAACGGCAAATGTTGTCAATTCGCAACTCTTAAATCGTGTCTCACTGTTTTGCGAACGAATCCAATCAAAAAAGCGGACGCTCTTTTCGACCGACCTTTCCTGACTCGAACATCAGTGTCACACATACCACACACACACACACACATCATTGGGGTTTCCTCATTTTAATGGGTGGAAGTCGTGGACAAACACAGTTGGGTCTTCGTCTTTATTCACACTGACTGGCAACACACACAAAGCAGACAGACAGACAACTCCTCGATTTCAGCTGTTTCCCCGTTTGAGCAATCGATAAGAATTTGATGATTCGAAAACAGCGTGTTTACTCACAGTACATTGAGGGCTCAACAGAATCCAATTCTGAACACATGCTCCTGGATGAATTTGTGTTGACCTCGCATGATGTGAATGGAACTTTGCAAATTACGGATTGGCGAGATAAATCACCGGGGCCCTTTTTATGGGGGTTGTTCCGAAAGGAGGCTTCAACTGGGAACCTCGTTGTTCTGCGGCTTGCGGGCAGAGGAGATGAGGACTTCGTTAATTGTACTCGTAACTGGTTTTTTTCGCTTCAATTGCACTATTACCTTGACCACAGGCGGAGTGAGATGGCGAGTTCTGTCTCAGTCTGGGTTTATGACACGAGGGGTGCCTATTTCCTCCAGTTTAAAAAGCCCTGAGATGCAGAACTTTTCATTGTCCACCTGCGTGATTCGTCCACAAGTTCGTACTGTTTGTCCATCACGTGCAACATTCAATTCACTTTCTGCACATTTCGCGGCATAATTTTCATCTCGACCTTTTTCAGAGACACAGTGCTGGGTCTCCAGGCCTTCCAGGACACGCCGTCATACATCCCGTCCGTGATGCGTCCGTCGCGGTAGTACCTCCCGGTCAGGTTCGACTTGTAGCACTTGAAGTACCACCAGGCACCGTGGAACCTCTTGGCACAACTTCCCCCGAAATCCTTGCCAGCCAAGTCGTTGTCGACGTCCCAGGTGGAGAACTTCATCCCGTTGTGCTTGAGGAGCCCGTCGCCCGCGGTGCTGTCGTTGCGGAACCCAGTGACGTGGAGCCTGTACGACTCGGACTCGTCGTCCACCATGAAGTAATCGTACTCGGCCCAGGCCGTGTTGCGCTCCCAGTCAGTCATCTCAACGCGCAGCCGATAATTCTTCTGGTTGGTCAGAAGGTGCAGGACCTCGTTGCCAATCCAGTGTTCCCCCAACACTCCTGAAAGCACTCCGAAAACAGACTGTTTGAGAGATTCTTGAAAAAGTCGCGCACCCCTCAAGGACCGTTGTTCTCCTTGTGGTCTTTTTTGTGCTTCTCGGTTCTTAAAAGTGTTTCCTGCGAATGTAAAGCAACGAGGAAAAGGCATTCTGTATCAAACCCAAATGCAAACCCAGCAGACCTACATGTCAAACCAAGTCAACAGTTGTTGGTCACAAAGGTGCGTACCTCCGAACCCGTGTTTGTACTTGTCCCAGTCCTGGTAGAAGTCCTGGGATCCGTCGGTGCGGCGCATGACGAGGGTCCAGCCGCCGCCGCGCAGGTCGCAGAAGACCTGCAGGTGGCGCCCCGCCGGCCCGACCGACACGCGCATCGCAGAGTCGCGCCGCCGCTTCCCCGACACCAGGTGGTCGTAGCAATCTGAAAACCAATCAAAATGTAACCCGTGCAAACCGACACAAGTCACGACTGAGCGTTTGAGGGAAATGCGTTGGAGGCTTGAGGTTCAGGCTCTGAAGCGGATTGTTTATCTGGTGCCCACAACAGAAACGTTGAGTAAGAGTTCTGAAAATATGGACAGAGTAATCAAACAGGACAGAAAGATCAGAGCTCCATTCCCTTCAGCCAGTCACAATGACCGTCTTCGTCTTCAAATTCTTGCTGTTTGTAACGGATGACTCGCACAAGAACGAGAGACAGACAAATGTTAGTGCACAAGCACAAGCACGCACACACACACACACACACACACACACACACACACACACACACACACACACTTTGGACTGTTGACCAAGAACAAGATCGGGCACACGACGCTTGAGCTCTGACCTTTTGGGTCGTGCGACCCACTGGTGAAATACTTGGGCGTCTCGGGAATTCGGACGGTGCTTCTGGACGAGGTGCTCCCGGACGACGGCTGTGTCGCTGCGTTCGTTTTGGTGGAACCTGTCGCTCCAGTCTTCTTCGCCTGTTTCACTGAAGCTCCGTTGTCAACATTTACAACCTTCTTCCCTGATTCACTCTCACCACTTGGAAGATCCATGGCCTTCACAGGGTTTGGGCTCTCCGCACCCATGCTGTGAAGAGCACTATTTTGCGTCTGAGCCTGAAGTCTTGCATCTCTCAGCAACTGCAGCTTTTCGTCTGGCGAGAGTTCTTTGTTGTGGAGTATCGTATCCAAAAGTGTGGTTTCGTCACTGGCACTGCTGACAAGGTTCGAGTTCACGGCACCGGGGGTGCTCTGAATTTCTTCGCCCCGCTTGTCACCTGAGTCGACCGTAAACACAGGCTGCTCTCGTGGCGGAGACAGCTCATCAGAGGAAGGTGCTGACTGAGGGAGGAATCTCTCATCCTGAACTGTCAATGGTTGAGGATGAGTCACTTTGCTTTTCAACTTTTCTTGTTCCTCTTTCATGGATTTGATGCTGGTCACCAACTCAGACATCATGTTGGACTGGTTCACCAACACTTGATGCAGCTCTTTATTTTGTTCTTCAAGGCTCTGCGATTTTTCCTCCAGCTTGTTCACAAAGTTCGTCTGATTGTGCATCATAAAGATCAGTTCAACAATTTTTGTTTGTTGTTGATCCACAGCTGTTTCGAGCGCATTGCTGCTCTCAGCCGAAGCTTTGGGATCGACTTCACCCGTGGTGTCCAGCTTCACCTGTTGAACAATATCATAAACACGCTTTTCCGACAGTTGATTGAATCTCAGCTCAGTATTTTCTTCTTGGAGGGCCACAAAAGATCTGTTCATTTTCAGCAATTCGTTTTCCAGGTTCAAGATCAAGTTTTCTAGTTTGGCAAAGATTGCTGAATTGTTTTGTTTGTTCAAAGTTTCAGTCAACAAACGGTTTTCCAGTTTCAAGAGCTGCAGTTCTATTGTTTGGAGCATCCTGGGGAACTCCGCGCTCCCTCCGCCTGAAAGTGTGCTGCTGCCTGCAGGGTCACCGCCCTGGGCGTCCAGATGTGAAACGAAGCCCTCCTTCTTCTTGTTCACCTCTCCAGAGGGAACGGACACGTCAGTGGTGTGTTCTGTGAACTGCACAATGTCCTCAGTTTCATCAATATTCCTCGTATCTGAAACACTGGTGTGTAGTTTCCTGAACTGACCAGGAAACACCAGGTATTCAAAAACGTCGCAAGCTTCTTCTTGGAGACACATCGGAAACTTGAATCCCAGCCAAGCTCCAGCGAGTGGATGAGCTCGCTCAGCCGCAGCTTCATGTCTCTCACTCCTCTCCACGAGGTTCGTCGGGTGCGTCGAACTTTCACAGGTGTCACCTTCTGTGGAACTGAGCACTTCATTGTCAAGGCTCGGCTCGTTCATTGCCACATCCTCTGTTGGATCATTGCCCTCCACCGATCCAGTTTTCTCTTGTTCAACATGTTTTTCGAGGTTCTCTGGTTCTGTATTCACTGCTTCAACAAATACATTCGACAAAAATTCACCACGTTCCTCGTTGTCTCCATTTGTTGTGTGAAGAGCGTCGTCTTCGACATCTTCACTTGTGCCACAATCTGCTGCTTCACTGGGATCAGTTTCACTCCCAAAGGCTTCGCTTTCTAAATGGACTGAGCTGGAACGTTCAACAAAATAAGGAGCGTGAAGGATGCTCAACATTTCTTTGTCAAAATTCTCAACGCGTTCTGGTACTTTACGTTGAATTTCATCCGAAATTTGAATGTTTGTAACTTTCTCTTCATCTGTTGTTTCACTGCGTCTGTCTGAAAGATTTTGCATGTCAGGTAGATGGGCACGCTCTTTCCCCTGTTCTGCTCTGTCTTCTGTTTCAAAGTCAGGATTTGCCTTCCAATCGGCTTCTTCAGCAAGAACAGTTTCATCTTGTCCACCACGCAAAATATCCAGGTTTTTGTCGGTTGGGTTGGCATCGTCAACAAAATCATCGTCACCGTCATTCTGTTCAGTCGGATCGTCGGGACCAGAGCCTGGCTGCGTTTCCCCAGCCGCTTCGAATCTCCGAGAGAACATATAATCTTCGGATGCTTGAAAAGGTGGAGGGGATGCGGTCACAAAGTCGTCCGGCCCAGTTTCGTCGGTTATTGTCTGGAACAGCGAACAAGAATGCTTGAGTGATGTCAATGGCCCGGGGTGGCGAGAGGGTGCAGTTGAGGTGACGGCAGAACTTGTCCATTTGACTTGGTCTGTTTCAATCGTTCCGTGAACTCGTCAGTCCATCCCTTCAACAAGGGGTCAAAAACAAAGGTGTCTCCTTGTTGCACACAGATTGCAAGTCCTGATGTCGAGCCCAAGAACCTTCAAATTTACATGTCTGTACCGGGAGCTGTTTGATGGCACTCACCTCTTCGACCGCTGGTTCAGTTTCGTCGTCCTGCGTCGTCGCCGCTGGTCGCAGGACCCGCTCGTACATGCGCAGGGTCTCGCAGAGCACGGCATCCCCGGCGCTCCCGGGCTGCGACAGGAGCGTCTCGACGGCGGCGCGGACGCGGCGCTGCTCCGCGGAGAGCTGGCCGAGCAGCGCGCCGGCGCGCAGCATGTCCACGTACCAGAGCCTCGCGTCGCAGCGCTCCTCCTGCTGCTGCTGTTCCGCGCTCTCAGCCCTGTCACCACGAGGAAACTCTGATCGCACTCATTTCTGCTTGACTTTTCTCGCGCAAACACGAATCTATATTCTTGGTCACATTTGAAGTTGCTCAATGATGCGAGTCCTTGAGTTCTTACCTTGAAAACATCCATTTGGGAAGGTACCACAGAGCACAGACAGACAACACCCACGACGCCTTCATTTCGTTAGTTGTGCTTCTTTCAGCTCAGCAAGTTCCTTCACTCGCAATGCGAGACTCGTTCTGAGGTCAATCCAAACACACTGACAGGCGCAGACGGGGAGTTTCAGTCCCAACAATTCTGAGCGAATAGGAGCCGAAAGCAACCTCGTGTTCTCCCAAGCTCCACAGTGTGTGAACACCTCCCGAGTTGCACATCACGAATAAATGCAGCCGTTCAGTAATCACGAGGTGCTGTTGTATGTTTTTGTTCCGAAGTCGCCCCCATCTTGGACCTCCCTACTTCGTAGAGAGCACCAAAAAATCAAATTTACACGTGTTATTCAAATGTATTACACGTAGCCAGCGAAAACAATGCGTTACAGCAGATGTTGCCACGAAACGAAAATCATTCGATTCGCTCACTTGGCAGCAAGAGACTGTCCCTGAAAGGCCAACTCATCACAAACACTTTTTGACACAAAAAGAGAGGAAAACGCTTTGTACAGGAGACAGCTTCATAGACCCATTTTATTATTTTCACTTTGTACATAAGCCTTCAATTTTTGTTGTGAAAAATATTTGTGGTAACAATGACTGTATCAGTTCTGATGCTTTTGTGTTCTGGAAAGTACCTCTTGATATCACACAATCTTGATCTCTAACCTCAACAAATAATGACTATGAACAAGAAAACGAAAGAGAGACTGACCTCTGCTTTATTTCATAAAGCCCGCTTTGAAAAGGTTCCCCACAAGAAAACTTCCTCGCAGAGACATGGTCGAGTGCAACTTGTTCTGGACCACTGCACATTTATCACACATGTTTGCAGAAAGCAAGCTGTCCACTTGACCAAAGCAGCCAGCCAGAAATGGACTGTGTTGACAAATCATCGTTGCTTTCAAAAATGACTCGTTCATGCAAAAACTTGCAACCAGAAACAACGAATCTCAATGTGATGTCACACTGCTGTTGAACATCTACCAACGATCGGAGGAGCCGTCCAAGTGTTCAGAAGTTGCAACCAGGCAACGCAACACTCCGAATGAGAAGGTGCAGCAAAGCGCCGCGCACATTTGGCAGTGTTGTGGCCTCCTCTCTCCGAGGCCACTGTTCCAGTCAATGCCGCCCACACTGACAAACCTCAACACGCACTGCTTGAAAAAACGAAAGCTTGAACGAAAAATCTTGGACTTCCACGTCAATTCAACTTGTACAAAATGTCTTTGGTTCGTTCAGCTACACAATGCTGCTTACATTTCCTGAGAAGGGATGACCCTTCCTACACACAGTGCTCAAGAAACAATTTCACGCAAATACGAAAACAACACAGCAGTTCAAACAGAACACGACCTGCACTTTGTTTCAAACTTCCCCGCGAATGCCTTTCTTGTCACATGCAAATGACTAAAAATAAGAGACAAAAGCGTGAATACAGGCTGGATACCAGCTCCTAGCGAGGGAGTTGTGTTCGGTGGTTGAGAAGGTTGGCAGATGTTGTACACAAAGCACGGACCGGAACAATCGCAGTTGGTTCAACAGATGAGACTGAAACGCGAAGTGTCTCACACAGAAATAAACAGGTCAAACACACAAAAATATGTGAAACAAAGAAAAACTGCAAGTTGAGATCGCTGCTGGAGACCACACATTTCTGAACATTTGCTCACGTGAGAGCAAGGGAGTGATTGTTCCAGAAAACTCGGTTTTCAGATCCAGACGGAATACAGTCGCGATTCTCTTTCACCCAAGGTTCCTCACTTTTGCAGAGGCCCATTTCCTGTGGAACGGTTCGCCGTCGTTTACGTTTCTCGTCTCCAAAGACGTGTGAAGCCTCCAGCAACGAACTGGGCAACAGATACGTGCAGAGTAACTGTGATCCCTGACACTTCACACCGAAAATAGGACACAAAATGCAGAATTTGTACACTTTTCTTGTGTCATCCACACGCACCCTCAGTATACAAAACGAAAAACACATTTGGTCGTATTTTTGATCGAACTGAAACTTGAAAGAAATCCCTAAAATTGCTTCAGGTACTGTGCGGTGTACACTGAATGACCGGTACAAACAACTGTTGAAGCAGCGTTGTTTTGTTTCCCCCCATGTTTCTGGCTTGAATGCAAGGCCTGACAGATGACAACACGACAACGGGACAAACACCTGACGTTCAAAAGAACCTTTCAAATTTGGTAAGAAAGAGGAGCAGAGTGAAACGAAAGGCCGTCAGTGCATGGAGAAACACAAAAGCCCGGTAATCTGAAGAAGCAGCAGAACAGGAGGTAATCGGCTCATGATTCTCTATGTACAGTGTTTGGTCAATGACTTTCTGTCTCCATTTGTGTCACTATTTTTCTTTCAAATATTTTTATGTTACACTTTTTACATTCTTACAATTAGCTTAACATGTATACAAAATACAATAATAATAATAACCTTCAACTTCAGTCGCTTTCTTTTCAACAATTGCATTTTGTGTGTAACATCTTGTCGCGGAACTTCTGTGGTATTCAAGGCTATGTGGTGCACGCACACCACACAAGTTCAAGCTTTTCTGCATGCCTCCAAAGTCACACACAGAAAATAGCACACACAAAAACACCCTCACCATTCCGTTCAGCGTAATATAAAAGTCATCACGTTCAAAAGTGGTCAACACCAACTGACCTGTCAGTCCAAGCTGCGCTTTCGCTTTGCACTGCTGGTTTTCTTCGTGCGCCCGACACGTGGAGCATCAACTCGACACGTTTGTCGCTGCTCGGGCGCGACGCCGCTGAAACCTCAGCTTCAAACGACAGGGCAGCTTGGGCTGCAGGCAAATCAAATCATGGATTCGATGCACTGATTTGCCTGAGCCGAGGTCACCAGTGGCAGCTGGAGATGCACCTTTGCATCAGTTATTGCGCTTCGGTTTCGTACGATGCTGGAAGGATGTTATATTGCCTAGACTGTTTCACGTGTACTTGTTTTCCTAGAGTCCTGTAAATGATTGTGCCTTGTCCATGAATGTTCTCCATTCTTGTTGCTGTGCCAGGCTGCAAAGACTTCTTGGGTTCCAAAGTGAAAGTACCAAAAGACTACTTCCCAACTTGGTTCAGTCATGATCACAACTTGAGCTCATTGGCAATTTTGGATGCTATATTCTTGAATCCAATCGACGTGCCTGATATCCTCTTGAAGCGAACGCCGTTCAGTGAGAGTCTTGGAAGCTTACACACCTCCATCTCCCATTGGACCAAGCTGTCAGTGTTGGGGTCCCCGTGAACACAGAGCAGCAGGAACTTCTCCCGCTGCTCGTAGTCGCAGTTATTAGCATCTAGCACCTTGCGAATTTCCCGCATCATCTCGTTCGGGTCCATGGAACTGGTCGTCTTCATGCTCCACGTGAAACGCAGCGAGCGCGGCTTCACCGCGTCCGTCTCCTTTTCGTTCATCGACCTGCGGAAAATTTTGCTGGAAATTAAGAAAGGAACATAAACATGGATGAAAAAACGTGTTGAAATCTTCACTGATGTGTTGTTGGTCGCGATTAATGCCAGGAGTCTGGGGTGTTAAAATGGTGCAATGTACACCACGCCACAAACTGAACATGCACTCACTGACCGACCATCCAAAGTGTGCATGTTAGTTGGAGCGAGTGTTAATCGAACATGCTGCATTTGCCAGGTGAAACCTGAAAGATTTCGATTGTCGCGATTCGACGGGACACCCGAACACCTCAGTTTCTCAGGGACCCTTCCGGGCATCGCGCCGTCCAGGTCGCGCTCGGCCTGGCGCCGTCAGCAGCACCGGAGCAGTTCACATCGGTCAAGGTCACTTTGGGTCAAACGTTTCGTCCCGTTGGGCAACAGGAGGAGGGAGGAGCAGAATCAGTGAAGTGACAACCTGTGTTCTTTCAGTCCAACATTTCCGTTGTTAACAGACGCGTGTTATTTATTTTTTCATTCCGGTTCTTACGTCTCCAATCAATGACACATGCTGCCGTTGTTAGTTGTGAAAATGCAAAAGAAGAATTTTGCAGACGAAAACATTCGCTGGTCGGATGACCACAGAACTCGGGTCTTCAAACACTCGCGCAGTGACTGTTGTTTCACAAATCTTCAGAAAGGAACAAGAGCAAGAGAAGTCAAGAACAAAACCTGAACTTCCCTTCGCGCAGAAGAATAGAAAGAACTCTGGAGAAAATAGGCCTCAACGTTCATTGTGCATGTTAGTCACACGGCTGCTGTGGGTGGATGGGTGGAGGTGAGCGGGGCGCGGGTCTTCGAAATTGCAGTGCTGTTGGGTATTGGTGGGAGTACTTTGACCTTGACACTTGCAAGCAAGATGGATGTCAAACTCTGCAGTGACCAACTAGTCAGGACAGAGCAATCCAAATTCCGATTGCAAGATTCAATTCTTGCTTTTCTTTCGAGAATTACTGTAAGCCTGCACACCACAATTTTGGGGCGGTTCGGGAAATTCCATACAATGGTCGTCTTTGGTGAGAAGTGGCATCGCAAAAATTCGGGTCATTGCATGAGGAACCCAGGACGTGATTTGTCAGAAACGACACAGAGAAATGTGGCTCAAGAGAAACTGACAGTTTGGCAAATAGCATGTGGCCGAAGTACATAAAAGCTTACCGCGGAGTCTCTGAATTAGCGCCTTGGGTGCTTAAATAGAAAACAGGGGAACTCGGATTGAATTGTCTGCCACCAACATAGGAGCCTACATACATTTCAAACAGTGAGAATGTCTTCTCACAAGTCAAGACACAAAGTACAAAAACATGAGAAGCAATGATGTGTCAGTTTGCAGCAGGGATGGATCAAAGCTGGAACAAGCAAATGTTTAGTGGTGAAGCGCAGCGGAAACCGCTCAACGGAAAAGCTGCTCCTGGCCACTCAGCGAACTCCACGGCATTCCAGAAATCATCTGCTGAGTCAGAGTGGTGGTCTGCCAACGCAACACAATCTCAAAACAAAATGCAACGACAGAAATCGTACGTAAACAAAGATAACCTGCCCAGCGCGAGTTTTAATTGATTATTTTTGGCCCTTCACTTGCGAAGCACTGCCATGCAGCTCGACTCGTTTCCATTCAGCATGCACACGGGAACAGGCGCCAATTCAGAAGATGCAGTTTTACATTGCATCGCCTCGACAAATGCTACAGATGGCAAATGCCTCCGACAACAAAACTTGAAATCGCTCTTTAGTCGTCGCTTGCTGAACAAGTGGCGAAAATTTACGAGAAGGTTGAAAAAGAGAAACTTGTTGTTGGAATGTCTTGACTGCAAGAACGCAATGAACATACACACCTCCGACTGAACTTGGATGTGAGCTTGTTGAAGAAGGACATTCGATGTGGACCCATGGCCGAGGTATCTTGTGTTTGCATGGGCACGGCGCCCGGGCCGTTGTAGGCGTTGGGCGTGCGGCGGTCGCGGATCGGACCGCCGTGGAATGTGCTGCGGCTCTGCGTGCCCCGTGGAAACCGACTGTTGCCCGACACCGGCGACACTGGAATCGAAGTCTTGGCGCTCGGCGTCGTTCTGCAATCGACCAATAGGATTCACTTGATCACGGACATCGTCACGATTCGTATGAACGTAAGTGTACTTGCACATCACATTTATCTGAAATTATCATGATGCTTGGTGAACAATTCAACGTCTACAAAAGTTTCCCTTCAAGCGTTTTCTTTTCAGTAACAGAAATGAACAAGCATGCCACCTCAGAAAGAACACAAGATTTTAAAAAGCTGCGCACCAACAGAAAATTCCTGAACAACTGAAGGCACTATCAAAAATGAAATCAACATTTTTGTTTGTGCAAATCGCGTTGAACATCTATTTCACTTCACACAACACAATCGCAAAGTCTCACAGAGCAAACTTCATTCACACGATCACACACGCACTCCAAGAATGTTCTAACCAATCTAGTTTTTCAATTGAGGTCAACATTGTTTGATTTTTGTTCAAAACCAAAACCAGAAACGAAAAGAAAAGTTGAACAGTGAAGAAACAAGATTTTTCTGTTCTCAAATTGACATCAAAACAACTGACTCAAAGCTAACAATGGTTGTTTGACGCCGCCAAATCCATTCTGTAGTCTACGCTGACTTCTTTTCTTTCTCACAATTCGATGAACTGTCAAACCCAGACCGCGAAAGCAATGTCCCCGACTGACTTTTTAGCAAGCAACACCCCAACCAATTCAAACGCGTATCGCATTCGGTAAGCTGTCTGATGTTGGCGCATAAAGCAGTTGACTGTCAACAAGTGTGCAGTTGAGAGTTTGCGAAGACAGAAACAGATCAAATGCGTGACCTTTTGAACTTCAAGAGGTAAATGCAGAACAGGAACGAAATTCTTGCTGTACCAAACGTGGACAGAGCCCGCCGTTCCCTTTTGTGTCATTTTCCCAACTTGTCCTCTCAATGGGCCGCCCACTCTTACTCGCACGTTCTCAACCCAGGTGGCGCCCTGTTCAGTCGGTACAGCAACAATTCACAGACTAACCGTGTCATTCCCATCCTGCCACTCAGAACACGACCTGGTGACAATACAGTGAGGGACGTAAAGGTGGAAGAAAGATAGGGTGGTCCGTACTACTTACGTTGGCCGAAGAGGGTCAATATTGTCATGCAGGGGAGGCAAATCAGGCCGCACCGCATAGGACGTGCTGGCCGATTTCACGTGGCCTTTTGGCCGCGTGGACGGCCGATCGGAAGACAGGCTGTCTGTGGGAAGGTTACTAGCAAAGAAAAGACAAAAAATAGATCCAATTTTAGCTTTCAACTTCTTGTTTTATGTTGTCTCTAATTTTGACTCAAAACCGTGAAACAACTATTTTGCGTTCACTTGCAACATTGGGAATCGGTGGGTGGGCAAGAAAACTTTTGACACAACAAACAGGAGTCAAAGGTTATTTTATCGACAAACAGCTGGGAAAGGCAAGCTGTTGCGTTAATCGACTCGAAAAGCGGTGTGGCAAACTTGCAGTCAATTTCCATGCGCTGGCAGATGTCAAATTTTGTGTCAAAAGCTCTGCGTTCTGATCTGGTAAAAATGGCACAAAGGCTGGATCATTGACAAAACTTGTCAGCGAAAAAAACAAAAGTTTCGCAGAGCAGAGCAATCACATAATTACCGTTCCGAGGTTATACTTTGTGCACAAGAAAGGAAGTGCAATATTTTTACACAATGTCCAACAGTACCGTGTGCGAAGAGCGAATTACAGAGACTGTCTCAGAACCGTTTCTTCGTTGACCAAATGAACGCCAAGAACAAGGTACAAACAATTGATACGTGGATCTAACAGGATGGCAAGCGAAGTCAATGCAGCCCAACGCTTTTGTACGTAACAGGACCCATCCAATCTTACAGCGGGAGTGGGTACATGCAACGATTTGCAGGCCACGCTGCGGGACTCGACGGAAATTTTGCAACTGCACGCTTTGGACGTCAAGACGCGAAGCGTGCAAAACAGCAGCTGGCCACGCACGTGGGGAAACCCCCAGCAAAATTGGTGCAAAGCCGTGAAGTCCACGATAATTTGCGTGTTTTTGCCCCATCCCGCCGGGAAATATTGGTTGTGAAAATTAGACTGTTCAAAAGCTGCCGAATACGAGGCAGAACGGAATCTGCAGAGCATTATCTCAGACTTTGGCCAAACAGGAATCTGCACTCTCATTGTCTCAAGACTTTGGCCCAAACGCTGGCGCTGAGACGTTTTCGCCGAACAAGATAAAAGTGAATCCGGCTCATCGCCAAAACACAGGGAAATTCGCACCGAGGACCCAACCTTCTCCAAATCTTGTCTGCATAGGGCGGATGCAGGAGCTGACATGCAACAAGGACTGGGAAACGCACTCGACAAATCATACAAAATCAAAGTTGCATCTTGCACTTTTGATCACAAAAGATCGCCATCGCCAAGAAACTCCTTGAAACTTTTACCAACTGCATGCAGTCATGATTTTATCACCTGCACAACTCAGTCCTTGGCGCTCAGCTGCGATACCTTCCCTCCCATCCAACAACCTCTTTGGAATCGTTCTGGGACTAATTCGGATTGTTCGCATCGATTCACTCCACCCAAAAGTACAGCGCTTTCTTGTTCAGTGAACATTCCAACGAGCATGCCGACAGCAGGAACACTCGCCGTGATGTCACCCAGCACTGAATGTCGCGTGATTGGGGGAGGGGGGGGTCACCTGACATTGAAAATTGTTGACATCACATACCCCGGTCGGTGACAGTAACTCTTCTGATGTCACACGACCAGGGGCGAGTGGGTGGGTGGATGTTACCTGATATTGAAAAATTTGGATGTCACCTGACATCAAATCTGTTTGGCGTCAGGTGAGCCCTCCCGCTTGTTATGTCAGGCTTTCATGACACAACTGAGGGAAGGGGGTCACCTGACACTGAACAAGAAGGCTGCGCCTGAAAAGCGCGTGGTTTCCTCCCGGTGTCAGTTCCGTGCGTGCACATTGGAAGGGGGGGGGAGGTTACTCAACTTGACCCAGTTGAAAAAATATTTTTTGAGGTCATGTGACCAAAAATGTTTTGAAGGTCATAGGTAGGTACTCAAATGTCCTGAAATGGTGACTTTCTGCATAGAAATGAGCCTGGGATGGCACAGAATGTGTTCACACAAAATCCATGATGGCGGCTGTACCTTGTGACTGACCATAGCCCACCCCACATTGGAATGTAGGGGATCACAAGACAACTTTGAAAATGATGCCACACCACTTTTCGCCAAGTTGAGTTCTTCCCCCACCCCACCCCCGGCAACTCAACTTGGCTGTCCACACACATTGATGGCGACTACGAATAAGCGCGCGGTGAGACTGGCCCGGGAGCCGAAACGCGCGCTTGAAAATTTAGATGTCACCTGACATCAATCACACGTCAGGTGACCACCACCCAAGTTGGTGTAAAAAGCTACAGGAGTCTGACTGCTTGGTACGTGCTGTCTTTCATCAAGAAATCTTGGAAGTTCCCTGGGGTACAAAATTGAACTGGAGCCCAGTTCCCAACACAAGCAGCTGAACGCCAAGAAGATTTGCAGCAGATTGCATTCAACAACGTTTTGAAGCTCAACATGAACGAAATAGTGCGGCAACATTGCAGCAACATCCAGAGCAGATGAAACTTTCGCAGCACACGAGCCAAACAGGAAAAACGATGTTGCTTTCAGACTTACATGACATAGCCTCTACTATAGTGACTGCAAAGTAAACCCATCACCATTTTTACCACTGAGGAGTCAGTCTTGATTAGTGAAAAACTGAACACTTCTTGGACGCAGTTCTCAGAACCCAACAATGGTAGCATTTAGTTTTCCTGATGTCCAATTTCAAACAAGCATTTGCCAGTCAGGAACCAATTTGTACACGTCCCAAAAACTACAAAACAACTTAATCTCAAAGGGAAAAGAAATGCTTTTCTAAAGAAAATGAAAATACTTGGCAAAAATGTCTGTGTTAATTTCTGCACATGTACGAGTACCTACAGTCCAAAGCCTTATTCATTCATTGACCCAACTTGAACGCACAGATGTTCAGACACATACCGTTCAGCACTGTGATCTCTGCCATTTAAACGTCGGCTGCCAAATATCAAATGAAAAAAATGCATGCAACGAAACGCACAACAAAACAGCCCCGCGCTGAAGGCGCCACCCATTCCGTCTCGTCCCATGCAAGAGCTAAGACCAAAGTCCCGATGTTCGCCCTCCAAACGAAAGGTTCACTGTGCAGTACATTTACACACACACCCACGATCAGAAAACAATCGTTTGCGTTTGCACGAAACTGAAAAGACTCCAGACTCCCGGAACAAAATACGTAAATCTCAACATGCCTGGCGCCGTGGCGGTAGCAACAGCTTCCCCTCGCCAAGCAAAGCGCATCTCAAAGACACCTGCTTCGCATAAACCCACACCCACAAAAGACAACTGAAGAGCGGAACCTACCTCCTCAGATCCTGATTGTTGGTACCTCCCGTGGAGGGCGTTTTGCTGGTCCTCTCGATGGCGGGCACCTTGTTGTCGCCGTAGCCGAACGTGTTCCTGCGCGTCACGCCTACACCGACCACGCTGTTCTTCACCGTCGTCTTCTTTGGGATGGCAGATTTTGGGCTGATGGCTGATGAGATCTAAAGTGGCAGAAAGGTCGCGACTGAGAAAAAGTTCGACGCACATTGTCCCTGTTTTCCACTTGGGACAGTGAGAAGGCGAGGTCAACCCAGCGACTGAATGGAACATTGCTCGCAACAAATCAAAACTGGTTCGGTTCAAACTTAAACGGTCACAAACCTTGGGCGATTCGCCAGTGCTTGAGGACACCTGATTGGTTTTTGGCCGCGGCATGCCAGGAATGGCATTTTCTTTTGAGCTGCTGTCGCCTCCGCTTCGCCCCTTGTACGACGCTCCGCCTGGAGTCGCTGCAAACCCCAACACGTTCGTGTTACGCGTGCGTCGGAAAATATCAAACAGTGAGCACAAGCTCACTTTTCAGACACAGCAAGATACTTTTTGTTTGAATAATTGCTGTCGTGACAAAGTAATTGACACACAGACAGCGAATGCTCTTGAATTCGCAAACAAATGGCCAAAGAGGGAGACATACCTTTGCCACCATTCTCGCCTCCGGTGCTGTACCGTCGCCCCTTGGAGTTGGTGGCGGATATGCTGCGTTGTACCTTGTTGCCGGCGCTGTGTGACGGGGACTGGGAGTTGGCGTCGGGATTCGGTCGATGTGGGATTTGTAGCTGCTTCAATGACAGACTGCTCCCTGACCGAGATTCACTGCTCTCTAGCTGTAAAACACAGACACACGCAAATTGACTTTCCATGCAATGCCAACTCATTTTGAGACAACAACTTCATGGAGGAAACTTGGTCAGAAAGTTGTGATTTTTGGTAAAGACCAACACGTCTCTTTGTTGCGCTCACTACCGATCGTTTCACAAATGCACTGATCCCCGTGCTTCCACTACCTGTCTGTATCCAGGTTTAGGAACCGGTTTGACATAATTAAATGGACGGCCCCACATCCTAACTCATAAAGCCAACATTTGTTTGGGTACTAAACGCATCCGGTTCCATTCATATGCAACCTAACAGTTACAACGTTCGTTTTGACAGGCATTTGACTTTTATCGAGGTTATCTAATGACCTCATAACGCACTGCAAACGATAAAGCACTTTGGTTCTGGCCGTTATCGCAAAATGCCAGTTTGAACAATGGGAGATTCAAACCGCATGAACCTGTCTTGCGGCTCTCCCGCAACCAGATTTGCATCTGTCCCAGCACACTGCCCTATCACCAGCAGCGGAACCAACTCACAAAATCTCAACTCTTGCAGCCCACCCATAACTTTGTGGGGAAGCGTCGCGGAGCTGCACACCGACCGAGCACCGCCCACCCCTCCGAGAAATTAGACTTCGTGCTTTTCTGCAGGGACGGTGCGTAAAACTGTGGCTCAACCCTCACCTCCATCGACCTCCTTCCCAGCAGTAGATATGTGGCTGTGATATCGTCGTACTTGTTTTGTGACAAGGAATCTTCGATTTCCTTCCGAGAGTAACCCATGTTCATCATGATCTCTGCAAAAGAAACACACCAGGATATTGGAAGTTTGTAATGGTCAAAACCACGTCTGTTTTGTTGTGTATCCACCACGAAATGATATCACTACTGTGCAGAAAAGATTCCCATAGAAGACGTTTTCGAACAGAACTTGTGCAAATCTACTGAAGAGGCCACGCAAGCACAAATCGCGAAAAGAAAATCTGTTTTAACTATTCGGCATTACCTATGCGTTTACTCTCAACCGCTTCATCGGGTTCTTTGTACGGTCTTAACTCATTATCCTCGAAACCTATATTCATCCATCTGTCTTTCATAATGTTCTATGGGACAAAGAAAACAAAAACCCACTGATAAGTCATGTGCAACGAACGGCAAAGATGGGAAGGGCCACTTATGAAAACAGGACAGGGTTGACAGGGACACCTCCAACTAGCTACGGTGCTGCCTGCAAGTGTGATTGATGCCCATGCTGTGAAAAGTAATGGTGAATCACCTTGACAGCCTTCTGAAAAAAAGGTACGGCAGCTTACCTACACAAGTTGCCAGCCACATCAACTGCCATTTCTTTGTGTCAACCACTTGAGTGTGAAACGACATCATGCTTGCCAATCTTTTTGTAAAGATACCAATATAAAGGCCCCCTGCGTTGGAAATTTCGAGAAAAAAGACCAGTCAAGCACGCCTTGTGTACGTACCGGTACACGTTCACACCAGTCCACTTCTTTAATCTGAACAAACCACAAAGTGTGTGGCTTGCGTAATGTTGCACCACCGGTATGAACAGCAGTCCAAGCACCGACTGCAATTCCAGGCGTGTGTAGTCCAATTGTGCTCGTCATAAAGCAACCTCTCACGTTCTGTGTTCTTTCCTCTGCACACAAGCACCAGTTCCCCTTTCACACAAAGCAGCACATCACCCCTTACAACAGTTGCCACGGAACAATCACAGAACATACGCAGGGTTCCCACTGGTCAGGCCAATCAAAAATTCACAAAATAACTGTTCCTTCTCAAGGCAAATTCAACAGTTCAGTTTATTTTGATTTGCAGGAAGAGCGGGGTGGTAGTGGTAATTTAATAATGAACGAAATTTCTGTCTGGAAAAATATGTCACATTTTCCCCTGTTCGGTGGGAACCCTGCACACGCTGATGGAAGAAAACAACGGACACAGTGCACCCGAAAAAAAAAGTCTGACGTCAAAATAAGAGTTGAAGGGTGACTGCAGTGGTGACACCACCTCTTCAGAAATCTAAAAACAAAATTACGTCCACAATCTGAAAAAAGGGGCAACACATTTCAGATGAAAATACAAGCAAGCAATCAGACACAAGCACACCACATGTATCGGCACCTCGGCATGACATCGTTTCACATGCAGATGGGATCAGCAACAACCCAAGAGGCACCAAAACATTGAAAACCAGGCACAGAAAACTTTTCCATTTCCAAGTTTTCGTCACGAGGCACCCACTCAACTGCTCAAGCCCACTGAGGCATTGATGTGGCTGAAGACAAGAAATTTGGAGCGTTTGGCAGAGGAACGCACCAACTCGAGTGTTACCTATTCGGATGTGATCACTAATATCTGCAGTTGGTTCAATATACGGTTTGAGGTCGTCGTCTTCGTAACCTATGTTCATCCACTTGTCCTTCATTATGGTCTGCGCAGCAACAAATCAAAATCGAACATGCCCAAGTTAAAACATGGAAAACGAAAAACGCAATTGACCGCAGCAGGAGGGGGTGGAGAGAAATTCCAGGTGCCTGCGCTAAGCACAGAACCATGAACGAGTTGCTCAAGAAATCACAAAGTAACTTTGCCAATGTCCCAATTGTATCTTTGCCGCACACTTCCTCATTCTCAAGGTACTTTCTGAATGGTCAAGAAATCACGAAGAAATTTTGGTGAACATCAACTGTTGTCTAAACTGCACACTTCATTCCTTTGTCGTTTTGAATGTCTCAGAATGGATTCCAACCGGTTCGCTGTTATTCTGTGGGAAATCGCGTCATAGTTCGCACACGTACCTCCAGGCATGCCCGTTTCTGGGGATTTAATACTAGGAATTTCTTGAGTAGGTTTTCACAGTCGGTTGACATATAAAATGGTATCCTATATTTGCCTCGTAATACCCTTTCCCTAAGTTCCTGCAAAATATAGAACAAGAATGTGTTGTTTCGTTTGACAGAAGAACTCCAAGGAAACAAAAAACGTTTTCAGATCCGCGATGCACACATGTCGTACCTTCAAGTTTTGACCATCAAATGGTAATGAGCCACTGACTAGAGTGTAGAGGATGACACCTAAACTCCAAACGTCCACTTCCGGACCGTCGTATTTCTTGCCTGCAAACACCAAAATGCAAAGCATTGAACACAGGCTCGCCGAGGACCTGTGGGCTGGGTGAACCCCCGAAACCTACAGGTGAACAAGAAGGCTACACCAAGAAAGTCCGCGGTTTCATCACACCAAATTGGCTGGCAAATCTGCCAGTTTTGCCGTGTTGACTTGCAACATTGTTGACTTTCGGAGGGAGTCAACATCACAAGTCAACATTGCTGAAAAATTACCAACAATCAAACTGCAATGTTGATTCACCCAAGGGGGAGGGGGGGGGGCGGCAAGTCAACATCAGTTTCCAACCACTGACCATTTTCCGGCAATGTTTTTGACAATGGGGATCCCCAGCTCCCAGCTCGTTTTTCTACGTGTGACACTCACCTTGGAAGAGCTCTGGAGCTGCGTATGGAGGACTGCCACAAAACGTGTCGAGTTTGGAGCCTGGAGTGAATTCGTTGCTGAACCCAAAGTCGGCAATCTTGATGTTCATGTCACCGTCAAGCAACAAGTTTTCTGCCTGTAATGTGGAAAGTGAGACATGTGTTTCACCTGAAAAAACAATATCTTCCACCCCGACGACCGTTTGCTTCTGCCGACGAACTATATTCAGTACACTTGGGCGGACACAAGACCACACAACACTTTCCGTTGTCAAGGAAATGACAGCTGTCAGAATTGTCAGCATTCAACGATGTCTCAACTCACCTTCAAGTCTCTATGTACAATGTGCTTTTGATGACAATACTGTACCGCAGACACAATCTGAAAGTGATCACAAGAAAACACATATCACACACACCTTTCATTCGCAAATGACACTGTGACAGAGAACACATCTCTTGTTCGACCGGCGCGCCCTTCGGCCACATAACAGAGGGAAGACAAAGCTTTCAACAGCCAAACCCTCCAAGAGCGTTCAAACACAAAAAGTGTCTCTCTCTTCTATCTATTGTGTGTGTGTGTGTGTGTGTGTGTGTGTGTGTGTGTGTGTGTGTGTGAGGGGGAACTGACCCTTGACCCATTCGCCAAGTAATTCTGGGGTTACACCAAGAATTTCTTTGTGGCCATCACCCCTCTGGTGGCTGCCAACGAAATTTGTCTGGTCATGGGGTGAGGCCTCCTGGACATTTTTCGGCAGTTGCCCTCACCCACGGTTGTAACGTATTTGCCACTGCTTCAGCTATTGCGAGTGGACAACACAGGCTTGTTCCTGCGGACTGGGCTGTATTAAATAAATTTACAATGAGCTTCCAGTTTGAACTTGCTTGTCTGAATTTGGCTCTTGCTTCCTTCTCCTTCATCCGCCCGTGCGCGACCAAGTAGTCGAACACCTCTCCTAAAAATTCAAAACAATGTAAAACCTCAAGCGTTTCATCCGAAATTCCTTCCAAGATCAGCTGGGACTATCATTCAAGTGGCAGCGCAATGCGATGCGTAGTCTGGGCATGAATCGTTCTTCGAGAGACAAGTCTCAGGAAAACTCGAGTTTTTCTTTGGCGTTTGAAACAAGCAAGCTACGCTAAGAAATTCCGCGGTTCTGAACTTAGTCAGTTCGTGACGGGTAACTCAGCTGGGCCAGTACAGTTGTCTTGACTGTGCTGGCTCAGCTGAGTTATAGGGGGGGGGACTCAGCTGGTTCAGCTGAGACAGCAGAACCCCTGTAGAAACCTACAGATAAGCCAGCTGAGTTCCCCCCCCCGCTGGTAACTTACTGAGATTTTACAGACAGACAGACAGACAGACAGACAGACAGACAGACACACACACACAGACAGTTTGCACCAAGCCCGCGGTTTCTATCAACGACTACCGCGGACTGAAAATGTTTCACGCACCGCCACTTGCATATTCCATCACGAGATACAACGTCTTCTCCGTTTCTATCACCTCGAACAGTTTCACTGAAAAGAAACAAGAGCCAAATAGATATGAGTAATAGAGATCAGAACCAGAGCATTCCCACATTCAGCTCAAACTGTAGGTGGCAGTGGTGGAGCACGCATTCAACAACGGCTTTTCAGCCGTAATCACATTTCTATTTGCCACTGCACTACCTGATTGCCTATTTGGTAGCTAAGCTTCCAAGGTCGTACTTTTCAACAAGAAATTTCCTCCTGGGTGCCGCAATTGCATTTGGTCATCGCAAAGTCACTGCCTTTTTGACAGCGTGCGTTGAGAATTCCGAAGATGCCGGAGGTTCAGGGCACACGGTGCAAGTCGGAAAGGAACGGTTTGTCTGCAGACCAACGTTGATCTTGCAATGATCAACGCGTGAAGTACTCACCTATGTTGGGGTGATTTAGGACCTTCATGATCCGAACTTCTCTGTACAACTGAAATTAGAAGAGATATGACATTACAACACGACATTTTTCAAGCATCAAAATTTTCCCACAGTCACGAGTGAGTGATCGTCTTTCACAGTTTTGCAATGAATCACCAACGTTCAGATAATTATTGAGGTGTCGAGGGGTATTCTCGGTTCTGATCGTCCCAAAGTTGAAAAAGAGAAACCCGAAATTGCAAAACACAAAGAAAACGCAACGCGTTCAACGCCATCTCCAAGAGTGCATGTCCCGCGGAGTGACGAACATCCGAAATTGTCAGGACGTCTCCAATAATGGTCACCACCCAATGACAATCATTACAAATGTTCGATGCGCAGTCCCTTTCAGACATCTGCGGCCAGATTTTCATTGGAAAGTGAGGGGTGTTGGACATCAGGTGACCGTCACACAGGCTGGCCCATGAGTGAAAATATCACACGGGGATTTATTTTTTATCCTTTTTGACAACTGAATCCGAGCGAGTTTAAGTTATGAGAAAGAGAGGTCCACTTTTGGCCGATCTGAAATCGCATTGCGGCACTACAGCACACGCAAGCTGACAGGTTCCAGCATGTGGCCTCTCCTGTCTGTGTGGAGAGGGAGAAGGCGGTCCAGAATGGGCGCTGCTACTGCCCCCCCCCCTCCTGCCCCGTCAAGTTGAGGTCCTACCCAGGAACCTGCCAGTCCTGTGTGTGGTACGGAGGCAATGTTGGCACTGCAGTTGGACCCTCGCCCGAGAGAGAGAGAGAGAGAGAGAGCAAAAGAGAGAGAGAGAGAGCGAGAGAGAGAGAGAGAGAGAGAGCGAGAGAGAGTGAGAGAGAGAGCAAAAGAGAGAGAGAGAGCAAGAGAGAGAGAGAGAGAGAGAGAGAGAGAGAGTGTGTGTGTGTGTGTGTGTATTGGTTGGTGATTGCACTGAAAGAATCACTGAACAGAATCCCTGGGTGGAGAAACAGACATCACGAGTGTGACGCCCCCCCCCCCGGTACCACATACCGCGGTGAAATGTAGATTTCACTCTGGAAAATCTGTGCTGAATTTCCTTCCGGATTGGAATTACTTTTCAAATCACATGCAGATAGTTGTGTAACAATTCTATTTACACGTGGGTTTTTGTCTCTGAGAAACTGAACATTGCTTTCAAAATTTCAAAGGGCAAAACTGATTTCCAGCCTGTAATGTAACGTTGCACGCGGTGCGGGGCCTTGTGCAGCTGACAACTTCATCTGAAGACCTTTTGAACAAAGCGGAAATGCTCATTTGAGCAAGTCCAGCTGATTGTGGCCAATGCGATAAAACAGGAAAGGCAATTAACGGCGACATGCATGCACACTTGGTGATAACGCGAGTAATTCTTGGGGAAGGATTGCTATATTGAAAGCTTGTACTGATACCACTGAGGTTACATGTCAAGAAGTGTCACCGAGACCCTTGAATTTTACATCACGCACTCATCTCGTCGACATTCAGCAAATATGAGGCCTTTTCACTCCGACAGCACAAACAATTGTTCCGAAGTCAGATGCCCAATCAAATCTCTTTCCTCTGGCCACACAACCAACTGCAGGTACTCCACTCATTTACTCAAAACTTCAATTCAAGCTGAAGTTGGCTTGGACAACAAGTTGTGTGCTGCACGTGCTCAAACAGCGATCAATCACCATCTGAAATGCTCTTTCGTGTCATCAGCTCAAGACAACTCCAACCAGACTGGTCAAGGTGCTGCCTTTGACATGTAAGGATCACGCAAAGTCCAGCCACCCTACTATTCCAGACAAGAAACCAACTTTGAAACAAAGAATCCATCTCGGGCATGTTCACCCTGAAGCTGGGCGCAACAACGTGACTTCGCTGTTCACTCTTCTTTTCCATGTCTGTCCGCTTTCCACCCAACAACTGTTCTCAGACCATTATTACGAGCAACAAGGTAACCAGAAAACGCAACGGTCACGGTCAGCTCAGCTGTCAAATGTGAACAAATTGAGACAACTGTCAGCCGGACACAAAAAGTGCACGTTTGAACATTTCCAACCCCAAATTGTTCAAACTAAACTTTGACAAGGAGCAAAGCTAAGAAAGCTTGCGGTTCTACGATGGGTCCTGATGCTATCATCCTACCCAGGGGTGGTGGTGGATCATAGCACAACGTCAGACCCCAAGTGGCCTCATTTGGGGTCTGGCCTCATGCTATCATCCAACCTGAAAGGGGGGGGGGGGGGGCCGATGACAGCAAGCATCAACCCACATCCTGGGGATCGCTAAAAACCGCGACCTGAAACAACCACTGGTGGTGGCAGACAATTACTTCAGTGAATTTGAAACAAGTCTTGAAAATGGGACTTGGCCCCACGGCTACTAAAACAGGGATGAGAAACCAATTCTGACGTGTCCAAACTTTTTGGGCCAAAAAACTTTGGGATAGAACAATGGCATCACGTGCAGGGCGGGTGGGGTGTGGGTCCTGTCAGTCGCTGAGCTTATGGCATGACAAGGGGGGCGAGTCCCCAAGGGGTCACCACTGAAATTCCCCCGCTTCCGCCAGTTCGTAGACGCGGGCCGTGAACACGAAATCCACGCCTGGAAAGCCTGCGGTTACACACACACACACACACACACACACACACACACACACACACACACACACACACACACACACACACACACACACAC
>JAAUXT010135400.1_pt1 | contig 30276 bp, 33 predicted proteins | sample 7278171 | NCBI WGS metagenome assembly JAAUXT01 (sample SAMN14350112, study PRJNA611818) | marine sediment metagenome | isolation source: surface marine sediment (1.8m) | place: French Polynesia: Moorea | collected 2018-08
CCATTTCATTTCAGTCAAAAAAAATCACCATCCCAAAAAATAAAAGTTGCTTCAAATGGCCTAAAAATTTTCCTGGTTAATTTTTGTGACAGTTCATTTACCCCCCCCCCCCCACAGTTCAGTCAAATTTTCAAAATTTCCTAAAATGGCCTAAAAATCTTTCCAGTCAATTTTTGTGATGGTTTAGTCACCCCGCCCCCCCACAAAAAACTGAACCAAAAGTGACCCCACACATACAGACTCTGTGTGACCACAATAAGCGCGCTTCCTATCGGCAGGGCCGGATCGCGCGTTTATAATTTCAAGGAGGTTGCATATTTGTTTTGTTCCCGTTAAGTTACAGAAGAAACGGACCCAAACCCCATCTCATGCAGCTCACGGATACAATTTTCTTCTGTGGTGATTTTCTGGGTTTGTCCCAAAATGATCCAAACCTGTCTGTTTTGCAAAAACTTTGGGTAGAACATTCAACCCCATGCCTGGGGAGTGGGAGTCCATCGTCACCCAGGTTCACTCGCTGGGTTCGTGCACAGTGCACGCAGAACAAGAAGCAGTGCTCAAGGCAACTGCAGTGCGAAGTCCCTTGCGGCATTGGTGATGTCGTCAATTCTTCCTTGTTCATCAATTCTTCTTTGTCCTCCTTGTCTTCCACCAGTCATGCTGTCCATGGGGGCGGGGGTCTGCCTCTGGCAGGGGGTCCTGCCTCCAGTGGGGGGATCTTATCTCTGGCAGGGGAGGGGGGGGTCTGGTAGGGGGAGGGGGGCAGGGGACATTTCAGTCCAGCTGCCATGTACTGCACTATTACATGGTGCTTCGCCCTAAAGGGACTTCGCACAATGAACAACACGCGCATCAAGGCACGCATTGTCGAGACTACGGGGAGCAGTGTCTCCCTCGGCCTCAGTCGTGCTTTCCCCGATTCCTGACCGTGCAGCAGTTGTTCGTGTTGAAAACCCCAGATTCCCCACGTCAACAAGGATGCCATGCGACTCCTCTTTCCATGTCCATACAAGGCGCTCATTGTCTCAGGATTGAGATGTTACAAGCCAGAATGTCCAGCCCTCAACAAATGGGACATTGTTCTGCACAAGACGACAAAGTCAACACCGCCCCTGCTTTCCTTTCTTTTGCAGTCTCTGTCAAAAACAATGCCTCCGAACGAACGTGCTTTCAGCGTCTCAACTGCTGTCCAACATTGCTCCAAAATGGTGCGAGACAAAGCACAACTGTCCATTGGGAATTGTGTCAAACGAAAAGACTTATCAACCCCAGATTGCTTCACGCGACAAAAGTAGAATTCGTCAAACTGTCTGCCCATCGCAATGGATGGAAAAAGCGCCGCGGCTGAGAAATTTTGGACGTCAAAGATCTTCATTGTTTAGGCTTTTTCCTCACGCAAACAAACATCTCAGCTTGAACAACTCACCTTGTTCATCTCCAAGAGTTCACTTGTCTGCCTCAATTGTTTACTCAAAGTTCGTCTTCCATTCCGGAGAATAGATCTACGTGTGAGGGACTTGCGCTTCTCCGTTCACCACGCAAGTTTAGGTTGTGTTGTGAGGCCGAAAATTGGTTTGAAACAGATATTGCTTGCGTGAAAATTAACCAGTGTTTGGTTCTCACACCAACAACTGATGCCCTTCAATGAAAGAAACTGTCAGCCTGTGCATTCCGCAAACAGCAAGTGTCAAAAGGGACACGTTTGTGTTGTTTCACCGAAGAGTTGCTGCATAAATTGCACTGTCCAGGTTCCCATTTGGAAAGTGTGCGCCACTTTGTCAGTCATGAAAATGCCAATCAAAATTTTCCTCTTTTTGCCATAAAATGCGCAGTAATTTTCCCTGAAAATGCAATTTTACACACAAGGCCACTCCAAAGCGTCCCGTCCAATTTGAGCGAATCAAATCGAACTGGCACGAATTTTATTTGCAATTATCCTCACGAAGTCTTCATTTTCGTTACTCCGACTCTTGTGAAAAAAATCACAGACGGAGCGGAGCTTGTGCGGTCTTTCTGAGGGCGAGTAGCTGGCATGACTTTACAATGGCTGCAACGTTTTCTGTCCACCTCACAGTGCGCCAAAGGATCTCGACAACAGATCGCGTGTTCGCCACAAGTTTGCCACCTGTTCGAGTGGCACCGTATTTGAATGCACGAACAGGACTATTTCTGTGTCTGTACCCTGTGTAAAGCTTCAAGTCGGAGCCCGATATCTTATTGCGTTGGTATTTCGCGATTCAGTTTGCATTTTCCGTTTGTTCACTCAAACTTCACCTTGAAATCAGAGTCTCTCAAACTGAAATTGACATCGTAACTGGTTCGTCCGCCAGTGTTTACACGACGAGACTCAACTGGAGCGTGACTGAGGAGCGCGACTCCGCAGCCTCTGTCAGCCGCGCGCGCTGGGTGGGGACCGGGCAGCGACGGAGTGGCGCGGCAACCACCGTGCTCCAACACAACTGCATGCGTGACCAACAAGAACATCAGAATTCATTCAAGCTGAGGCAGTGCAAGTCTCCTGCTTTGGCGCTCTTTCTTGGCTGGATAGTGGATTTCCGGTGCAACGAAATGGTCAGCTTGCGAAACCAGGAGGCACAGGGTTAGGGAGCCCAGGCCAAAGCTCATCTGACTGCAGGCTCTTTGTTCCTCACCTTGTGCCTCCTCATTTCAACTCACACACTTGACATCAGTCAGCACACGCTACTCAGAACCTTGATGAGTACTTGTCTGACAACTTCAGGGGAAAAAATTAAATGAGAGGCTTGAGGTAAGGAGCCTGCCGCTGGACCTACCTGACCTTCAGCAGGGCCTAGGAACCCAGTCACCTGATTTCCGGTGTCTGGCCATTTCGTCACACCGGAAAAGAAGAATGTTCGTGGCACGTGCGCGTTCTCTTTCGGTTCAAGCCCAATCGGGATGGTCGGAGGTGGAACGGTAGAAGTTGATCAGGAAAGAAAAGAAAAAAAAACAAGTTGTCCCTCCAAGGGCCACTGTTTGCCAGAAGTTTCACTCCTTTGGAGAACGACTGAGGCTTCACTAACGAGCGAAAACAAGAATCCGAACTCAAAAGGCTCGCTCGAAACGATGTGGACAGTGCTGAGATACGAGGCTGTTTTCCGAAGTTTTGATTCGTGTTTTTTTTTGGCAAATTCAGAACTTTTGGAAAAATTTGAACTAGGCTGACATGAAGTTGAGTTCATGATCTTTCCTGGGCAGTGTATGATTCTCATCAGAGATCGAGGGTTCTTGGTGCAAATTGGGTCACCAGACAGGTCGCGGAGTTCAGATGGCGAAGCAGACTGTGCACGACCACAATCCTTGCCATGTGGAGGTTTGTCTTAAGAATTCTTCTTTTTACCATCAATATGCAAAGACTTTTAGATCAGCGACAGAATTTGAAGTTTCTAGTTGCGGAGGGCTTGACACCAGCTCAATGTTGGACACGCCTTGAAGCTGTTTATGGTCCAGAGGCGATGAGCAAACCCACAGTAAGGCGATGGCATCTCCGGTTCTCTCATGGTGACGGTCACACTCCAGTGACAGATGAGCTCCATTCAGGACGTCCGAAGGTCCAGACAACACCGGAAAAAGTTGAAGCTGCTCTTGCAGCTGTGGAGCAGGATTGGCGAGCCAGTCTCAAGACCATTGCAGAGCAGGTGGGTGTGTCCATCACCACAGCTCACAGACTGGTTAAGAAGAAGTTGGACCTCAGGCAAAAGGTTGCTAAATTCGTGCCCAGGATCTTGACAGATGAACAAAAGAGAATGCAAGTCCGGATTTGCACAGACAATCTCAACAGACTGAAAGCTGACCCACATCTCCTGGACAAGCTCATCTGTGGTGATGAATCACCTGTGTACTTATTGGATCCTGAAACCAGGAGTGAATCAAAACAGTGGCTCCCCAAAGACAGACAACGCCCAACTAAGGCTCTCCGGGGTCGCACGTGCAAGAAGACCATGTTGACAGTATTTTTTGATGCAAGAGGAGTGGTGATGAGGGAATTCAATGATGGAATTGTTGACACAGACAGCTACATTGAGATGTTGAGGCATCTCAAGGAACACATCAGGAGGAAAAGGAAGTTCTTGTGGAGGGGGGGATCGACGGGAATACGGACAAAGAATTCATCCTTCAGCATGACAATGCAAGTTGCCACACCTCAAACAGGACTTTTGCCTTCATCTTTGACCAGGACATGTTAGGACACCCCCCCTACAGCCCCGACCTCGCCCCGTGCAACTTCTTCCTCTTCCCTCATCTAAAGAAGCAGCTGCGTGGTCACCGTTATCAGAATCTGAGGGATCTCAAAGTTGCTGTGAGCAGGGTGTTGTGAGCAGTTTCGGAGGAGGCATGCCAGGAAGCCTTGGTGAAACTCCCTTTGCGCTGGAGGAAATGTGTTCAGGCAGAGGGAGAGTACTTCGAGGGGTGTGGTCTGGAAGTGCCTTTTGATCCTTACTTTGATCTGGGACCAAACTATGACCAGGACGATGAAGACACAGACTCAGATTGAGGGAACTGTTCACCATTTCTGTCGGCAGTCATGAATTCTTGCACTTCACCATTTGTTCCGAGATTTCAATTTTTGAATGTTTTTTTATTGGTGTTGCCCTTTGGCATTGTTGGCATGTGGTTATTATATTGTTGGCATGCATGTTTGGCTTGTTGGCATAAAGTTTTAGCAGAAAAAAATCGGCTCGATCTTCTCAAAAAGCGACACGAATCAAAACTTCGGAAAACAGCCTCGTAGCTGGTCACTGGTCACAAACAATCTCCCGGTTGAAGGGGTGGAACTTGACTGTTCTTGAGGACATTTCACCCAGTCATGTTGCCAGCGGCCAGTTCGTTCGATTGAAAAAACATTTGCTTCGTTTTTGGAAAAAATCGAATGGAAGAAAACGTTCACAAGGGAACCTTGCTTGTTTGTAAACACTCCGCCACAGCATCGTGAACCTTCACACACCCTGCATGTTGAGTTCGGCGTTGCACCTGCTGTGGCTGCTGTGAAGTTTCAAAGCTTTGAGTTGGTACGTTCCGATGTCACACAGTTTGCAACAGCGCCACTGCTGCGGCTGTGGCGAAGATGATTCAAAATTTCGTCAGACGGTTGAATTGGACATTGAGCAAAGAGGAGGAGCGATCTGGCTGTGGCGCGCGGTACATGTATTTGCATTCCGCGCGCTCAGAGAAATCATACATGCACGAGTATGCTGTGTCTGTCCGAGCACCTCACTGCACATACATGTGGTGCAGGGGGTGTCACGTGCATCAAACACGGAGCACCAAACAATTTTGGCCAAGCAGTGGGGGCGGGGCGGGGCGGAGTTACGATGCCTTATTTTGCTCAGAATTTGATGCTGATCATCAAACAGTAAAAATTTAATTTCACATGGTCTCATGACCTCACCTCCCCGTCCCCTCGGCATAGCTGGTTTGAAAACTGCTCAGAAAGTGTTCACAAAACTTGGTTGCTGGAACAATCCGTGTTGTGACCACTGTGCCTGCTGCAAGGAACAGCGCACTTTTTAAGGCCTGACATTCTTGTTTGAGGTCAACGACTATTCGCGTCTCCGTCTGAATCTTGAAAGGTGTTTTGCATTTGTGACATCAATTTTAGGCTCTGCAGAAGTCAAGCCACAAAACGAGCAAAGCAAAAAGCACTGCGTTTTGAACAAGTTTATTTGTTACGAACACACATTTTGCATTTGACTAGAATCCTTTTGCCAGCTGGACATCAATGACACCTGAGCAAGAACTGGATCGCAAAAAACGTTCCTGATTGTTTTCTCAGAACACAACGTGAAAGATTTGTAAGCGTGCAGTTATCAAATGACATTTTCAAAGCCTTTGTCCCTCATGTACTCTTCGTAAGCTTTGCATTCGCTCCTGACCTCCTCTTTGGTCAGTCCATACTGTTCCAACGAGTACACATGGCGTCCGTACTTGTTCTGCGGGTTACTCTTCACGTAGTTCACAATACTTTCCTCTGCCTTCGGCGTGAGTTCCAGCCCAACCTTGTTGTAGATGCTCTTGGCCACTCTGACTGGGTCCCTGGTCAGGTCCTGGTAACTGCTCAGGAACAGGGGGCTCTGGTTGACCGGAAGTTGGTCCAGCGCTCGGAAGGTTCTCACAGCGCGGGAACTGAGCGCGGACATGAGGCGCAACATTCGCTTTCCGAATTTGTCATCAACGGGACCTGCAAAAACAATGGGGAATGCGACTGTTGTGAGTCTTGATTCTGACCACAGGTTCATTGTATGGGTTTGATTGTGACTGTGAGCGATGTTGTTGCACAAAGTCGTGCGTGGATCTTCTCAAACGCAGTTTAGTTTCTCGTTCTAAAACTGGCTTCGTTTTCGTTGTTTGAGGTGCTGGATGTGGCTGCAGTAGGAGGTACTGACCATAGTGAGTGTGGAGGTGCTGGATGTGACTGCAGTAGGAGGTACTGACCATAGTGAGTGTGGAGGTGCTGGATGTGGCTGCAGTAGGAGGTACTGACCATAGTGAGTGTGGAGGTGCTGGATGTGGCTGCAGTAGGAGGTACTGACCATAGTGAGTGTGGAGGTGCTGGATGTGGCTGCAGTAGGACGGCAGCAGCTCGGATACGGGCCGCACGGTGAAGACGAGCTGCGCCCCGGGGAACGTCTCGAGCAGCGCGGGCAGCGACATCAGGTGAAGGCTGCACTTCAGCAGCAGGCGACGCGACGCTGGAAAGAGCCGCAGATCGCGGTTAGTTTTCTTCACAACTTGCATTTTGCTTTCTTGATCTTTTGTCGGTTGGACGAAATAATGATATCGTGATCGTGACCAGGACGTTTGCCACATTCTGGCCTGTCGCAACAGCATTGTGAAAGCATCAGCAAGAAACGTGATGCGAGTGCACACTGTTCTGTGTTGACTTGGCCAATCCAGTTTTGAAGCCTGTGGTGAGTACTGAATCAAGGTCGTGCAATCCAGGCTCAAAACACAAACCTCCAACCCGAACAATACCTTGCAGGGGTGAGTTGCCAGTCTCATAAATCTGTCTCCTGTGATGTCTGAATGGGGATCACGAACAACACAACCAAACAGCAGCAGCAAACACTTACTGTCGCCTCGGGTCAGAATCTGTAGCTGTTTCTTGTAGTGGCTGTACATGTGCATGTGGTACTCGTGGTCAGCCTGGTAGAACCACTCCTCGTATTCAGACAGACATGGAAGTCGAGGGAAATCCGTGTGCTGCCAAAACTGCGCGATGAAAAAAGACACTCCTTTAAATTTCTGTTTTGCTGAGAACAGGCTTTCAAGAGCAGAACCCAGGACTGGGCCCTTGGCGTCCGTACCTCACACTTACCGAGAGCATGGTCAGGGTGAGGCACTCCTCTGGCTGGTTGAGACTGATGGTGTGAATCTTCTTGAACACTTCACCTCTCAAGCATTGCTCCATCTCTGCAGTGACAAGACCCCGTGTACATGTTTTGTCGCGCGCATACATGGAAAGCACACAGCTGCACATGCAATTCAGACCCGGAGAATCTACGTTCAGGGGGACACAGCGATACTGGTCACGAGACACTCTGCAGACACAACACCAACTCGAGCGAGACATTGCTGGTTCTCACCAAAGGCGAGTCTGGTTTGTTGGTAGACGGAGCTGTCGGGTTCTGGGCGCCACAGCCGGTGCGGGTGCATCATGTGCTGGAGCTGCGGGGCGAGCAGCGCCGGGTCCTGACCCAGCAGCCGAGACAGAAACGTCGTCCCAGAGCGAGGAAGGCTCACGATGAAGATTGGACGCTGCAGCGGGATCTGAAAATGGCGAAAATTGACCTCATCTTCATCCCCGACACCGACAAAAAAGTAAAAAGCCTTGTTCTCTGGAGTGAAGAATTTCAACACAAAAGCATTGATCTGAGCCAAGCGGAACCAGCGGACCCTCTTTGATGTTTGATTCAAGAGAAGAAAAGAGCAAAACTTGACACTCAAAGAAGTGCAGCCGACCTGAATGATTTCCGGAATCTCCGTCAGCAGCTGGTCGGTTTTGGCGTGGACGTTGAGCAGATGTTTGATCACTTTGATGGTGTAGATCCTTCTGTAGAAAGACAGACTGCTGCCCTGCTGCGTCATTCCCTGCAGGAGATGCAAGTGACTCCTTTAAAGTGCTTGACTTAAATTGGAGTTACGATCGATGCCTTGTGCTTCAAAGAATCCAAATGGCCGAGCTTAATGCACAGCCCCAGACTTACAAAAGGGGCCAAAAATTCCCTCTGAGTCAGTCTGACAAAATGTTGTGGCCCAGATTCTTTTTCGTCTGCTCGCTTTCTTGTTTCTTTGTCCAGCAGTTCGAGGACCAAATTGAAGTCATCCTTTGTTTTTGCGTTTGGGTCGACACAAAACCAGCTCCCACTGAAAAATTCGAACCAACCTGGACAAACTTGTGGAATGGAGCTTGGACGTCGGCGCTGTTGATTTGTTCTTTTTCTTCGTCACTCAAGGAAGCCATGATTCGCTCCTCTGTCAGCTGCATCAGTGAAACTCCGAACTTGCGCAGCACTTCATCCACGGTATTCAGGAGACAGATGGCTGCCACGGAGAGATGGACCTGGAAACCAACGAGCAAGATACGAGTACGAGTCAAAAGTAGAAGCAAGAGTTTCCAAAAAATGGCATTTTTTCAAATGAAAGGCCGAGAGGGTGAAAAGTAAGCAACTTTTGTTACCTTTGTTTTGAAGCTGACTGCTGCGATGAATGAACTCAGGTATCGCAGGAAGGGTTTGAAGTGCAGCATGAATTCCGCCGTCCACGTCGCCAGGTCAGAACCTCCCTTCACCGGTTCCCAATCCATGGACTCTGATTTTCAGTTGCGACTCCTTGTACGAGAGAAGGTCCTCAAGACTGATGCAGCCGTACAGAAACCTTCAAAATTCTCTGTGCGGTGGTCACTCCCGGTTGGAAGTTAAGATTGCTTCTCGCCAGAAATGTTTAGCAACTTCGTTGTCGGGCAGCAAGCGGGCATCTGAGTTGCGGGAAGTCGGATTTGCGCTTTTGTAGGAGAACAGCTCAGCACAAAACGCAGACGCAACTGATGTATTATTCATGATCCCAAATTGTCTAAATATAGAGCGCAGCGTTCAGCCTCACGTCCTGGTCAAGGCTGAAACGGGCAACTTCTTGGATGGCCACCATACCAGTCGCCCAAGGTTTGAAAGCCACTCTAAGTTTGGCCTCAGGTCTCTCAGAACACTTCAGGGACAGGTTTTGCAGGGTCATTGTGTCTCTGGTTCCCAGGGCTATTGTTTTGGTGGGTGAGCGAGGTCAGCAAACGTGTTCTTACCACGATACACTCAGTGTCAACTCGCACACACCAGCATTTCAGCAACGTTGTTCGACTTCGTAAGCATGTGCATCGGTTTGGCCTTGGTTGACCTTCGCGGGGGAGGCGCAGATCTGTGTTTTTTGCATGCAGGTTCGTGCGAAGAACCAGAAGGAGAATTTCATCTGGTGATTTGTTTCAATTGGCTTGCCGTTCGGGAAGTCATAATTGTGTCCTTGTGTAAAGACAGTCGGCAATGAGACCGGCCGAAGGATGTTGTCCTCTCCCCGTGCGACCCCGCGGTCTCCTGATCCCACGACTGAAGCCAGCGACTCGGTGCAAGAGGAAGTGGAACGTGGGCGGGCGGGGCTCGTGGGAATCCCTCACAGGACACCTCGGGTGCACGGGATCCAGGAGATGCAACCCGCCGGCACTTCCATATCACGTCAACTTTCTTTCAATTCGTCCAACTTTTCTCATCACAGATTTTTCTTCCGACGGAACAAATGAGAAAATACATGTCGCAAAGAAAAGAGAGAGATGGGCCTATAATTGATGAAGAATTGTGGAATGTTTGGTGGTCTGTCGGACTGGAATGTACTCGCAACTGTGCCAAACGCCTCTGATCACCCAGTATCCTTAGATCCACCACAATCCAAGTCAAATACTCATTCACCACAAAGGCGCATATATTTGGACGGTCAACATGCGGCTGTTGTGTTTTGCCTGTGGGTGTACAAATACAGGCGAGTGCCACATTGATTGTCGATTCCGGATACAGACCAAGCTTTTGTGCATCATCCATTCACAATTCATGCTGTTAACGACAAGTGTGAAAATTCCCCTTGCGTCGTGTTTGACGTGTCAAAATGGATTTTTCATGGAATGTCAATTTGATCCATGAGCAGCATTGACTAGTCAATAAGCGCTCTCTGAACCCAAGCTGATCGTCAATTGAACTTCCGTCGTCGGGACGGGGAACTCGAGTGCGGCCACTCTCGAGGCTTCCCTTCCCTTGTTCTTTTCGCGAAAAAGTTAGCTCGTCGTTTTTGGGCAAACATGTCAGATTGTGGATGTAATTTTGCGCATTTGTCAAAAAAGTATTTTGCGACGCTTTTGCTTTGGGCTTTTTTGCAGATTTGTTTTCGATAGTTGAATCTGTTGTGAAACCAAAGGTCGAAAAGCGAAAAAATTGCACCGGGAACAATTGTTGCAGACGAACTTCCAAAAACAGCTTCAAGCTTTCACTGCGGTCAGAGATAAATAGCGGTTTCACCGACTTGGCGTTGGAGCGTTCACGTCACATTCAAACGTGTCGAGCTCAAACCAATCGCACATGAATAATGAATACTCTTCTGAATGCTCATTTGACTGGCTCCGCGTATCATCTGAATATTTCATTTTGTGGCTTCTGAAATTCGTCACTTTACTGTCAATGTTGAGGAACATAGAAGATCTCTGAACAAACTACAACTCAAGAGTTCTGCCCAACGATCCGTGAGGGGCACACATCTGAGTGTCTGAGTAATTTCGCCTGTTTGTGGTATGCATTTCAAACAAGGCAGCTTGTATCGAAAAGTACATCGCATTGCAATCAGATCACACTTAGTTGAGGAAACATTAATCATCTCAGCCGAACCTGAAAAGTCAGTTCCAGGTCCCTGTCACCGCAAGACTTGGCGCGCATACATGTGGTCTCTTGGGAAGGCTCGTTTCTGGGTCCATCACAACCTGGAAGTCTGCGTGACCACCGCGCTCAGGACTTGACTCTTCCGCACAGGTACGCAAACACGCCCACGGAGCCATCCCGTTTTTCGCAGAAGCTGTCCGCGCAGCTTTGTGATTCTGATCACTCAGCTCCCGTTCCGCGCTGCTGGTCGTCGTCACGTCCGATCAATCGCGTCTCCCGGGAGCCGAGCTTCTGTTGACGTCTGCCTCCTCCACTCTCGCCTATCGCCACCCGCAAACGTGTCGCGATGACGTTCATTTTCTCTCCGTATGCCGAGCAAAGCAGTTTTTTTGTGAAGTCCCTTCTTCGGTAAATTTTACAGTGAAACTTACACGACCCCAGACATCACGGATTTGTCTGAATTTGATGTTGTGGAATATATGAGAAATAAACATGTGAAGCGAAGTTGTGTCACTGAAACCATGAGACTTTGCTTGTCTGTGATACTTTTGCTTGCTGTTGGTGCTGTCGTGGACGTCACAGGTGAGTCGAAATTGGCAAAATTTGGGTGGTGCTCGGTGTTTTTGTTTGGTTGCTAGCCGCACGGAAGTGGGTCGTTAGGAATCGACCCAGCAACTCATCGTGGAAGCTCCTCAATGACGTCCTTTGTGATTCTCCAAAACGAGATGTTCGAGCATTTCCCCCTTGAACAAACGAGCAATTCATGATTAGTGTTCGTCTGTGCCCAAGATACAAGAATTTTCAAATCTCACGTGCCACAAACGCCTGCACAACCTTCTCCCTCGCGAAATATATTGGTTTCTCCAGTCCCATTTTCGGGACTAGCAGCAACACTTCCTCTCGACTTGAGACAGGTTTGCGCTCACCGTCTTGCAGACGTTGCAGCACAGACCGGGACTCAACAGTTGCTTGAAAAAATGTACTTGTCGTATCCTGAGGTAATTTCGTTCTCCGAAACGCCTGCTTCTCCAACTGAGTGTTCGACTATCCAAGAAAACGGCGTTGTGTGAAGGGTCCACAAGTTTCCCCTTTTTGTTCATCATTCTCCCAGTTTCAACAGATCAAGTGGGAAGCTACACTGAGGATTGCAACGCCGACTGCTGCCGCAGTACCAGTTGTCGGGGTTCGAAGGGAATATCTCCGTTGTTTCTGCTCTCCACGTTGCAGGTCAGGACTGCCCCTCGACGGAGGACTTGGTGAACCTGGAGGTGAATGTGGAAGAGCCGCAGAACTGGAAGCTGGAGCCGGGAGAAGTTCACTCCACTGGCGACAAAGACAACTGCTTCATCGCGCTGCTCGACGAACTGAGGGACATTGCGCAGGGCCGCCAGAGGTGCGCACAGAGTTGACGTTCTTTGCGTTCATGATTCTGTTCAGCTGCAAGTGGAGCGTACGGGCCTAGTTCTGGCTGCTTGCAAACAAGTGGTGTCCCTCCCCCGCCCAAAAAAAATACGAAAGTTTCAAGCAACAAACATCATTTGTTCTCGTACACAGCACGAAAACTTTCAGAAGCTGATCGAAACATTCACTGCTGGATCTACTTGCCCGACAGGTGCTTGTTTCTTGCGAACCGACTGAAGGAGAAGGGTCTGCAGGAAGAGAAGCAGGGCATCCTCGCCAACATCAAGTCCAGGGAGAGACAGGTGCATACGCAGTCAGAGGTTTTGCAAACACGTCTGCTCCTTTTCCGACGTGCCCCAATTGCCAGGTCGGTGACACAGAAACCATTTGCTCACATATCATTGGCTATGACAAACTGTGGTGCCGAAGCCACCAATGTGGCAATTGGGGTACCGCACGTCAGGATTTTAAGGCCGTGCTAAATCTTCAGCCTCATGTGCAAGAAAAAAGCTCTTCTGATTGGAATTTGGACAATTTGCTTGTCCTATTTTTGTGGTTGGGTTTTGCTTTCCATTCTTTCATGTTGGAAATGTGTGTGTGTGTGTGTGTGTGTGTGTGTGTGTGTGTGTGTGTGTGTTGCCGTCTCTTCGCTTCCCTTCAGCTTGGGGGCATCATTTCAGCAAACTTCTTTGTCCATGCAGTGAAATGTGAAGTCAACTTGAAAAGAACCACTCTTTGGAAGTGTACGCATTGCAGCGCTCCACATTGTTTTTTTCAGATTCTGATAGAAGACTTTTTGTCCGACATTTTTGAGCGGCGGGAGCTGAACAATGGCCTCAGGTGTGTAGCTCAGGTCGTCTGCTTCCGAGGCCAAGCAGAAGTTTTTTCATCTTTTCGTTGCACGGTTTGCTTCAATGTGCATCGGTTGCTGTGGTGTTTGCAGGTTTCAATTGGGCGCTCGGTTCACGTCCAACGTGGCTCAGGTTCGCAAGAGCGAGAGCTTCAGCCAGAACATGCGCATCCCGACCTGGGGAGCGGACACAGGTGCGTTCTCCTCGGTGGGAAGAATACCATTGTACATCCAGATAGCAAAATGAAGGAACGATTTTCGGTCCTGATGAAATGGTGTCGAATGGCATTTGGAGTCCAACCTCCATTTGTATAAAACGTTTTCTTTTCGTTCTTTTTGCAGACGAATCATGGATCTTTGGTGAGCAAAATCTTTGGAACGGTCTCGCAGAACATTCAAATTTTGTTGAGGATCTTTCGTGGCCAGTTGGTGGCAAAGATCAATGTTGTTTTTTTCTTTGTTCCAGATCGGCTTTTCAAGCCGTACTTCGGTAAGTTGACTTTTTTTTTTTGCAAAACACGCACCACGTAAGGACAAGGCTGGTGCTTTGGCGACCACGAATCATAACCTTGTGATGAGATATTCAAGCAATAACTGCAGAGAGCACGTTGTCCGACCCCTCGCCAATTACCCCGATGTGTTCTCAACGCAACAACTTTTCTTCCCATGGCAGAGAAATTGACAGGTTGCCACCTCTAGCTGTTTGATCAAGTTCAGGTCAAAATCCCACCTTGTCTGAGTTCTCCTCGTGAAATTTGAACATTCACTGGACTCGTCTTTATTCAGGCGTGAATGTGTTTTCATCACCAGAATGTCAAACTTGATCTCCTCTCCACATCCCACTGCAGGGCAGGACCCGCGGTGGCTGCGGGACCTGGGCTGCCTGTGGGAGCCGACGACCGGACATGTGATTTTCCCTGACCTTCCGGCGGACAAGGTGACGTCCGACTCGTGCCACGACGCGTGCCGCTTCCCAGCGCAATACCCGTACTGGGCCATTCGGGTGAGTCTGTGAAAAGATTCAACATGGCTCGGCTTGAGTTTCAAGGAACGGGTCGCGCACGGTCCGTTTCCTTTGTTGTTTGGTTTCTACCTCAATGTTACTCACTCCAGTCGAAAGATTCTCGAAGGGCATGGTTTGTCGTGTTTTCTTTGTCCACCCTTTGCGTACAACAATCTCCGTGACAGAGCTTTGCTTTGATTGAACGTGGTTCAGAACGACGAGGTGTTGGGGCCGCGCTGCCTGTGCTACTTTGAGACCTTCACATCGGACCCCGACTTCTGGCCCAACTCGCACGACGGGCCGTACGACGAGATGGCCGCCCCCGACAACGTGAGTTGGTCCAGGCAGAAATTCACAAACGCAAAAATTGAGCGAGCACAGTAATGAGCAACTGCAGGGGGTCGATAGATTTCTTGTCTGTGCCACCGATTAGGCAATTGGGGCACCGCACGTGTGAAAATTTTGGCCGTGCCAGGGCTGAACCTGCACATTTTATCTGCTCGGCTAATTGACGCATTGGGAAGAAACCGATTTCAATTTTGTGCCCAGCCAGTTGTCTGATCTCAGAAACTCTTCGCACGGGCTTCGGCTGATACGAATCATAAAATATTGACCTTCCCAGTGGGAGCGTCAGTATAAACAGACGAATCTAACGCGGGCGCTCGTTCTGTCAACTCCATCTCCAAGGAGACGAACCAACACAGAAACATTCGTGCAGCGATTCTGCAGTGCCCATCATCGACAACTTCACCGACGCAACAAGCACAAATTATAATCTTCATGTTACCGGGATGAGCATTTGGTGCACAAAGCACATCAATGCAAACGTTCACAGTCCAGATTTCCTTCCTGCAGCTACACTGTCCGAAGCTGCTCTTCCGTTCAAACAGCAATTTGCGGGGCCGCCGTTTACTTCTGGTGAGAACGTTGTTCTCGTCTTTCTCTGAATCAACGATTTCTCGGCACACGCAGTTCTGTGACAAGGAGTGCATCGCGGATCGGACACAGGTGTGCGGGGGCGGGCGGCGGCTCTTCAGGAACCCGGTCACCGGGGAGGAGCGCGAGCTGTACGCGCAGTGGACAGGGATCGTCAACGGTGAGGCTGCGCACAACGCGTCACCACACAGTCCAGGGCAATCCTTCTCAAACAACCAGATTGAAAATGGCACGCGGTCTAACGTCAGACAAAAGCCCAATGTGATGCAAATCTGACCTACGATGATGCGCAATGTTCCTGCAGGGACGTCGACGCTACCCTGGGCAAGACAGAACCCGACCAACTTCAATCGGAACCGGTGGAACGTGGTGCTGGACATGGAGACGATGACGCTGTACGACACAGCCAGCTACAACACCGAAGCGAAGTCCCCCACCATCTGCGTCACACGTGTGTTCGCTCAGTCAGCTCTGTAGATTGAAGAAAAGGGGAATGACAACATTTGTCGTGCTTGTACCGTCCGTGTCTACACGAGGTTGCCAGTTCAACCACGCTTGATCCAATTTGGTTTCTGGTTTTGTGCTCGACAGCTCCGGAGGTCGCCGCTGCCCCGAATGGTGAGACCCTGTGCATGCCTGGGGAGTTTCCTCTTGGGAACACCGGCAGATGCGTCTACATTTCGCGCCCCGATGACAAACTGTCTTACCTGGACGCCAAGCGCATGTACGTGTTCAAAGTGTGGTCAGTTCTTCCTGATTTGGGGATTCGTTTTTGATCTGGTGAAGAAAAAATGTTCTCCACGCTTGCCACCCATTCAACGCCTTTTACATGCAGGTGTAGCGAGAGGAACGGACGCCTGCCATTCTTCCAGAGGTTTGAGGACTACGACGCTCTGAGCGCCCTGTTCAGTGAACTGACGAGCTCCCGCAACCAAGAGTATTTCTACACGAACAGCCGGGGAGAGCGGTCCCGCTACCACATGGGCATCGTGGGCCGGAGGTGGCTGTCGTCTGACTGTAGGTTTCCTGGATGCACGGACCAAACTTCTGCTGTCATGTTAATCTGAACCTGTCAGAAGGCTGAGATTGCCTGCGCCAAAAAGGCTCTTGTTCCGATCTGTGTCAGGAGAAAGGGGACAGGGTGTGGTGGGGGTTTTCTTGATGTGCGTGGAATGCTTTGGTGCCTGGAGGACTGGTTCTCAGCCAGTACCTTGAGGTGAAAACTCAAACATGCACGCTGTTCTACCACCATCTTTGTCTTCCCCACCATGAAATCGACTTTACGGCAAGTGCCAAATGATTGCAGTCTCGGAGCTGTCCTTCTTGAACCTCGCTGACAACACGCTGCGGAATCCCGGCCGCTTCTGTTTGAATCTGGTCACGAATCAAGCCGGCAGCAACTTCGTCTCGGAAGCGGTGGAGTGCGAGTGTCCACTAGACAACCCGAACTGCGGGAACAAGGGTTTCACCATCTGCGAAATCGGTGGGTTCTGCTGCAGCGCAGAGTTCAACACGTGTTGATGTTGCAAAAAGCAGAAGTCTGTTATGGCCCTCGATGTTCTGGCCTCGGAGGTGTAGTTTCCACAGTTTTCTGGTCTTTTTGAGCCGACAAGTCGAAACAGTTTGCATGCGTTTGCAGCACTGCGGGAAGACCCAGACAACCAGTGCAGACCCGACCCGTGTGTCAATGGAGGCACGTGTGTGGACGGGGCTTTCCGCTTCTCGTGTCGCTGTCTGCCCGGCTGGACTGGAGTCACCTGCGCGAACAGTGAGTTGAGAGTCTGGACACCTGAGGCTGCGGTGTCAGAGCGAGAGACGTGTGAGTGCGCGTGAGTGAGTAAAAGGGGAGAAGAGCTAATCCAATGCTGTTGTACTGAACAAGCCAAGGAACGTGGGAACTTCGTCGCGTCTGGTTCTAAACCGACTCAGAGCTGTCTGAGCAGAATCTCCCCCGTTGTATTTCAGGAATTAATCACTGCGACTCCCGTCCGTGTCTGAACGAAGGGCGTTGTGTGAACGATGTCGGAGGCTACACGTGCGACTGCATCGCAGGATGGACTGGAACCAACTGCAACATCCGTGAGCACGGACTCCACCCAAAATCTTCCATTTCTGAGAGAATCACGTTTTTTGTTCTTCTGTCATCTTTGTGAGCGTTTTTTCACTGAAGTGTGTCTGTGCGCCTGAATGTTCATTGTTCTTGTCCACCTCGCAGGCCTCAACTCGTGTTCGACGGCTCCGAACGGGAACCCGTGCAGGAACGGAGGGCGCTGCGCCGACTCCGCCGCGTCCCCGGGCTTCTCGTGCGCATGCGCCGACGGCTTCAGCGGCCTGCTGTGCGAGCAGAGTGAGCGCCTCCTTTCAGTCCGCGGCAGCCAAGGGCCTTTGTTTCCCGAAAATAGATCCGGATCAGTGAAACAACAAGATGCTCTAGATGTCATTCTTCTGTCAAAACTCACTTCGAAACACCTTTCCAGCATGAGAGTCAAAAGCGTTGTCTGCTCGCTGTTCTCAGTTTCGCGCCTTGTTCGAAAAATGGGATTGTTTTAGTCTTCAGAACGGAGTTTCCCTCGCTGTTTTTGCTTCGAGTCTTCATCAAGAGTAGACAAGACGAAATGTGTTTCAGGTGAATGTACTGTGAGGCCCTGTCAAAACGGCGGAACCTGCATCATCCAAATTGGCGGACAGAGAAAGTGCATCTGCCCCTCAAACTTCGGCGGAGATCGCTGTCAAAATAGTGAGGACTCTCAAGGCTTTTTTCTCCGTCTGTCACAAACAATACGTCTCAGCGCTTGATTTCCATTGCGTGAGCTGTTTTTGACATGCTTGGAAACAAGCCCATATTGGTCAAACTTGTCACTGGTCAGTGCATGGTGCAGGCAATTTAAAGTTGCAGTGAAAGCTTGTGAGTCACAATCCTTGCACCGGTAGGTGTAGGCGTGGCAAGGTGCACTTCATCAACGTGTCAGAACAGCGGAACCTGCACGGACGGAGTGAGCGGATTCTCCTGCAGCTGCCAGCCCGAGTGGACGGGAACCAACTGCGGAATCAGTCAGCATCCCTTTCTTGTGGTTTTACCGAACGTCATCTTCCACCTGCAGTTCCGTTCGTTCTGCGTGATAGAGCTGCAGAAAATTGTGCCACTGATTTCCGTCCGACAGATCCAGTCGTTTCAGACTGGGACTCTGGAAAAGCAAAAGTTCTGGACGCTTCGACTCCTTGACCTTGACGCGCTTTCTTGCAGGGGTTGGCGCCTGCACTGCCACATCGTGTGAAAATGGCGGCACATGCCTGAGCAGTGGAACGTGTTTCTGTGCAGATGGATGGGGCGGACAGAACTGCAGAGTCGGTGAGACAGGCGCTGTTGCGTTCACCTCATGAATGCTTTCGAGTCGGAATCATCAAAGTTTCTCTGACCCCTTCCTGTGGACTCTGAAGCAGCATAGCAGTCAACATCTCAGAAAAGCATGAAGTAGTTTGCATTGTTCACTGTAGCTTTTCTGCACGCTCCAAGCAAAAAGGATAGTCAGTGTGAGCTTGTCTTCAGGGCCGTAGACTGCGTCAACTGATTGACTTCAATGCCAGAGCAGACCCCAGATGTAGGACACACTGTTAGTAACTTTGAGCTTGCACACCGAGAGGACCTCTGCTGGAGGTGCTGCCTGGTACCCACCAAACACTCCCTGAGTCGGGACTTCGAGTGACGCATGTGCTTGCTCCCTCGCAGAACTGGAAGGTTGCTCAGCAAACCCATGTCAGAACAATGGAACCTGTGTGGAAGCAATCAATGGCTACTCCTGTAACTGTACTCAAGGTTGGGCAGGAGACGATTGTGAGCTTGGTGAGTGTTTCTGAGCATGTATTGCGGCCACCTGTCTTCCACTTAAGGAAGGGATCTTGCGCGGAGACAAAACAAATTGACCAAACTTTCTTGGGCAAACGCCTTTGTTTCTTTATTCAGCCTACAGTTGATCATAATGTCGTTTTTCATGGTCTTCTGTCTTTATGTTGTCATGCAGAAATTCGAGAGTGCGCACAGCAGACGTCGTGTCGGAACGGAGGAACGTGCTTTGAGATCGGGACGCGGAGAACGTGCGTCTGCGCCGCAGGCTTCACTGGAAGCGTCTGCCAGAACCGTACGTTCAGTTGAACAAGGCCGGTGCGACCACAACACGTGTGTTTTACGAAGTCTTTGAAAGGAAATGTCAGAAGCACCCAGTTTGCGGACTTTCAGACGCCGTTCTTGCTCACCGGGTTCCTGAACAAAAATTTGACAGGTCGCACTGTGGGAAAAAAACAACGAAACTCTGCTACAATTTCTCAGGGGTTGGCGGAGTGATCGGGACGTGCACGTCGACGACGTGTCAGAACGGAGGCACGTGCTCCGTGGGCAACAACGGGAACACCCAGTGCGCATGCACCGCCGACTGGGAGGGTACTCGCTGCAGCGTGCGTGAGTAAAACCGCTCCCAATCAGTTTCGCTCCATAGAGAAACGGTTTTGAAGTTCATCTGACAGTTTTGATCTGGCAAGCAAGACCTTTCCATGCAGTGTAGCTTTACCAATGTCAATGAAGAACAAGAAATTTTGAACGAGGTTTCGTTCTCATGTCAAATTTTGCAACATTTCGTTCTTTTGTCTTTTTGCATGTCACAGGAATAGACAGTGAGCATTTTGTTGTGTGTACTTGTGAACCCGTGTCAACGTCTGTTAAAGCTTCACGTTCTGACTTGTTGTTTTCACTGTCGCGTGGCTCTGCAACTGCAACTTGTTCAGGAACATACACTGGGCTGGTTCGGGAAGTTGTGACAAAAATCTGGTTTCGCATTCACCAGCAGGCAGGAGGCAACAAATATGTGCTGAATCACTGTTGATGATACGTGTAATTTATTTATGATTCTGGCGGCAGTGAGTTTGTAAAAATATTCTATCAGAGGGCTGGGAGTCGGCGAAAATTCCAATGAACAAGCTGGTCAATGCAAGAAATCCACAAATATTCCTTTTGGCTAAAAATCAGTCCTTTCTGCATTTGGAACCACTGCTCAGATTGAGACTATTGTAAGAAGTTGAGCCTCAGGGAATCAAGTCACCACTGCAATCAAAACTCCCACCTGTTCAAAAGTCACAATCACATTTCCAGAAATGAACCCGCTTTGTGAATCAACCTGTGTCTATTTTCACGTGATTGTTCACGCAATTGGGCCGCAGGCGATAAGACATTTCAGCTGCCGCAATATCTGCCCGACAAAAAGGGACGTCGCACGTCGTGTTTGGTTTGCAATTGTTGCAAAGGTTTTCGATGAAACTTCGGACTGGATGCTATTCTTTGTTTCCGTATCTCTGATCTGTGGTGGAGTCCTTCCTCTGTCGATTTGAGAAAGAACACAAAAGACTCAGTCACAAAATACTTTCAGGATCCATCTCGTCCACTGAAACTCTGAGCACGTTCGAAATCGGTAAGTACAAAAATCTTCTAACTCAAATTGAATGCCGACAGATCTTGCACGGGTCAACTCGTGCTCGCACTGGTCCAAACAGAATGTCCTTTCCCAAAGTTCACGGAGTGCAACTCACACTCAACTCCAACCCAGTGGCAAAACCCAAAGCCTGGACGGATTTGACAGACGCTTGCGTGGTTTTTACTGAAACTTACTCAGGTTTGATGGATGATTGGAGTGCGTCTTTTTGCTGGCTGCGACTTGCACACGGGTGAATATGGCACCCCCACACGCACACGACTCACAGCTCGCACATGCCCACCAGCACACACACACACACACACACACACACACACACACACACACACACACTCACTGTGTTCCTTGGTTGCAGTGCTGATCGTCGTCTTGCTGATCATCTTCCTCATCATTATCATCGCCATCATCCTCTTCTGCTGCTACAAGAAGAAGGACAAGAAGTGAGTACCGCGGTCGGTTAGTATCAGAGGTGCAAGCTTTAGTGTGACTGAAAACTGCAAGAAGGTGATCTGTGTCGCTACCGGAGTCCTGGTGCGACGAAGAGAGCAAGAAAGCCACACACAAACGGCAGCAAACATTCAGTGCGTGTCTAGAACAACTTGATCGCTCTCACCACTGGCTTTTGCTGGAACAGGAGGAAGCAGATCCGAGCGTACGACGCGCGGCCCGGGGCGCCCGTTCCCTACAGCGGGCCGCTCGGCGAGGAAATCTACCTCGAGAGCGACAAAGGTGCGTAGAGCTCACACAGTCACTCCGCTGTGCAAAGTGAACGCTTTGTTCAGCTGACATTGGTCAACTACCCGCATGCTGCTGAATTTGGTGTGTCCACCCTGGCCACAAATTACGCGGGGGAGGCCAAGGCCACGAAAGACATTTCCGCATGGCAGTTGTGCACAGAAAGAGAAGGGTGGGGCCGCCTCCCGGTGGATTCTCGATCCCCCAGAGACTCTGTCTGAATGCTCGCCTGTGTTGCAGCGGGGTTGTTCGCGGACCCGTCCGTGTTCCGCACCGAGACGTCCATGAGCGGTGGCTACCGCTCGGCGCGCAGCCCCCGCATCGCCATCGACAACCACGAGGTCGGGCCCAACAAAACATGAGCAGCCAGGCTCGCATGTTCCGCGCGCAGTGTGGTTCAAGTGTTGAAAGGGAACCATCAAGTTTTGTCCGTCTGTGCTGCGTTGCCAACAGCAGTGTCAAGGAATCAATCAGAACGATCACTCTGAAAGTTCTGAATTGTCCAAGAATCAATGATCTCATGTCAGCAGGGGGATGTAAACTGGATTCCCTTTCTGGTAGCACCGGGTATTTTGATACACATTGCAGAACTTTCTCCTTTCTGTATTTGCACTTGCCTGAGGCGCAATGTGTTGCTCTGCTGTTTAAAGACAGTGCTTTTACACCCACCACCCCCACCCTACTTTGAGATGCTGGGTGACAGTGAGAAGGGAAATACCTATATTTCTTATGTCTGATATTCAATTTTGACATGTTGGGTGACATTTAATGGGGGGGGGGTCACCCGACACCAAAATATTCAAGGCCACCCAACAAAATTTTAATGTTGGGTGACCCCCCTCCCAGTCACGTGACAATAAATTTGATGTTTGATGAACTTGTTTGGTGAATGTCAGACGAGAGAGGTGTACCAAAAGCAGATTTGGAGAATGGACAAAACCCTGTGTGTTACACACCAGCGTGCACAAGGCCCCTGTGTGTTTCACGGACTCGTGTGTTTTGTATGGTCATTGCATTGAACATTGCAAGGCCAAAATCGATGCACAATCAAGAGACTTGTACGTGTGAATGAGTTGTCGGCCTTCTGTGCTTCTCCCAAGTTGAAAGGAAAGATTTGTTACATTTCGCTTTTGTACAAACACTGGACGAAATCTATCATGTCCTTTGCCTTTCCACGGACGTTTTGTTTCTCGGAGCTCCTTGTCGTTGGTGTTATGCCTGTACCAACCATGTAGCACGTGCGCACTTCAGCACAAAATGTACCGTCAAAAGCCAGGATGCGCTTTATTTTTGGGCCCAGATTCTCCTTTCAAAAGTGAGATGAGCAAAATGAAAAAGAGCACAGGGTTGCATCACACTTGGATGATTACAGTGCGAATGTGTTTTCCAAATTGCAGACTCAATGGCTTAAAATGTGATATAATCTGTGATATTTCGTCAGGTCAGTGTCAAATGTGACTCCAGGGATGTACGGTGCAGGGGCCCTGGTTCCCCGGCCCAACCACAAGTTACCCACCGAATTTCTGCCGCAGACACAAATGTTTTTGGCATGTGCATCCTTTCCTCCTGGGACTGAGGTGGCCGCAACCCTGATCCTGGATCTACTTTCTTTCAATCAATGGTTTCATTCCATTATTGTTTTGTCCAAAGGAAAACACTCATTGTGTGTGACCTCGTACGATTTCCTGTCAATGTAAATCGCAGGTGAAACAGACACAGACCTGGGTTCGGTTTGTTCAAGAAATCTCAGCTGTGCTTCCTTTGGGACAAAAACAACTATGCGACTTTTGACTGCAAAAGAATGTTTTGTTTTCCGACGATTGAGACGCCATTTGATCGTTTGTATGGTCCTGTGAATTTTTGCGCACTGTCAGGAAAGAAACTTATCTATTTTCCACTTAGAACTGGTGCTTCACTGTTGTTTCTTCATGGTCGCTAACTGTACTGAAAACAAAAACACCGGGCACACGAACAAAACCAAGACGTGGGGATTGAAATTCAAGTTTTTACGACGATTTTGGTCCAAACTGAAAGTTTCTGGAGAGGCCAGCTTCAATTCGCGAGATTTTATTTTCCATTTCCCCATGTTCTCATACACAGATACGATCAACAAGAAATACTTTTGCGTGGCACGAAAGCAGATTTTTTTCACCAGAGATGCTTGCATTTGTGGCTGGTCCTGTAGTATGTTCTGTACACTGTCTTGAAGACTGATCTAAAATCGGAAAAAGAATTGAACTGTGTGAAACTGGATTTTGTTGTCGAATTGAAAAACTGTGAACGAGGTGGAGACGACATGAACAACGGGGTCAAAACAGAGCTCCACCAGGCTGCGTTGCTCTGAACAAATATGCTGTTGTTAGTAGACGAATTTGGGCACACCTGACTTTGGTGCAGGTTCTGAGCGCCAGAGGGCCGCACTTGTACGTGACTCGTTCTCTGTGTAGCCGCCTGCGCGCTCTCCGGTGGGGAAACTTTTCCCTTCTGTACACACATTTCCTGCAAGAAAAATATCCAATTTTGAGGTGGCTTCCTCTGACCCCACGTGCTTCTGAGCAGGTGTCAGCTGTGACTGCGTGGGCATTCCTCTGCTTCTCTTTACGGATTTGATCAGACCTACTTTTTCTGACACCTCCGTCCGTGGTAGCCTGGAGGGCAGCAGCACTTGTTGGGCCCAACGCACGTCCCGCCGCCTTCACAGCTCCACGGACACCACGCTGTGTGTTTGGAGAGAAAAAGAACCATCAGGCTCGTGACTTCCATGTTGAGACCTGCAGAAGACTGGCTGTGTTGCGCTGAGGTCGACGACACTCACGAATCTCACAGTAGTTTCCGTAGAAGCCATGAGGACAGAGACATTGCGCCGAGGCGCAGGCGCCGCCGTTGAAACACCGACCCGAACACGAAACTGCAAGTGCAAAAAACATGCGACGGTTTTCCACAGGGTCGGCTTTCTCCGCCTTTGCTTTTTTCCTGGTCTAGAGTTGGAAAAGTACATACAAAACTGGCATTTGTCTCCGTATGTGTGTTGTGGGCAGAAACACTTGTCTCCGTACGAACAGATCCCGCCATTCTCACACTGCGTTTCACACATTCCTGGAAAGCAACAAAACTTGTTCGAAGGACAGGGAAAAGTGGCAATTCTTCCAGCGGAGCTAGGTTCTGTCAACAACAGTCGTTTTGGTGCAAACCAGTGCATTTGCTCGAGCCACACGCAGCCATATGTGTCTCAAAAGCGGCTTCGATTGCGTCAAACATGATGAGTACCATCAGCCGGAACCCACAACTGACCTTTGGCGCAGTCTGGCCCTGAGAAGCCTTGGGAACAGGAGCAGACATTCGGCGCCACACACGAACCGCCGTTCGCACACCCGCCCACACACAAAGCTGCAAAGAAACACAACTATGTTGAAGTTAACGTCATTAACTAAATGCAAGAATTCACGAATTTTGTCACAGAACCGCTCCAGCCAGACGCTTGAGTTCCTGGATGTGTGTCGCGCAGGCTCTGACATGACGTCGCTCTTTCCCACGTACCTTCTGAACAGGTGGGCCCAGTCCATCCGGTCGAGCACCTGCATACGTTGTAACCCACACAGGTCCCTTGATCGCAGCCTGATGGGCACAGTGCTGCAATTGTGAAAAACTGAAATGCACTCTGGATCAAAGCAAAACAAAAATGTTTCACTTCTTCTTGTCCGCAAAGACAAATTTCTAGCGCTGTTCACAATCTACACAAGCTTTGCAACGTGAAACGTACGCGAGCACTGCGGAGGAAGCGTTCCGTAGGGACAGGCGCACACCCCTGGGCGCACACACAGACCCCCGGAGCTGCACTCGGGCTCACACACAGCTGCAAAACAAGGCAACGTCCTGGAAATCTTGCGATTGTTTCTTCGTAAGGGCAAGATGTCTCTGTGAGTTGATGCTCACCGCGCTCGCAGAGCTTGCTGGTCCACCCGGCGGGGCAGGTGCAGCGGTCGGGGCCGGAGCAGGAGCCGCCGTGCTGACAGGGCGGGAAGCAACTCGCTGAAACACGCCGAACGCGTTGAAACAGACGTGTATTGTCCCTGTTGTCAAATCGGACTGACCAGTTGAAGTGAACACCTGTTGAATGTTGAACAGTTGTGCTCACCTGATTCACATGTGTCACCGTGGAAACCCGACGGACACGCGCACACTCCGTCCTCGACGCACTGCCCACCGTTCTCACACGGCGGCGTGCACACAGCTGAAACCAGGAAAAACGTTTTGCCGTCAGCGCATCCACTGGACTCGCACGGCATGTAGAGTTCCTTTCCAACACCAGACATGCACTTCTCCCTTTCATTCTGATGGTACCCTTTGACCGACATTTCTGAGCGCTTCTTGCAAGACCTGTTGGAGCAGGATTTTATCGTCCAGTGATCACAAGAACGACACGTCGCTGTGGAACGGTGCGGTACCTGGGCAGGCGGAGAGGACGCAGGGCCGCGTCTGCACGAGCCAATCGGAGCCCTCGCTGCAGCGCTCGAGCGACACGTGGTTGTTTCCGCAGAAGGCGGTGCGCGACTGGGACCCGCGGCCGCACGTCGCGCTGCACTCCGACCAACTAGACCACGACAAACCTGCACACGGAAGTTTGGAATTGCGTGTGATTGTGTTCCTGCATTCTTGCTCTCTGTACAAGGCTTCATCCTCTTGCATGGTTCGGGTCCCTTCGTTTTTGCTTCACACTGACCTGGTTGGGTGGTCGCTGCTGGTGCCTCGGTAGTCACGGACAGGTCCTGGGTGGTGCTGTGCGACCACGGAAAAGTTCCGTCTCCATTCATTTCGTCAGATACCTGCACGGAGATTTTGTTTTGTTTGTTTGTTGTTTTTGTGCACAGTAGCTGCAGTGAAAACTGTGAGAGCCAAACATTCACGCTCATCTGTTGATTGTTCAAGAAATTTGTGTGAAACAAGGAAATTGCGGATTTGATATCTACTTTTAGGAAGACGTTCAGCGTCAGTTGACTTTACTTACGATGGGTCTTGTTCTTGGGTCGCAGAGTTTTGCTGCAGCGGTTGCATCTGGTACGACGATCAACTGTTCGATGTCGCCCTGAAGCACACCATTTCTTTCAGTGGAAACAAATCACGAAACGAAGTTTCTGACGATATTGCTTTCAACACACGCAGAAACCTCAGACGAAACTACTTTGGGGGGAGAAGGCAATTTACCTCGAACGACGGGTACTGCGGGTTGTCCCGGAGAGTCTTGCCAAGGGAAATCACAGAGTTTGGTCCCGTCTTCGGCCGTTTTTCTTTTTTGAGTTCCTTTGTGGCCACCAGTTCACAGTCTTTGTGCATAGAGATGGTGTTTCCATCCACACTGTATCCCACGAAATGCCAGGAACCATCTGACAGTTCCACCGGAAACCTCACAGTTCTTCCAGATGGAAAAGAAGTGGTACGGTCCAATGTTGGTCCTTTGGTTTCCACACCCACTGAAACATTGGAACTGGAGCTCTGGTTGTGCAGTGCGGAACCTTCAGAATACTGGAATGCAGGGTTCGACCCAACTTGAATGGCCAGTTTCACACTGCCATCGATGTCCGAGATGGTGAGGAGGAATCCTGAGTTGTCGATCTTGGGTTTGATGGCAGCGAGGATGGAGAAGCGCTTCGGGAGTCTGCGGCGGAACACGTTGGAGAGCGGCGTGTGCAGCTCGGCGGCCGACGGGTCAACGTGGAAAGCGGCGAGACGCGTCGGGAGCAGAGAGACGCCGACGGGCAGGGAGCGCACGTCCACCGCGTCCAGCAGGTCCTTCGTGCCTGTGCAGCAAACACATTTGAGAACCATGAGTCCAAAATAACTTTCTGACGTACAAGTGCCCAGAGCTCCTCAGTACGTGCGAATAGTTGCCAGCAAAACCAAATGTAAGCTTACAAAAAGGAGTTACCGGTACCTTTGCAGCTGTAGCTGTTGCAGGCGCGCTGCTGGCCGCGCGGCCCCTCGCACTCCTCGGGCACCTTCCCCGTGCAGCCCCGCCGCCGGGTCTGGAGCCCGCCGCCGCACGATGCCGAGCACGCCGACCACCCCGACCACGCCTCCCAACCTGCCCAAGACAAGCAGTGAACTGGGTATGTCTGTTGATTTGAGAGTCACCCGGACAGGGCACTTCACAAATTTTGAGCACTATTCGCCCAAGAAGTCATCGTGAACACGAATACGCAAAATGGTTGCCACTGTTAAAACGAGATGTCACTTTGTTTTCCAAATCACCAAATCTTGATTGCCTTCAAGATATCCGCAAAAGCTACCGGTTAAGAGTCAATCATTTCTGTGTCCCCAAGAAACAACCCACACAGAGGTGGGACAGCTGGAGGAAAGGAATCAAACTTGCAATGATCGGGAGAAAGTGGAGAAGATCTGCATAGTGTTCTCAGCCGCAAACAACATGGCCTGACTGTTTTCAACATATATTTTTCTCAACTTCGGGGAGTCAGGTTTGTCAGCCTTCTCTGGATGCGACACAAAACACTTGGATGTTCTTTAGAAGTTAGATTGCAATGTAACAAAGGAGAGATCGGTTTACATAGAAACCACATCGAAATTTAAACACACAGCCCAACAAAGTCGCATCAGGGGGCTCTCTGAGGTGCACCCCAGTCGAGCTGTCTATTTTCGGGGAGGAGCAAGGTGAAGCACTCCGAAGAAATTCGAAAACAAACACTCAACAAAGTGTTCCCGTGTCTACACTTGCGCAGATACTGTCTTTTGAGTGATTGGTTCACAAAAAAATTCTGCAGTTTCAGAAGTTCATGAAGAAACAGCGAGTTGCTTTCTCCGGCGCTGGGACTCGGAAGCTTGAGACAGAAGGTCCAAAAAGCATCCACTCTGGCCACGGAGAAAGGACAGTCACTTGGGCATTGTTTCGTTCAGCGCAAAAGTACCTCCAGATGCAGTGAGCTCGAAGCGACCAATTTGTCAAGAAATGGAACCAAATGCTTCTCCCTCAGAACCTATGCTCCTGCCACAAGGCAGACTTGAGTAAGACGATATCTGATAGAAATGTTAATTTATGGTATAGAATTGCCCAGGGGTATGTAATGTGTTACACATCCTATGCAGCAGACCTAATGAGGTATCCACAGTATGTGCATTTGGGGTTCCCTGTGCAAAATCCGACCGCGCCGAAAAGCGATCGAAGGTGTGTTTTGTGCACAGTGGGATGGCTAATTTCACGACTGGGAGTCCTGCCTCTGCCCCTTGAGTGTACACCAGAGTTGGGTATTTGTAACCCTTTGTGCTCCATCAAATGGCCACAAAGCACAATGTAACTAAATAAAGTGTTTCTTGGCAGGATGTGGGAACAAACTCGCAAACTGCACGCTTCTGTCCTCCAAAGATCACAGATTCTGTTTTGTGTCTGTCTTTGGAGGCATTTGTCTTTGCTCATTGGCATGATCCTGGCGTTTTTAGACACAGGACTTGGTTGGTCTGTTCCTTTTTGCTGCTTTCGCGAAAAAAAAATTGACTTTCCTGTGGCCCTACTCAGTGAGTGTCCCAAGAGCCTCACCCTGCGTGACATCAGGCATCAAACGAGCAGTCTCTTGGGCATTGTGCGCCATTGCAGCAAAATGTAAGGATGTTTAGCAGAACCATTGTAAGTGCTTATTAGACACCCACAGAGCAGAATAATCCTTGAACACACATGTGGGCTCACTGGGGATTTTTGATGCCTCACGACCAAACTGGCGAGCGAACCAGTTTTACGACGCTTCTGGTTTCCGTTTGAAATGGCAAGGTTCTGTGTTGCTCAAGCTCACTGCAAACCACGTTTTTCAACACCTTTGAAGATACTGTTGAGCTCAAGACGGAGAAAAACCTCACACAAGAAGAGCTTTTGCTGTGGAGAAAATGACTCGGAGAGCAAAAACAGTTGACAATTGCTTGTGCTTCAAAACGTTGTTACTTGTTCACCTGGCATGCAGCCTGAGCCGTGCAGCCCGTCCTTTGTGAGAACATATGTCTGCGGTTTGGGTTTCTTGTAATAAGGCTGAGGCAGACAAATCGTCACTCAATCCTAATAGAGGAAAACCTCCTCAGTTGATCTCAAAACACTCAGATCACCTTTGATTCCAACTCTCTGAAAAGAAAAAAGGATTAAATGGTATCGAATTATCGAAAGTGGTCGTGTATTGCACGAGTTTCTTTTGTCAGCCAGTTTCAAAGACAGTTTGTTGGTCAAAGTAGACTGCACGGTGCGTCTGAAGCCCGAACAACTGCACGGAAATCCCACGGAAGCTTTGATTGCAAAACCTTCCCTCAAACTGCACAAAAAATTGGATAATGGCTTGCACTGTGAGGGCCAGTGGGTGAGGTTCATTCTGGAGACCAACGAAAGACTTCGCGTGACCTGACCATTTTGTAAGAGCACGCCTCTCTCAAAAGTATTGCCCAAACTCAGAATTGCTGGAATAATTGAACGTGATCACTTGATAATGTAATTGGTCAGTAAAGATCTCAGCAGCCAAGTGAATCAGGTGCGATATTCAGTGCACGCGAGAGCGATTCCCCTGGAAAACACTGCGTTTTGTTGTTCCTCAAGAGGAATTTTGTGACGTCGAACTGTCAAAGCAGTTGTTCGAATCTCTGTGTGTGCCCAAAGACCAAGAAAGTTCCGAAAAGTGGAAACGCGTAAAATTTTGCTTCCGGAGGCTCTGTGTTGTTTCAAAGATATTCTCCGATGCGCGACAAACCGTACAACGACCGGTTTGCTGCTGAAGACGAGATTACACGTCATGGAAACCCCTGTTCTACAACTGTGGCATCTTGTCTCGCTGTTTGACCCTATTTACGACAGAGTGTGCGAGTGGTGCTTCTCACACACAACTGAACATGATAGCATGTTGAACATGTGTACATTTGAGACAATCTGCCATCATGTTGTAGAAATGGCATCACACACCCAGTATTGTGTGAGAAGCA
>JAAUXT010031146.1_pt1 | contig 30266 bp, 22 predicted proteins | sample 7278171 | NCBI WGS metagenome assembly JAAUXT01 (sample SAMN14350112, study PRJNA611818) | marine sediment metagenome | isolation source: surface marine sediment (1.8m) | place: French Polynesia: Moorea | collected 2018-08
ACCTGAGGCATGTTATCTCTTTATTCCGTGCTAGCTAGCAAACCTTGGGGCCATCCAGAGAACATGAAAGGGATGATGGGCATGCACCAGAAGTTCAGGGCCCTGTGACCAATACTCCACACGGATAGGGCAGACCACTGAAGCCTTCTGTTCGCGGACCGAGAAGCATCTCGGCCACAGCCAGTGTGCTAGTGCCAATGCTTTTTGCAACACTTCACCTTAAATATGTTCTCATTTCTGGACGCAAAGAAAGCTCGCAACTGACTGCGATGGATCGGTAAAACACGAAAAATGGCAGGAACCAGCGGGAACTCTTTTAATGGCTCTTACCGCGTACACAGCCTTTTTTGTGCCACTCCCACCTTCTTTCTGTTTTGTCTCTCTGTCTCTATTCTCACTTCGCCTCTGTGCGTGTGTGTGTGTGTGTGGTTGTTTGTCTCTTTGTCTCTCTCTCTCTCTCTCTCTCGCATTCGTTTGTTCCCATCACCCGGAAAGCAACACCTTTCACGAGACTCAGGGGAAAAACTACACTTTTTTGATGTTTGAGTGTGTGGGGGGTGGGGGGTTCGTGCATCACACGCTGACGCCTATGTTTGCCGCTGTTTGCACAGATGTGCCGGAGCTGCTTTGCGGACAGCGCTATCTGCGCACACACACAATTGTTTCCAGACAGGATTTCCTTTCACCGTGCTCCCAACAGAGCCATACAAAATGCACACTGTTGAGTAAGTGGATCAAGGAGGAGTGAATTCAATTCACACGAAAACAAAGAGGTCCCCAGAGTAGGAGAAAAAACACCAGTGTTCGCGTCAATTGCCCTAGGACGTTCCCATTCTGTGCGCATTAAAAGATCATCGCAAATGTGAAGTTCTCAGGTGCGTCATCAATTTGAAATGCTCGTTAACTTGAATTGCTGATGGTTGTGCATGTGCGCCAGAGCGAGCTTCGGCGTGCTGACGCCGTAAAAGTTTCATGAGTTTGGAATAAATACTTGAATATCTGTGCACCTCAGTTTTGGCTCAACAAAGGGCAGATGAGAATGTTTCAAAAGTCAGAGTCTTCCTGGGCACGACATGCATTTCTTCACATACATTGCAAGACATCTTGACGTAAAAGCAGCTTTTTACTTTGTAGAAGGAAGACGAACCTTCACCAACGTGTGTTACACAGGGCCTGTGATGGCAGCTGTCGGCTCCGCTTCTTCTGATGAAAACACGGCTGACGAATCAGGTGAAGCTTTCTCTGCGCTCGTAGCAGGCAAGTCCATTTGCAGGTTCGGGACTCCACACCACCCGACAAGAATACTGAACAGCTTTCTTCTGGGGCGGTGAAATCGGAAAGCTTCCTTTTGAACTTCACTTTTTCGAAGGAAAAAAATTGGTTTTCTTAGGTTTGGAAAAAGAAACTTTGTTTGGCACCAAGAGACCAACCTTGAGCACGGTTCTGCTGGAGATACACAATTTGATACTCTGTGGTTGATTTATGCCTTTTGCACGTCCAGTTTCAGTGAAAAGAGAAGTGGTCAGTTTCCAACCTTGTGACTCGACCAGACCGGAGACGAGACCCGCACCCATCTTGCGTGGGAATGGGGAACACTACGTTGACAGTGAGGTATGGTCACGCGTTCTGCTAATGTGCCGGTGTCGGAGTACCACGAAATGATCTGGGGTGACTCTTGTGATTCACACAGCACAAAAGAACGCACCCTGTTTTTATCATCTGTTCAAAAATTAAATGACCAAGCAGACAACGATCTCTTGAAGAGGTCCGTGGTCTCTTTACGGTCATAATAGAATCCTTCACTGCCATGAAGTTTTGCGAATCTCAACCTGACACGGCACTGAGTCAAAGCTTCCTTCAGGACGAAATGATCCTGGGTTTTTTTGTGTTTTTTTTTTGCGGGGGACAAATCCTTACTTTCACACCGGCCTCGGATTCTGCATGCGCAGCGAGACACGAGAAAATAAATCTCAATATTATCTCCTGTCAGTTTGCCAAGGGCCATGCATCTCTAAGACAGGTAATGTGTGGGCTGTCACCAAATTTGCCAAAACACCTCTTACGATGTCACCCGAACGTAAATGGATCTGAGGCCTAATGAAACCTTATTTGTTGTGGGGTAACATTCAGCTGCAGGTTTTTGTCATGCAACAAAGTTCAAAGATATGCGAACAAAGGGCAGGCCAGTTTGCGTGTTGTCAGAGACAAGACTCAGCGCTCTGCTAAAAAGGATTTTTTGGGCAAATTCTGAGGACGAAACTGCCGCGAGCACTTCAACACGTTCTGAGTCACTTTGCTTCTTCCTGCAAATTAGCAGTCCGAACAAGAAGGGTCAAAACACACGCAGAATTTTCTCACTCAGATGAAAGGGCTTTCCCTCATGGCTGATAATGTAATTTCTTGATTAAGTTTTCTCTTGAACTGCTGAAGTATTTTGATCAGGTTGTGGAGTACACGTGCAGCGGATCCGAAGAGAACGCCGCTGACTACGAAGACGACTGGCCGACCAACAAAGTGAAGCAGAAGTTCACTTTCAAGAATATCACCAGAAGCCCGGACGCATCAAGTAAATCTATCAGATTCGACAATCCGGAACAAGTTGTCAAAAATGGACAACGCGTTGGAGTTGAAAACAAAGTCGCGGTCAACGCTGGGAGAACTCACGCACCAGCACTTGATTCCCAGAAGAAGAGGTTCGTAAGTAATACAGGAGCTTCACGGCGGGAGAATATTGCCAGAAACAGCGGACGTAACGCGAGCGCTCTTTTGGCGAGAAGAAAAGTGATCCGGCTCCTTATTGCAGTAATTGTGTCGTTTGCCACCTGCGTGTTGCCCTATCATATCCGAGTTCTGTGGCAAACCTGGGGCACTCCGCATCTCTCATTTTGGACTTCTCTCCTGACGCCCATGACATTCCTCATCTTCTACCTAAACTCCGGGTTGAATCCGATTTTGTACGCCTTTCTGTCGGACAACTTTCGGCGCAGCCTACGCGAGGTGCTGACGTGCAGGCGGCGGCGACGGCTGCTCAGGGGAATGAGCACCATGTCCACGGCCTCGATTCGTACGGGCACCACGACAGGGGCCGCGCACCTGACCCATAACCCCTGAACCCGGCAACAGAAACAGTGGTCGAGAATCGTGCGATGCTTTCGTTATCAGATGTTCTCGACGCGCCTGATTGCTGCAGTAAATCAATTGGCCTTTTGCTGCTGTGCGAACAAATTGGAAAAGCCAAAAACAAGCAACCAGGTGGTAACGGTGGATGCATGTTTTGTTTGGTAAGGGGATCGCCAAAGCCCGACCCGAAAAAAAATCATACGGGAAAGAAAGACTGTGCACTTCACAGTTCTTGGGGAGGGGTTTTCTTCGAGCTCCAGAAAGCCGAGCTGCTGCCTGCTGTGCCCGTCCCTCGGAGAATCAAACAGGTAGACGTGAAAGAATGGCAACTGACACCTGTGCTGAGAATTTATGCTTTTCGTACTTTCTTTGGTGTCGTTTTTCGATATAATCCACTTGCATGCATGTCGACACGCGTGACAATCAACATCACACTGGTTTCTGGTTTTCCTTTCTGTGTTCATTCTGCGCGTCAGTGTTCTTCGTTTGGGACAAGTCAGAAAAACCTGTCAAAAGCCTGTACAAAAATGACGACAATAAACAGAGCCAAATCTTTGCCGTTGTAACAACGGATTGCATTCTTTTGCCGACTTGTCCTCTGTGGAAACACGAGATTATCCTTCCCACACTGACCCCGGGGCGTTGCTCACGAAGCCACTGGAGTACGTCACACAGATATCAGAGCAAAACATGAATGGGAAGACAAGCTTCACTCGTACCGTGAAATGCAAACATTCGTGTCTGTTGTCGGTCTTCTTCTCGTAAGTCGTAAAACTCTTCGTCTCACCTGCAGCATGCAGGCATCCGACTCCATTCCCCCAAACAGGGACACAGCAAGCTGAACACAAAGCCCACATCTACTGGGCTCAAAGGTGCACCCATGAGTTCTCAAGTGGAGAGAGATGGGGCTCCTGTACTGCATACACAACTTCCGTGAAAGAGGGGACTTCATAGAGTGTAACATGTAACAGGACTTTTTTGGGTTTGTTGAAGGAGGAGATGGTCGTGTGTGAGGCTCAAGCTCAGGCCCATGCAGCCTGCTGATCTGCCGTTATCCAGTCACCGCACACGGTTTTATGTTGAGTTAGAAGCTTTTGTTTCTTACGTGTTCACAAAACACAAAACATTCAAGAGTGTTGTGAATTGGCACTCTGGTTGATCCATTGGCCCGGCCCCCACAAACCCCTAAAAATCCTCGGCCTGGTAATTATTGTACAGCTCAGACTCTTTTCCTTTTCGGTGTTGAAACTCAGACCTGAAACAGGAGCCAACCACACCCCTCACCCCAAAATGCGCTTGGGATCTGGATGTTTTTGTTTTGTGGGAGTGGGGCCAAAACTAAATTTGGCAAGTTCATTCCGTTGTGAGGCTATGATGTAGCGCGCCACAGACATGTGAGTGGGCTGCAAATTTACAAGTTGAGGAGCCACCCCGAGGTCGTCCTCACACATTTCGGATTCCTTGTCGCTTCTTGGGACAGAAAAATAGGAGCCTCAGGAAATTTCTTCTCTGTGAAAATGACAGTCAACGTCATCTTCAGAAAATTCGTCACGGGCAGATTTTGAAAAAGACACTGAAAGCTCCTCTCTCCATTTTTGAATTTAATTACGATTCCGACGGGCTGTGCATCCTGGTTTGAACACTCTTACATTTGTAATCCAGATTTGCGTTAATTAAATGGAGAAGGGGTTCTGTTAAGTGGGTTCCTCTCTCGTTCGTTCCGCAGGCTACACTCCCGGAAATCCAACACCTTGGTTGAGATACGCAATCAAGCAACCTGTAGTTTTCAATCCCTGATTCATTAAGGAATTAACATTCTTTCAGAAGAAGTACAACCATTTACAGAGTCTGGCTGTTTCCTTTCACTTTTCTCAATGTTGCTTTGCAAAAGTGCAAAGTCTTGTACTCATACGATCCAACTAAGCAAATCAGAGGACACGAAACGGCGAAAACAGAGGGAATGCACGCGAGGTTCCAATGATCGAGCGCTTGGAAGTGAGGGATACTACCCGTGTTCTACACAACACTTGACTATCGCTGTGAGTGTTCTGAGGAAAATTCTCACTCTCCGGGGTCAATTGACCGTCTTGAAAGAGACGCCGTATTGTTGTGCCAGGCCTGGAAATTACGGTGGAAATCTCAACGGTTCCTTTCTCGCTTGACCACCCTTTGCAGAAAATGATTGCCGCGGTTACAATGGGCTCTACGTTCGTGTGACATTCACTGATTCACTGAATCAATCAATGGGAACTGCTGCAAGTGCAATTCTGTTTTGTGCCGGCCAGCGCAATATCGGCTTTCCAGTCTGTATTTTTGCGCTTGCCAGACATTGACCACCACTGATCCTGAAGCTTGGGGAACGTGGTCTCTTGTTTCAGAGTTGCCCGTCCAGGCATAACAATTGTCGGGGGTGAGACAGAGATGGAGGTTGTAACGTTCGCAGCTCAAGGTCACGTCAAACACATCTGTTGTGATGTCGAATCGACGTCGTGCAAAAGTGGATCTCCCACGACTGTTTGGGCCACGACTTCATGACTGGTGCCAGGGTCACTAATTTGCTGTTTGTGTCACGTTTTGCGTTTGTGAAAAAATGCACCTTGTCTCAAGGTGAAATCGGTGTCAATACACGTGCAATCATAGAGAGTTCGCAGTACGAAGTTCCAATTCAACCACGAACCTTGACACAATTATTTTGCTTGGTTCGACCGGGATTGAAACAGATCAACGTTCTAAATCGCAGCGTTGTTGCAGGCTTCCATTCAGTCTCGTTGTCAGCTGCATCTGTTCATCACTTCAGCGACTCCTCACAGACGCGAACAAATGTGTCGTCTGCGCTTATCTTCGAAGTGATAACTGCGCGGTCAATGAGGCGGTTCCTTGGCTGACAAAGACATGCAAAATTCCTTTCAAAGAATCACGTTCTTACTGATTTGTGCGACCAAAAAGAGAGTTTGCGATTGCCCCATCTTCTCCATGTTTCTGTCTGAGCGCAACAATGGAACATCTTCCCTCAGCTCTTGGCATGTATAAGGAATTTGAGTCCTTCGCTCAGGAGTGAGGCGTCGGCGGACGCGATGAATCGAGCAAAGATGAAACTTGTTCGCTTTTCAACAAAACTGCAAAATAATGCTTCTTTTGCATTCCCCTGTTCACAAGGCAGGATGGAAGAAGAGGAGTAGGAGGGTTTGGTGCACCTCGATCTTGGCCTCGGTGTTCGTGTTGCGTGTACAAAACAAATCTTGGTGCGATGTCCTTTGAAGCAGAAGAACACCTGGCGATTCTGTGGCAAAAGTTTTCAAATGTTGTTCTTGTGTTCGTAGATTGAAGCTTTCAAATGTTGTATGCAGACTCAATCACCACTAAGAATGGCATCGTGCTGAAGAGAATGATCCAGTGTGAGCACAGAATCTCGCTCTGGGGAACAACGCCATTATGCCGAGCGCGGTGCGCCAGGACGAAGCGAAAAGAAAACGTGGGCTGCACGATTTCACCTTTGCAAATGACTGAACCACCTGCACGAGTAAGCGTGACACGCGACTATTGTGAACCTGCAGTCAGTACGAGCGAACTCGCACGTGGATGTCCCCGCCAAAAGAGTCTTGTCAGGATTTGCATTTTCCATTTGCTGTCAAAACAAAAATTTAATTGCAAAGGACTCAAATCCACTTTGCAGCACCTCAAAAATTGAACAAAACAAATTTCCTGAGTCCTTTCTGTTTCTTTCCTTGTTTCGAAGAGATGGATTCCCTCAACTGGTTCTTTCGATGTGCGAGGGACACTTTTGTGTTGCTTGTATCTCTTTCTGGAAGCTGTGCAACAAGACATGTTCGCAGCAGTCAGGAAAAAACCGTCTCTCAAAAAGAGTTCAATGACCCATGAAATCAACAACGAATCAAACTGCTCAAATCAAGTTTACTGGGCAGGAATTATCAGGAACAACCCGCAAGCTGCAGTTTCCCATCGATCTGATTCACAAACGTTTGCAGGTGTTTTCGTTTTTGCTGCTTGTTTCATCGTACCTGACTTCACCTCGACAGAAAACTTTTTTGTTGGAAGTCTAGACTCTGAATTCACTTTTTCAGAACAGATCGGTTTCTGTCTGTTCACACACAATGAGAAATGCTTTTGTGGTTCATTCTCTTCGTTTTGTTCAAAAACAAACCTCGTAAAACCAATCTTCCCTGTTAATTGACAGGTAGACGAGCCAACAGCTGGATTGAAACGAAGGGCTTCATAATTTCCCACAGGATTTTTTGTTGGCTTTCAGCTGGACCGGTTGTATCCATTAAAGCCAATTTATACGTGTTTGTGTCGCTCAGCCATCGGTGCAGATAGAACAGTGCCAATCCAGAGTGAGATTTCACTGACAGACCAACCCAGTTGAGTGTGGACGAACCGGAATGACTCTTTGCTCTTGGGGTTGAAATTGGTCTCTTGCTGAGTCCACGGGAGCCTTTTGATTACCGCTGGAAAAGCTGTGAGGTTGCAAAGTACACACTGCTGAAAGAACCGTTTCAACAGCTCAGATGTGAGGTGAGATTCGTACTGTCTCAGATAGTACTGCCACCTCGAGCAGATTAAAAAGAATCTTTCATACAAGGGATCAAAAGCACTGTACATTCGGAGGACCCTTTTGTCAGGCCTTTTCACTTGCTGCTTGACAGTGAGCACAAAAGGGTAGGGCGCGACATCAACCTTCCATATCGATATCAATGCAAGGTCACTGTCAACTTTATTTAGATCCAGAATCCAACTTACCGGTGTAGCGATGAGATCGCATGATACTTTGCCAGAGTACAACCTCCCATTTTTAGCGGCACGCAGGGACGCCCAAATAAAATCCTTTCATTTAAAAGAAATAGGTGCAGTCATTGTGAAGCCCCAGCTCCTTACAATTTTCTCTCGTGTTTGTGTTTGGCGAGACTCGGGTGAGGCTATTGAGAACATCAACTCCAGCGCGTCAAAAAGACAAAGGGCCTGGGTTTCTACCGTTGCTGAAAAAATAATTCCCCAAATTTAGCACGTTGGAAATTGTTCAAGATTGCATGGAGTTGAGGACTTCCAAGGCCCCCACCCCCAAACCCTCATCTTGCCCGAAAGGTCAAGCAAGAATGATTCCGCGTGGAGTGCGAGGTCAAACCATCACAGATTTGATACTGAGGGTCAGCATTGTACGGCTTTGTACAAAGTGATGTGCTCAGATGGCTGCCTTTCCTAAATGTGTCTCAAATAGACGCAGTGATCGTAAACCTGCTTCATCGAGATGAAGATGGTGATTTAGAGCGGCGTCTTCTTGAAGTTCATTGCTCATTACGTCCACGGAACTTCTCCCATGCGAAGCTTGTTTGTGGACAGAATTGCTAGGCGTGGCAGCGCTCCGTGTCTGAACATGATGGGAATACGCATTCGTATGTCGAAGCAATTCTGAGACAGAAATGGGCAGCACTTCAGACCAAAGTAGATTCCTCGTGAATCAAGCACAATTTTGTGCCACCCGACATCATCGCAATTTGCCGCAGATGCGTCGGGAAATCTCTTCACGTGGTTATGAATGATCAGATCATCTGAAGGTGATGACTCCTTGGCCGGTTGCGAAAAGGGCGTCAAGAGATGTTTACTTGACGCAGCTCAGCAGGAGAGAGGTCGAGTGTCTCACCGACAGGTACAATGCAGAGCTGCTCCGCCTTGTGAAAAGTGCAGGTTCTGGTGCCCTCTACGAGAGCACTCTCTGTACGAATTTGTATTTCTGTGTGCGTCAGTTGACAGATGACCTCTGTCCACAAAAACTTGTGTCTTGTCATCTGCATTTTTGGTGAAGCTCTCTTTGAGAGGATCGTTGTGTTTTTTCACTTCTGACTGGAGCTGTCGATCCGGTCTTGTGGTTCAGCACTGCAAAAGGCCTTTTTTCGTCTGGGCATTTTGAGTAACGCGAGCGCACCAGAAGAATCAAGGACTCAATGCGTCGATTGAACCAACGAAAACATCTCGGTTCACTGCTCTGGTGGATGTTGAACAATTTATCTGAACAGGAACTGGACCCGCGCAATTGAATTATTCAGCATTTTTTCCCAATTGTGAACAATCTCATGCCTGGTTGCAAACAATCCTGGGTGTTGCAATATCGGTACAGTGGTCAGAATCACGTTCTGCCAAATCGAAATCCACTTATTATTGTATTGAGCTTGGCCAGAGGGAAAAAATCGCACTCGAAGCCGAACACATCTCCACTGCTTTGATGTGATCTGCGGTACAAATTCGCTCGTGCAAGAAGAACAGCACTCAAAGGAGAAAGGCGCCAGGGTTTCAATGTATTTGGGTTCAATGAGCTGAAAGGTTATGACTTTGTGCTGTCTGCCTGTCATGCAGCCAACGATTCTTCTCTTCTTTTTTTGTCCATTGTTCCGACAGCAGCTGTACTCACAACAGTCATGTAGGTTACCATGCAGGATCGCAGGATTCAAGAAGACAATTTGGCTCATTGACCTTTCAACTCAAAGCTCTGTTTTTTTCGGTGGTGTAAATTCACCCTCGTGTCCTGTTCAAAAAGATTTTCGTCTTAGAACAAAAAAACAAGTGAAGATCTACCAATCACAGAATTCCTTTTGGCTTTTGTTCCTTTCTGTCTTCCCCTTCATGAAAAACAGTCAAACTTTTGCTCGGTGTGTTTGCCTCAAAGCACCTTTGGTCACAAAACACCTGATGCAATTTTGATCAAAAGCACGGTGGATGTGTTGTGTTGGAACTTTGCAAAAGAGCACATCTTGCAGGATGTTTGGTTTATGAATGTATTCATACGAAATGAACAGCTTTTAAACGTGATATTGGAGCAGGAGTGACATATGGCGTGTTTAGCTCGAATGACAGCACACAGCGAGTCTTGATTTACTCGTATGAAACGAAGAACATCTGTTCGTGACAAAGAACAAACAACTTTCTTTTCTTTGGAGTCTTCCTGTAGTCAATTCATAAGGGAAGTTGAGGGAAGGTCACGCCACGCAAAACAGCACTTGTGCCTCTCTGTTTTCAAGGCAGACCAATGAAGTCTCAACCATTGCCGAAACTAGATACACACTGGACTCAGGTGTTTTCCTGCGTGGATGACATCAAGACTGGATTTGAACACGCCACTCTCTCAGCACACTTCCCTGAAAATTTTACCTGAACAACAAAATTTCAAACCTGCAATTGATGTGCGATCTCAAACCAGGCTGTGGCAGTGCTCAATGTCGTGTTCAACAGAGAGTTTAGATGATGCCAATTGAAGAAAGCACCTCCAAAGATACATGGGCTCGTTTTTTGTGCCGTGTTTGTGGCTTGACTGTTGTGTTGTCATGCTGTCCCGAGTACGATCCCCTGACCTGGCGAAGAGAGCATCTGGTGTCTCCATGGGTGTCTCTCAATCACAAAGGCCCGTGAGTGTCGTTCAGCTCTGGAAGTCCTGCACAGAGTCTTGCTGAGCAGCGATATTTCAGTTTTGGATTTTACAAGTTGGGATTTTGTCTTGGGTGATGCACAGTGTCTCTTTCCGAATAAGCAAGCTCATTTATATTCAACCCAGGAAAAGAGGCACTTGAGCGGTGGCTTTGTCTCGCATCCCCTGAGGTGGGAAGTGGGAACAGGTTTATGATATTAGCCCCACCGATCGTGCGGAGGTCCGAGATGTAACAGACCTCGTCAGATCCCCTTGTAATTGAGTTTGCACAAACTACTGACAAGTGAGCATCTCGGCGAGAGCTATCTCAGTGGGAGGCACGTTCGTCACAATCTAATGAAACGTCGGTTTCACCAAGTCCACAGGTTGGGTACTAAACCACTGTCCGCGGCCACAGACGCACTGGCAGGCAGACCAATGTTTGCTGGCCTGGGCAAAGAAATGAACCAAAGAGCAACAAGCGATCAGTCTGGTCTCCAAAGCTCAACGACACAAGTGGCCTGATGTTTGAAATGATTTCAGTGAAACAGAGGACGACATGGGGCTTGTGGGAAGTTTTCTTCTGTCCTGTGGGACATTGCCTTTCTGAAATGTGGGGCTCTTTCCTCTTGTCTTTGAAGCTCAAACCGCCTCAATATTGCCGCAATCCAGTGGGAAATTCGTGGACAGCCCTCGTGCGGCATTTCTTCCATTACGAAAAGGTTTTGATTCATCGCTTCCGTTACGTTTCGGGGGAACTTTCTTCGACACAAAAGAATGAATAGATGCGGCTTCACGTGTCTGCACACAGATTTTCCCTTTGAACGTCGTAAAACTTGAAAAGGTGATCAATATCATCTTCGATGTGACCAAAATAAACTGAAAATGAGTCGACACACCTCGTGTAATCGTTGTTTCTCTTGAATACAGATATCAACCAAGGGGCCACCGCCTATGCTGAACCTTGTGTTGAAGTAGTCTCGCCACAGTTTGACCACAGTTCACAAACACTGCACAGCGCATTTGTCTCGTTCAATCTGGGCCGTCTCGTTTCGGATCAGGAATGTCAGGAGTGTCGAGCAGGAACTCCCCTTCAACCAATTTTCTTTCGGAGTCAATGTAGATAAACTCAGCCCGTCTTTTTCAGCAAACACTTGCCGTGTGCACATGATTGTGCGCGTAAATCTATCTTCGGTGTGTCCTCGGGTTCTTCTTGGCTTTTGCAGTCTTTGGAGGGCAAGGAAATTCTCAACTCACTTTGTGCCAACTCAGAGTTGTAAGGAAAGATGTGGAAATTATGTGGGAGCATTTCCATGTTATTGGATCCAATGTCGGCAAGAGTCAATGTCTTCTGGGTAATTGAGTGTCTCATTGTTGTGATGTTTTCAGCCGAGCAGTCAGTGTTTATGTGCACCAGGGAACTTTTCAACATCCCTTCTCTCATCCTGTTCCCGTGTCCACTTGTTCTGGTCACACACCGCATCCGTCTGACAGGTGCTGGTCGGGTGCCTAGAGTGCATCACCGCTGAATGTCAGTCACGCGCAGCATCCATCAACAGTGACCTCGCAATGAATAAGATCTTCACCAATTTCCCGGATAATCCTCATGGTGAGTAAACTCGGCATGCGCCTGTCGCAATTTGAAACCTGAGCACAAGGAATTCTGTGTCTTTTCCAAAGCACAAAAAGGAACCCGAGTTTTCCATTGGGAGACTCAACCCCTTGACCACCCCCAAAGTTTTGGGAAGTGGGAGTGTCTTTGTCCTGGGTGGACGTATTTGAGAACCGAGACAGTGCCTGTCCAACCAGAGTGGCCAGCAACCGACCGGGGGGTTCGGCCCTGTACGCTCACAAAGCTGAAATTTTCCCGCTGGATTTCTCTGTCTAAGTTCATTTTACCATTTTAAATGTCAGTCCTAAATGCAGGAGTGTTTCTCAAAAGAGGAACATGACAGGAGAGGATTCCTTCTGAGGCTTGTCTTTCAAGCAGAATTGCCTTCTGTGTCCTCGTCATGAGGGAAACATGCAATTTCGTGAGTGGAAATGAACACCATTGCTTTGCCTGTCAAATGAAAATTCACCACAGTGAGAAAGGCCGTGCATTGAGCGTTTCTTCCTGCAGTTGCGTTTCCAAGGCGTGCAATGCTTTTCGTGTCTCATTGAGCGTCTGTTTTATCTACGAGATGAACGAGGGTGAAGAAAACAGGTATTCTGCTTTGAAAGTCCCTAATTTCTTTCATGAATCCAGCCCTGTTTGGTGAGAAACTTTGCGACAAAAATGCTCCTGTGTGACACCGTGCAGAATCCCAATGTAGGAGAACGGACTCAACTTGCGGGCCAACTCCAACTTCAACCAATTCTCGTGAACATTTCTGCGCGTGACTGGCACAAGAAACGAAGTGAATTTTCAGCAGCCTGAGGCTCTCGTGGTCTTTTTTGTTGGATACGTTGAAGATGACACACGCTGGGTCTTCCAAACCGAATTCCGGTGCATCGTGGTCACAAGTGTTGTTCGTGCACAACCTGGAGCCATTTGTTCTTTTGATAACAAACTGGATGTGAGCGGGAAAACAAATCTTTCTATCCTTACCCATCATTGGAAATAATGTTCTCAACTTTCCCGTAATTCGCAACATTTGACTGATGCGCAGATAACGATGGCAATGATTTGGAGCTGTACTCCTGCGAACGAGAGTCTCTGAACAACAATTACGCTCTAAGTGCTGACTTGGGAGTCACACGCAATGACGATTGGTCTGAATTACTGGTCATGGAACCTTCCTGAGACAGAGGCACAAATCTGCTGATCGACAAGCTGCGACTCGAACAAGCCGACAATTGAGTGGTCGTCTCCCCTGTAAGATTATAACCGAACAGAGCTCAACCTCTGAGAGAGCAATGTCTGCGACTGATGGAGCTTCTTTGATACAACAGGATCACATTTTGCTGACCGACTTCTTCGCTTGAACAGAGGTGAACCACCGCTTTGACTGATCCAGGGGATCTTTGAGGGCTGCCCCTCATGGTCACAAGAACGTCACTCCCATCCCTTCAGGTTTGGGTCCTGTGACCTCAATCATGGATCCACCAAGGAGTGCACAGAAGCACTGACATGCGTCTCCATTCACCACATTTGTGACGACTATTTTTGAAACCCCAAAGCCAAAATCTTCCAATGGGCCGAATGGCGATGTGTGAAACTCAACCTTGAGACATCAACCACGACTGTCGCTGAACCGGAAGAGCGAAGCTCGGGAAACTGAACCAGACCCGGGTTTCTCGCCACTTTCGTCGTGCGTCACGCCAGGCTTTGCAGTTAGCAGGGAATTGAAACGAAAGATACAAGTTGTTTCTGCAATGGCTTCCAGCAGATTACCTCCAGTTAACGTGAACAAGTTAAATTGCAGGTCTGTCGAGTTGTTCTTTCTTTTCAGTCACGAACAGTTCGCCTTGCAACACGCATAAATAGATACACGAGGATGTATCAACAAACAGTGCACTGTTTCATGAGACTTTGCATGTTCACTGTCGACCTCAAAAGACACGGGTAGTTGATTCGGAACAACTTCAGATGAGCCGATTCTCTTGCCCTCGGTCCAGACTTCGCCGCTGAGCATGAAAAATCTCGCTTTTCACTGATACATCCTCGCAGTCGTTCAGAGTGCCGCTACAAATGCCAAATCCTGCCCCACACATACATGTCTCTTCCATGGTAAGTGGTGTGGGGAAATTATTAATGGCGATATTACTGCCTTAATGCTGCATAAACACTCCGAAATCCAAACGTCCTGCATTGGCAACAAGAATGTCTGACTTGGTATCCAAACACATAGCTCAGCTTTCAATTGACCAATTCTGCCAGTCTCCTTTGGTTTCGAGAAGAAAATGTTGGACGGCTGAGTTGTTGTTTTTTTACCTTCTCTCCTTTCCGAAACCGCTGCCTCTCGAACCTCTAACCCCAACCCACCCCCTTGCCCTCTCCCCACCCTTAACCCTTCTTCCAAATGTCCCCTGGTAGCTCCCGTGTTGCCGTCTTTAGAACCCTCCAAGGTGGCATGTCATGATGAGTCCTGTTCTGTGAGACCCAGGTCCTGAGACGAGCACAGTTGGGTCTGGAAGGCGCGCGCTGTTTCCGGTCTCAGCAAATGCCGGAGCCAGGAACACTTGACTTTTTTTTGAGCGCGTTGACTTCACAACGTGCTCCCTCTGCGAATCTGGAAATGCGTTTTGTAACAGGATTTATTCTCAGATCACTTTTTTCACACGAGAACATGTCCGACGACCTTGCTTGCACAGTTTTGTGCAAACCAGAGCAGAACGTGTTGCTTCGTGTCAGTCCCGTATCCCTCATCGGTCGTCCCCTCTTCCCGTGTGTCTCGAAACTATTTCGTGGGAAAACGCCCAGCGGACAAGGCCCTGTTGTGACGTGTATTCTAGTGAGACGCCAGTGTGGAAACTGGGAAGGATTCTGGATGAGAAGACAAAGACCACATCAAGGAAATTCAATAAAAACACCCACAAGTTGAAATTCAATTTGAGTCAACACATACGTAGAAGACTGGCAGCTTTTGTTGCTGTCGAACCCTTTCCACGCAGCTGCGTTTGATACACGTAAGGCAGCAGCATTACTGATTTGATAGAGTAGATCTCATCAAGAGAGTGTTCAGGACTTCCATTTCCAGAACCGACGCTGTTGGTTGTTAGTCGAGTTTGTTTCACACACAGAGCAATTCTTTTCATCTGTCCAGAAAGTCTGTGCGGGATGAGAATCTTAATCTCCAACTCAAAGTTAGCACGGCATCAGAAGCTCTTCTCCCCCGTTGTGGAACAAGTGTGCTTCGGAGGAATTCGCTTCCTATTGATTTGTTCGACGCCCAGAGGAGGAAACAATATTCCCAAGGCATCCCCTGAGACGGTTAAGTGTGTTCGACGGGTTTGGGAAAGCAGCAGAAGTTGTTCAATTTGGGAGGGAAGTTTGAAGGTGTTTTGTGTGCGGAGTCCCATCAGTAAGTGATTTCCTGCTGAGGTTTGCTTGTCGATTAAAGGGAAACTGTTAATTTCCTTGCAAGCATTAGCCCCACGAGTAATCTCATGCGAGATTGTAATTAGGTCCACTTGTTCTTCTAAAAACAGAACTGAGCTGCAACAGAAAAGAAAAACTCAGACCATGTATGCCTGCAACCCAACCCGTCCAATGCTCAACGGAGATGCAACGTTACGCGCACGCGGTTGATGGCCGACTGAGTAAGCCGCCCTGAAGGAAGCCGAGGAAAGGATGGAAATCTGCAGAGAACTCTGCAGAGACCTTGTCGTGTGTCGATTCAACTGTTGTGTCAAAATCGGTCAAACATGGCCGGAGGGATGCGAAGATTCTGCTGCAACGCGACTATGAAATGGATCTTTGTGGGTGAGATGAGACAGGTGGATTTCAAAAGATGTCAAGTGACACCACGCTTTTGTTTTATCCGTCTGCAGCATGACTGCGACTCTGTAATGAACAGAACCAGGGACAGGCAGACGTAGTGGCGTGCCAAGTTGTTCAAACGACTGAGATTGACCCGAAATTAATAGCTGTAAACTGGGCATAAAACACAATTTGCGAGCTGCTTGAACCCTGTTTTCTCGAATATTGCTGGTGAAAAACAGGTCTCACAGGTGCTGTTCGTCAAACTGTCTTGCTGTGTGGCTGAAATTTTGTCAAGGAAACCTCCAGCACCTGTGGACTCAACGCACAATCCAAGATGCGACGAAAATATTGAGTTCCCGCAGCCCTCACTTATTTCGCTGTACTGGCTGAAGGCTTGACCGCGACCACAAGTCTGACTTCGCTCTTGGTGACATTCACCGGAAGTATGACGGATGGCTGTCAGCAGCAACCGAAATGAACTGGAATCTGAGACATTACACTCCATTTGTCTGAAATATTTATCAACTTCCAACTACTTGATGCACGAGCAAAGTTCATGTGTGACATGGGATTAAAGCACAAAATTTCGGAGGTGAAACATTGTCCGTTAATGCATTTATTTTTAACGACATAGAACAACAAAAGGACCTTTTCAGCAAATCCGCCAAAGCTGAATCCCCACAGACTGGGCGATGCAGCTCGTGTTTCTTGTTTCTTGTTTTGGAAAGGGCATTCAAACAAGAAAAACGTATCGTGGATCAACGTCGACACAACAGTGAAACATTTCGAGGTTGTATCAAACACACAAAAGGGTGTTTGTTGCTTGACATTTTCTGTTCCGAATCATGCCTGCTCGGAACACTTTTCCAGTGCAATCTCGTACACAGCCTGCCTTCCTGCGAGTTAATTGACGGTTTCGAAACAGTGGCACCGTGGCCATTTGTTTGGGTCAAGCTCCTGGTGGAAGTTTGATTTGGCCAGGAGAAACAGAGAACCTTGTGATCCAACGCCATGACACACACGCTTGTGATTTAGGAGAGGCCAGACATTTGGCACGCTTGCCAAGGTGCAGCACACACAAATCAGGAAGCCAGGTGAAAATCAGCCTTTCCACAGTCGAATGTTGCGTAGATTTTTGTAATTTTTTATAGCACTAAATGACAAACCGGGGATCTTGTTCACACCGAGGAATTCGCTGCTCTCACGGAGCCCCCGTTGCGCAGACTGAAGACGGGGCGGGACCTCTTCACGGAGCACGTGATCACTTCCTTCAGAGATTTCCGGAAGTTGTCCGACAGGAAGGCGTAGAGAATCGGGTTGAGTCCACTGTTGGTGTAGTAGACGACGAACGTGATCGGAACCATCAACATCCCTTGGAAGGAGATTTCCGGTTTGCTCCAAGTCTGATACATCACTCTGAGGTGATAAGGGAACACGCAAATGGAAAACGAAATGAGAACAGCCATCAAAAGTCTGATCACCTTTCTTCTGGCCATCAGGCCTCCTTCCTTCTTCTTTGGTTCCTGCCTGTTGTTGCTGATTGTTCTTACTGCGTGCGTAGCCACCGGTTTGACTGTCAAGGAGTTTTTTCTGGACTGATTGCTTCGGCATGAGCTGTTCGAAGAAATACTGTCCAGTTTCTCCCGAAGTGAAACATTTTCGCCATCTTCTCCCGCCTTTGTGCCACTTGATCCAGGGATGGAGTTTTCGTGTTCATGTTTTCGACCAGATTCCAGTGCGTCCTCAGTGAACGGATAGTGCACCACGACCACCTGCCCGTCGGCGTTGTACGGCGGCGGCGGAGCGGAAGGCGCGATGTTGTTGCGCACCGGAGACTCGCAAACGGACCCAGCTTTGTTGACACCACTGTGAACATCAGGCACAGCATGACTGCTCGCGAATTTGCGCATCGCTTCGGGACTGTTTTCCCTGGAAGCCACCGGCGCAGCAGAGATGACGACAATGTTGGGTACAGCGTTGTACTCATTGTCTCTTTTCTGCTTTTTTGTTGTCTTCCTCTTCAGCACCAGCTGGATCCCTTTGCTGCATGAAATTGGCTTTTCCTCGTGTTTCGACGTGTTGTTCCTGCCACTCACATCCTTCTCGATGTTGCCTTGTTTGCTCGAGCGCCACAGTACGATGGATATTTTGGTGTACAACACAGTCATTAGAATAAGAGGAATGATGTAAAATAGCAGAAAATTGCAAGTGACGAAGGCCGCCATGTTCACTTCGTAGATGGGCAGGCAGTAGAAGAGCTCACCGTCGATGGAGGGGATGGAAACGGTTGCATAGAAGAAGAGGTACGGAGACCCGCAGCTGCCTGCGAGAAGCCACACGATCACCACCACGGCGCGCATTCTGAAAAGTAACCAAACAAAACGGAACTTCAGCGAAAAAAGGGATATCATGAAACAAGCCAATCCCATGTTCCAATTAGTCAACAGTTTCACAAAAGCTTTTTGTTCTTTGCTTGTCAAAGAAATTGGTGACTTCTCATGGATCCGTGCTCAGGGCCATGAATCGTGACGCAGAACAGCGCGCGCTGGGAACTGACGTACTTCACCTCCAGGCGCTTGCTTGTTGCTTCTTGAAAGTGACTGAAGAGCTCAACACAAGGACTGAGCTCCCTTCGAATGCGAAATACAGGCAAGAGGACCGGAAAGAACTCGTAACGTGCCTCATCCTTGCAAGAGAAAGGAACACGTGAACTTGCAACAAAGTGGACAAATTGGAAATGTTGGCAGTGACGCAAGTACGAGTATCAACCAGATCGAGAGAGCCGTCAGTCGTGGAACAGGATTCACGTTGTGAGTGTCCAATTCCTCCCTGAAGACAGGAGCTTTTGTTGTCAAACAACACCACAAAGGCCAAGTGTTGTGGGTTTTGTCGGGTAGGTGGAGAACGCACGGCAAGTCAGAAGCGACAAAATACCAGTTTCCTGACGAATGGTGGCAAAAATAGAAGTTGACACTTTCTTTCAGCCATCATTCATTGGAACCCGTGCCGTGCCTCATCACGTAAAAGCTACAAAATTCCTTCCTGCATCGGTAACAGGGGCAACCTTCAGTGTTTGTGCACTGTCCCTTCAGGTCTGTACAATGCTCCAAATTGGTTTGGATTTTAATTCTATGTGCATTGGAGTTGTTTTGAATGAAACAAACAAGGTTGTCGTTCTGTCGCGAAGAAACTGGGGGTATTTTGCATTGGAAACATTACCCAGTATATTGTTCACATCTCAACTCTTTGCAAGAGAGAGTTTTCATTGTTTCTTGCCTTGGAATTGCTTTGGACCACATAATCTTGTTGTTGCGTGTTGTTTCTGAAGGAAAAGGAGGATGCCTCAGCCGCCAACCCCCCCCCCCCTGGAACTTTGTACATCACAATTGGCATGAGCACTGCTTCTTGTTCTCAGAACTGTGAAAGTGAAGTGGATGGAACTTTCGTTTGGTCTTCGTGTTGAAGAAAACTGAAACAATTTCGAGCTTCGGCTCCGAGCTCTGACCTCAGGATGATGTGTCGTGACCAGACTCACTGGCCTGTTGGTGGTGCCACAATATCCTTGGAGGGTATCAACATCTTCAAACTTTGGAGATGTCCCATCTGAGGAAGGCTGCACATGTGCACCTTCAACAATCCTGTCAGCAGTCGCACGTCAGGTGTTTTCGGGTCAAAATGGCACTTGTCACTCTGACCACCCCTGACTGAACTCAATACCTCACAGTTTTTACACTGGGGACACACACCGAGGAAAAAAATCTTGTTTGCTTGGGCAGGGGTTCCTTGGAGGCGTACATGCGCCGGGGATATACTCGTATCTCACAGCAAAAGATCTCGAAGTTTTGCAGTGGAACAACTGGTTTCGGCTGAAACGTTTTGCAAGTTTCATTCACGCAGAGCCTGCAGCCATGGGGGAAGACTCGTTGTGATGGGTTTCTCAAAAATATTGCACTATGAAAATTGTATTTGTTGAATTACAGCCAAAAAATTGAAACCGAAAAACAAAGTTTTCTAACCCCATTCCAGACACATCTTTTGAACCAAAGGCCTGCACTGTTCTGTCAGAATTTTGAATATTGCCATGTGTGTGACACATCCACAGCGCACCATTGTACTCCAAGCAGATGAGCTGGAAGCACAAAGTTCTCGCACCTTGTTTCCACAGATCTGAGAGACGCCTCAGGCACAATATTCGTTGAGCGCGACATGTCGCAGAGATGACAAATCAAATGGAGTTTGTAGTCGCGTGTCAAGTGTTTCCACTGTTTCGTTTCTTGTGATCACTCTGAACACAGAAGAGGACCAGCCTTCCCGTGGTGTCTGCAGCACGTCCAACTGCGGCGCTGCCGACTGTGAGCTACAGACAGTGTTCTGAGTCCCCAATCAAGGTGAAAGGTGGCAAACGAGACGTCTGGTCGGGGTCCACACTTCTCTCTCTCTCTCTGTCTCTCTGTCTGCCTCTCTCTCTCTCTCTCTCTCTCTGTCCTCTCTTTCACGACGCACACAAAAGTACCAGAAGACAGGGAGCTTCTTAGTTTCTGGGTCACTGCGAAATCAGGCTCACTTTGCTGGCGACATGACTTATCTCCAATTTATTGTGTGACGTCAGGACGATTTCATGAGAGATGAATTCAGGCGACACAAAGGTCACTGCACTCGGCGGATCGACGCTGACCTGTTGAGGGTGATCCACGACTTGCTTTTCATGGGGTGAATGATGGCGAGAAATCGCTCAATGCTGATGACCGTCAGGATGCTGATCGACGCTGTGTAGCTCAAGGCCTGGACAAAGTAATACAGTTTGCACATGACCTGAAATGAAAAGAAAATGCAGGTACAAAAAGGAAGCACAAGTATACTCACGCGAAGAAACCAGCAAGAAAAGAAAAAAGGCTGTGACACGGCTCTCGTCACCTCCAGTTACTCCACCAGTGAAGCAATTCAATTGTTTGAAATTTAGTTGACATGGAAAGTTTATATTTTATCAATTTAGATGTCAAGATTCGTGCTGGAATCCTAACAAAGATGTCGTGCACCGGAAATGAACGTCGTGACGTTGCGACCAAAGAGATCACAGGTCTCGCAAGACAACGCAAGGTCTTCTGTTTCACTTCGCACAAGGTCAACTGAAAATCGCCTGAAAATACTGACGTTTCCAAGAACCCAGTTGGGTTTGAGGTTGATCATGAGGTTAGGCAGCACGCAGAAGACGCCGACGAAGAAGTCAGCGACAGCGAGGTTGGCGAGGAAGAAGTTGGTGATGGTGCGCATGCGGTGGTGCCGCAGGATGACGAGAATCACCATCAGATTGCCTGCGAGGAGAACAAGTGAAGATTGATGCTGATGCGTCTCGAGTTTCTCTTTCGCTGATGTACATTGACGCCTGCTGCTGAAGGATAAATTGTCGTGTCTTAGCTGGCTAAGTTTTTGTTGGAGACTTGGACATATTGAGCGAGACGCAAGTTTTCGTGGTCTTTTTTCAGACTGCATTGAGTGTCGCTTCTGTGACCTGCGATCCAAAGAGCACCGGTGAGATGTCTTCTTCGGAATTAAAAGTCAACACTTTCCTTTGTTTCACCAGAATTTGACACTGTTTACCTCACACCGGCACTTTGTGACCTTCTTATTCCAGTAATGCAACACCTTGGCAGGCCACTTGCATCGAGGGACTCTGCCCAAACCATTTAATGCTGTCAGATTGCCACTCAAGTTTTTCACAGTTCTCTGATGTGTTTACACGCTGAAGCAATCTCAAGATGTTTGCTCCCAGAAATGGATGAAAGCGGAAGCCAGTCTGTCTCTGGAACATCCCGCATAATTCTCGACTCATGCGTCTTCATTCCATTCCAATCTCCATCTTTATGCGGAGGCGAAGAATCACATTGGGTCAGAACATCATTCAGCACGAAAGTCCCGAGATCAATCTTGTTTTGGTTTTGCTTCCCTGTGGAGACGTCAACAGACACCAAAGTTTGTGTCGAAGTCATGTTCAGCTTCACAAGCAGTCACTCCCAATGCATGGACGGAAGCCTGAAGCTCAACCGACCTGTTGGTACTTGAAAAAAGTCTTTGTCGCCCCACCACTTCCGTCACCTTCTTCGTTGTACGAGGTTGGTTTGAACAGGAAGGCAACACCCAGAAAGCCCGTGGTTTCACCACGAAACCAACAGAAAACTACCGGATTCTGGCCACATTCTGAAAACAGAGGGTGGGGGTTCTGGTGGCAACTTCATCTCAGGTCCTGGGTGGGACCAAACCTGTGTGTGGCGGCTCTAACAGCAACTCTGTCTCAGGTCTTGGGTGGGATCTACCCTGCACATGGGGGAGGGTCTGGCAGCACCTCCACCTCAGACCGTGTGTCGGACGGGGGTTCCCACAGCACCACCCAGGCAAGACAGAACATGTGTTGCTGCTGTGCACAGACACACAAACAGGCAGTGATAAAACAAAGCCCGCGGAATACGAAAATTTAAAATATTGAGTCAAGTACGGTTTCTTCGATGTGAGCTTTGCACAAACTCGGGCCAGTGAAGTCTTGTGTCCTTTCATTGATTTGACTGGCTGTCATTGCAAAGTTTTCATGATGTAGAAACCAGTTCCTGGCTTGCTACATCCTGGCCAACACCTCCTCACAGTGTTTCTCCAATTCCTCAAGACATCTATGTTCAAGTCAAGATCAATACCCCTTCTATCGGGAATGAATTTGTGCTAAAGAACACCATTTTTGTCGAAAGTAACCACCAGCATCACTTTCTGCATGACACCTTGTGGTCAGACCTTGGATGGGTATGTCCCTCCTTTTTCCGTCCTGACAGAGGTTACTTGTTTCAACGTCAGGTAACTGAACATCCAAGGCTCAGCACCAGACACAATGTACATACTCAGGTTTCCAACTTGATTCCACAGCAACAAATTTTGTCGACACAAAAGGCAACACGAATATCGTGAGATTGAGATTCTCATGCGGAATCCAGTTCGCAGGTCTCTTTGTGAGACGCATTTTCTTGGATAGTGCCTTCTGAACAGTTGCAACACCATGAAGGCATCAGGCGACGGCCGAAGTGGAATGGGACAGATCCTGATCCAGAATGCTGCGTACTTGCTGGAGTTTGGCATCAAAGAGCTTGGTGGGCATCCTGTCCATGCCTTGTCTTGACAGTAGAACCTGGTCTCTCCTTTGCAAATCCATGCGCCCACCTGTTGCAGATTGAACAGTGGTATATGCTGCTGGTCCGGAGCTGTGGGTGATGTGATGAAGAGTTTGGACATTGCTGCACATACCAATGGAAACCACGAATCGAATTGCCATACGCTTCTGAATCCGTGCACCATCCGGGGTGGCACCATTAAGTGCTGCACAAAAGAAGCAGAAATAATATCAAAGTACCCATCACCGTAACCTCTGAATACTCAAATTTCACTGCCAGTTTCCATGTGCGAGACACAGGTCAAACAGGGCGCAGGTGGGTCAACAACATAGACAACTGACCTCACGGAACCCACACCAAAAAACTTCGATGAAACGCAATTGCGCCTGTGAAACTGGAATCGATGCAAACAATTTCGACGTCGCCTCGTACGAGTACGTGTACTTCGGCGGAGAATGCCTGCTTTCTTTCCACATGCACCACGAAAGAGAAAATTGAGCCGGAAGTTCCAGAGACTGTCAGTAGCTCCAGCACCACACCTCTACAATCTGGATTTTAAACAAATATGCACAAACTGAATGCCCAAACCACAGCAGAATAAAAGATTCTTTTTGTTTTCGATGTGACAACAGGTCTGTCTTCCGCACGAACAATTATTTGAAACAGATTCCAACTCCTCAGCGGCATCTTGTAGATTTCTGCCTTTGTGTCCCAACTCTCTCTGAGCCTTGTCTTCATCTTTTCAACTGTCATTGAAACAAACCCTCCTTTGAACTGGATGTTGTTTGTACAATTCATATTTTCTCCTTTCAAACTTTCCTTTCCCTGAAAAAAAAAATTCTGCAAAAACTCAGTGGTCAGGAACGACTTCAGGAAGCAAGGCAAGCGTTATGAAACAGTTGCAAACTGCATGGGGACATTCCTCCAAATGTGCACGGAAGACAACAACAACTCAACGGGGGAAGGTAGATGGTCTGTTTTCTCCAAAATTCCCCAGTTGTTTTCCAAAGAAAAAAAAACGATCTGCAGGACAAAAGCACGTTGTGTCGGTCAGATCTGTTTTGTCTCAGTGAGTCACTTCTAACTTGATGTGAACGACCTTTTTTCAAAAAGTAAAGTGAAAAAGCAACACAGCTGAGCATGTCGTGCACACAAAAAATCAGAAACCTCGGAAAATCAGAGAAAAACACGGTTATGCAAGGTTCAAAGCTTGTTGTAGCAAATCGTTATTCTCAAGTATGCACGGACGGAATGGAGCATTCTCCCATCCATCGCATCTTCTTCGTTTGAAAACACAATTCTCTCCCAATCGATGACGGAATTGTGCTTGCTGAGGAGCAGGCTGGAGTTGAAGGAAACAGCTTGTGGAATGAAATGCAAACTCAGTGAGCGAAAAAAAGCAAGGAAAAGAACGTGCAATCCACGTGTCTCATCTTTTTGCTCTTCTGGTCAGCACAAACATCTCGCTCAGGAGCGGAAGTCTGGTTTCGATTCCTCGGCAAACGTAAAAGGGACTACGTCCAGATCATGACAAGTCTGAGAGGACCACCTTGAGCGCATTCCTGTCAGTCTGTCCTTTTTTTTAGCAAGTCATATCAAGCTTGTCAGAAATATGAGGAAGACAGACTGTCAACTGATCCTCATCTTAGCTTGTATCCGACAAACCGTGTCCATTCCAAAACATCACCGGGGTCCGTCATACTTGGACGAGACTCCACGCACAAAAAAAAACTTCCAAAAACTGGTTTGTCTACCACCTGAAGAGCAGCTTTTGTGTTGATACAAAGGTGCCGGAGGCACGTGTTGCTTCTGTTGAAAAATGCCAAACAAGAACGTATACGAACATCTCAGGAAGCATCAGACAACCTGATCATGTCATTAAGCGACTTGTTCCCCTGAGTAACATCAAGCTCCAGTGGGGCAACTTGTTGGACCGCGTCTTCTGTCAATGCTGTCGGCTCACACTGGTTGAGGTTGAACACACGGACATTTGACCAGCTGTCAGCAAACGCCTGCAGCTGAGACAGAAGTGGAGTCCCACACAAACTGTCATTCCACCAGCATTTCTCGCTGATACTCCCACCAATCGTTGAGAGTCCGTTTCTTGTTATCAAGCCATCAATCTGAGAAAGCAAAATGTCCAATTTGGATTTTTCTCGTTTTTCTCTCCAAGCTTCCGAGAAAAACAGCAGCAAGCAAGCGAGTCTGCCTGCCAGGGAATGTTGCTTTGCCCGAGCGAATGGTTTGCTCCTTCACCTTGGTTGGGGGAGGGGCAAAGGAAAGACCTGTTTGTTCAACAAGGGGAGGGGGCCAACATCTCCTGGTTTCTTGGCAGTGACCTGTTAGCTGAAACAATTCTTTTTGGAGGGGGGGGGGAAGCAACCAAATGTTGGTTTGGTGAACATCAGTGGCACTGACCGCACTCTTTTATGGTTTGTTGCTTTTTCCCTCCCAAGGGTTAACCAACACTCCACACACACACATGTGTGTGTGCACACGCCAAACAACACCATTGCGATTGCACCTGTGTCTGCGGCTCGACGGAATACCGTGGGTCTGAAAACCCAATTTAGAAGGGCATCTTTCTGCACCAGGCAACGCAGACTTTACCTGTATTAAGATAGTACTGTTTGGGACCTAAATGTCTGGATGCGAGCCCGATGGAAAGAATTAAAGAATGAAAAACCTCAGGTCGAATGCTGCGCGTGACGCCGGTGTCTCGTTCCAGTCTCAGAAAAGCTGCGCGCGGAACGCAATCCCGCGATCACGACTCTCAGGCCACCTGTGTGTTCTTGAATTCGTTAAAGGGGCATCGTCAAGTTTCCCACCATCTGCTTGGGAAACCATGGTGATGATTGTTGGCATTTAATTTGGACGAGGAGATTAAGTTCATGAATACAGACACATGAAGGGACGCACGCAGCTTCTCAGGCAAAACGATTCTTTCTTTTCCAACCTTGTACTTCCAGGCCAACCGCAAGTACACTGAAACATTGACGCTGGCTTCGATGACCCGTGTGACAATCGGAAACTGAAATAACCCGCTGTTGCATGTTGCAGCATAACACTTGATTTCCAATGTAATGTTTCTGCTTCTCTCTGTTTCTGTTGGTGCCATAATTTGTGCCAGTGCAGTGGGAAACTGGCTCCGCCTCCGGCTTTGTCATTGGGCACGTCAGTGTGAATGTGTTCATACGTTCTCGATGTTCCTGTTTGTACTTGAGGCCGGAAACATTCAGAATTGACGTTTTGACACCATACTGTACAAACTAGAAATTCCCCTGCTGTTGTGAAGGTCAGAGAATGTGATCATGTCAGCTCGATTCTTCTCTGTGATCTCACACGGGAAGTCATCGCGGGAACAATCAACATGTGAAATTGGTTTCCTGGGGCAAAATTTTGTCTCGTTCACAAGAAAAACGCGACTTTGGCTTCTGCACGCTCTTCTCTTTCGATGACGTGCACAATTTGTTTCCCGCATGTTGGGAGGATTGCAGAGTCTAAAAGCTCAAATGTGAAAGCGGAAAAACCTTTTGCAAAGACGAATACGACTCGAGCTTCCATGCCTGTTGCTCTTTCAGTTGCACAAACGCCAACATTAGAGGAAGCAGAGGGGGAAACGAGGCGTGAACACAAAGCAAAAGTTCTCGGGGTTCATGCAAACCGCACTTTTCGAACGTTTGCTCATGTTCAACAGTAGAAACATCTGAGACTACAAGAACACGCGAATCCGTCTCGTCTGCACATGACACAAGTGTGATGAAACCGAAACACAGGCAACGTCGTCCGTGCGGAACTGCTCCAAGCAGGACCAAGTCACGACTTTTTCTTCATCTAACACTTGGCTGCCTCTCCAAGATGAAATTCTACACGGATGTACTCGTTTCACTTCTAAAAATGGCAGAACTGTTCGAGCTCAGAACTTTTTGTGACCAAATGAAGAAAGGTACAAAGCAGGGCCAACCTGTAGCTGCTCCAAATTCACCCTGCCAGAGATTTCGTGCGTGGTTCAGACAAATAAGTTTGCCTCAGTGTCTGCTCTTGCTTGGTTGGAACCAATCAAGACAGAAACCGAGCCATCGTGATCTTCACATCTGCACTGCCTCATATACTCCCTGGTTCATCTTGTCTGGTGGTTGGTTTCGTGATTTGTGGGAGACCTGTCAGATCGCTGTCAGACAATCCGTACCCGGCGGATTGCAAACTGGACCAAGACCCTGTTTCCTTCCACTCATTCGAACCACTGCATGATCTTCAACACGGTGACCACCGTCCGTCAACACAGACAACGCGCGAAATGAGGGACCGGAAGCGCTCGAAATGTGAGAAGCCCGGAAACATTTTCTGTTTCATTATGGCCAAGCACAAAAGCTTGTTGGTTGTGCACACAAAAAAGTCAAGCGATACAGGCAAGGAGGCTGAAAGGCAACCTGTGAATCGATGACTCAAGTCCTGATATCGCATTTTTCTTCACGTTCATCTCACTTGAAGTGAACGAACGCACGGTGTCACTCATCTTGAATTGTTCTCTGTTCTGTACCAGATGTTGAACGAATCCGAAAGCACTATTCTGGTGGAACGAATTCCCGTTGAGGGGTAAAGTTCCATCCAGAATAGTGTGTGAGGATGAGTTTAATACATCTGGCATACAGCACAAGTGCCATAGTTGAACAGTTTTTGAGTAATTTTCGAGAAACGCCCTTCAAACATTAATCCCACTGGTGCTGTTTCGCCTTTTATCCAACACACTGTTCAGGCTGCAACAAAACAAGTGTATTTGTATATAGCCTCTCTCGCTCACGTCATACACACAAACAGGACTGAAGAAATGGTCCTCGACGTCCGGGTGTTGAACTTATCCGACAGGGCTCTTGTGCTGTACAGAAATGGTTCCTGTAAAATCACGCAATGACTTTTTGAGACCTCTGGTCAAGAAAGGAGTTGTGTCATTGAACAGGACCCGTTTTTGTAATGTGAGAACCCATTTCTACCACGATGGCAGCAGACAGGACCGGTTTTGTGATCGCAGAGAGAATTCTGAAGCTCGGATTCGAATCTGTTGAACCGAAAACGTTTCGACTTCACGCGGTGATTGTCAATTTGTAGAAAGAGTCACCCTCAAAATCCTGAACACTCGTCCACACGCAACTCTCAGAGCAACGGTACAGCTCTTCCCAGCTCCTGTTCGTCTCTCTATCAGGCTCGTGGCGGGGGGCATTCCCCAATTTGTGGTGACCCTCATCACCTTTTTCCCTTGAAGAATCAAGTCACGAAACCCCTTGTGGTGGTTCGTCAAAACTGCGTTCGCAAAGGCACACACGTTTGTACATGCGTACACGCGGCTTCGTCGAGAAAGAGACTGTGCATCCGAAGCATCTTTACGTCAAACAGGGAGACTTTCAACTGGTCATTGTGAGGCACGATAAGGCTCTGTGGACACCTCTCGGACGCGATGAGGACCGAGGATGACGCCGGCGCTCTTGGTCCGAGAGCAATCGCTCGTTTTCGAGGCTTGTGATATCCACATCCATAATTCATGGACTTCATCAAAACTTCTGGCAAATGCCAAAGAAATTTGGAGAGCACCGCCTCAGCACCTCCCTCATGGAAATGTCCGGAACCTGACAAGCTGTGAAGCGAATGTTGATCAGAACTGAGAGTCAAGAGTCACAGCGACGACAACAAAATCAAGTCAAGAAACTCGCTACGTGTGGAGAATCAGTGTCAAGTTCCCTGACCCCTTTTGTCACATTCATGGACCACTCACAGAGAACTCTCAACCTCAAAACGTGTCTCAATTGCAAAGTGGCAGAGACTGTCTGTGTGAAAAGGTTTGCAAGAGTTGTCGAGCCGTTTCTTGTCGGCACAGAAACAGGCGATGAAAGCCACTGTACTTTCCCTGCAAACCATGTCACCGGTGCTTCGTACATGCAAATTGTTCATTGTCGCTTGCATTAAGCAGTCGATAATTTTGTCTTTCTGCAAAGAATGAAGGGATACAACAGGGACAGGGCTGATCCATGGGGCGTTGCTCTTGACTACGACAAAAACACACCGGCCAAATCGCCCGAACCCTCAAAATATTTCCAAACACGGGCTTGAGTGTGCGCCATCATTGTTCCGGAAAGGGGATCTCACCCTACGAAAGAGGTTCCCGCTCAACACACATTTTGCTCGCCCAAAAATCTCGAAACGTTGGGTGATTCCACGAGGACCACACAGCGGAGATCGCTGTCCTACACAGGTGCCTTTTCTGGACTTTCTCTCTTGACGAACACTGGATCCACACCTGGGGAGACAGCCGGCCAGACGGAGGTTGTGGTTCTCTGGCAAACATATTGCCGGTGTGTGAAATGTTCGAGCCAACACCAAAATGTGGGTTGGACATCCTAAGAGTGAACCAAGTTCTGAGGTATACTGAGGTAGAGTCTATAAGCGAGGTGCCTGAACAGGTGTGGCGGCCATTCATCCCATCTGGACATTTCAGAGTCGGCACCCGAAGAAATCTGAACACCTCACGTCGCATCTGTGGCCTCGAAAACTGCATTCAGCATTGACTTCAAATCGTTTCGACACGTACACTGTACAAAATGATTTCGGTCAATTCCAGAACTGTTGGCGGACATGAATCCCACAACCAACTAATCCCTTGGCCTCAGAAAATTGCGCTGACAGATGAGTCTCCTTCCATTAGCAGGACAACACTTCTGCGCCACCAGCTAATTTCGACGCCACACTCAGGCAACTGGCCGCGGGATATCACCAGGTGATGACTGGGGCACATCGCACTCGGCTCTGGGAGAATCATGTTTGCTTCACCCGCATCTGGCACTGTGTCAACCAATCATGCAGATCAACAAGGGCAGGTGTCAAAAAATGTTTGAAAGCCCATTTGAATTGCACTGCAAATCTCAAAACAAGAGAAGCAGTGCTAAGGCAACTGCGGGTGCGATGTCCCCCTTTGATCTTCAGGATTTAGCCATTTGCATCTCATTGCTGGGGTGTTTTGCATTGATCTGATTGCTGGGGAATTTGTCATGGACATTCTTTTGAAACTCAACTGCAAACCACTTTCAAATACATTTCATATGAGCCATAGATCATGCCTCTGTCACAAAAAGAACCTGAGATTTAGCCATTTGCATCTGGTTGCTAGGGAGTTTTGCATCTGGTTGCTAGG